>OKSB01000022.1_pt1 | contig 145012 bp, 147 predicted proteins | sample 1601171 | NCBI WGS metagenome assembly OKSB01 (sample SAMEA3541496, study PRJEB24748) | human gut metagenome | biome: human gut; feature: human-associated habitat; material: faeces | place: China | collected 2012 | reverse complement strand
CGGTGACAGCTTTGTTATATTAGCACTCTTTTTTGCTTATGTCAATATCTATTTTCAAATTTTTTCAAAAAAATATTCAAAATTTTCCTATTTTTTTAACTGCAGTTATTGCATTACAGCTGAAAGTATTGAAATCACTCGTTTTTACGTCTACTGCGAATATTCTGTAAACACATTTTCAGTCATAGATTCATGTAATGTCAGTATTATGCCGACAGAATTTTTCTCAGATCGCCGTCGATTCATAAAATCTATATATATATATGTAGTTTTTTAATTTTCCTCTTCTCTGCAGCCGCAAATCACAGCATCAGGAAAAGTTTATTATGCTAAGATCATGTATACATTATTTATCACTTGACAAAGCTTTAACACGAAACTATAATTAGGATAGTGCTAAGGCACAGTGTTTTATTTATCCCTATTATATTAAGGAGGACTTATTTATGGGTAAGAAGATCCCTATGTGGCAATGTCTAATTGTCATTCTGGCGATGATCGGTCTGCTGGTCTGGTCTATCATAAAAGATACGGCCGGCGAGCCTCATATCGCACTTTTATTAGCTGCCGCAGTAGCTTCCGTAGTGGCGTTTGCCAACGGCTGGAAGTGGGCATATCTTGAACAAGGTATCCTGGCTTCCATCAACAGATCCATGCAAGCTATCCTGATCCTGGCTATCGTAGGCGCCATGATCGCATCCTGGATGGCAGCGGGAACTATCCCTTCAATGATGTACTACGGTATCAAAGTTATCAGCCCTAAGGTATTCCTGTTGACGGCTTGTATCCTTTGTTCCATAGTATCGCTGGCGACAGGTTCATCCTGGTCTACCGCAGGTTCCATGGGAGTTGCGCTTATCGGTGTAGGTACTGCTCTGGGATTCCCTGAGGCTATGACTGCCGGCGCTGTAGTATCCGGAGCATACTTCGGAGACAAGATGTCCCCTCTGTCCGATACTACAAACCTGGCTCCTGCAATGGCAGGCGCTACCCTGTTCGATCATATCAAACACATGATCTACACTACAGGTACATCTCTTGTTATCGCCCTCATAGCATATACCGTCATGGGATTCATGTTCTCATCCGGCAATGAAGTAGATCTGAGCGTTATATCAGAAGTAGAAGACTTTATCAAGGCTTCTTCTAACGTAAGTATAATAGCTCTGCTGCCGCCGATATTTGTAATAGTAGCGGTAGCGCTCAAGCTTCCTGCCATACCTTCACTGTTTGGCGGAGTGCTGATCGGAATACCGTTCATGTTCATGAACAAGGCTTCTGTTGAATCAGCATTAGTCGCTGCAGAAGTTAGCAAGACTGACGTTCCGGCCAATGTATTCAATATTCTGAACAACGGCGTATCCATGGGACAGCTCCCTGAAAATCCGTCACCGATAATAGAAAAGCTGGCAGATCTTCTGTCCTGCGCAGGAAGCCAGGGAATGATGTGGACTATATCCATCATCCTGTTTGCGATGTGCTTCGGCGGTATAGTAGACTGCACGGGCATCATGGGTTCCTTCGCAAATATTCTGCTCAAGATGGCAAAAGGAACCGGCGGACTGGTTCTGGCGACAGAATTCTCGTGCTTATTCGTCAACGCAGTTTGCTGCGACCAGTACTTATCGCTGGTACTGCCTGGCAGAATGTTTAAGGAAGCGTTCGAAGACAGAAGACTGGCTCCTAAGAACCTGTCGAGATGTCTCGAGGACTGCGGAACTATCACTTCAAACTTCTTCCCTTGGAACACCTGCGGCGCGACCATGAGATCGTTCCTGGGTGTGAACAGCGGCTACATACCGTATGCTATTCTCAACTGGCTCAACCCTATAGTTTCCATAATCTTCGGATTCACAGGAATCACCATGGCCAAGATGACCGAAGAAGAGTATCAGAGAATACTGGAAGAAAGAGAAGCGGAAAAAGAAGCTGCTCTGAAAGCTTTGGAGGCTTAATTCTGATCTAAGCATTACGAGAAAATAAAACACATCAAAAGTCCCGGCCACATGGCCGGGACTTTTCAATCTCATACTTTATTCTTCTTTCCATTCTACCAGCTTTTTAAGTTCCGCCAGCCGGTCTGCATCCATCGGAGGGACTCCTTTAAGCCTATATGTTATGCCTAACTTTCCGTACTTTTCTACGGCCATAGTGTGATAGCCCAGCAGTTCTACCTTATCTATATGGTTTATTCTCCTTATAAACTCATTGAGAGCCTCTATATCGGCTTCCGTATCGTTTATATCCGGTACTATCACATTTCTTATCCATACATGTCTATCATGTTTGTTTATGATATCTATGAGATCAAACAGAGTCTCCTGATCCCTACCGGTTATTATTTTAAATCGCTCGGGATCCGGATGTTTTATATCCAGCAGTACGAGATCGCAATTTTGTATCACTTCATCTGTAAACTCATCGAGATATGTTCCGCTGGTGTCCACCGCAGTGTTTATTCCTTTCTCTTTGAGAGCCTTTATGGCCTCTATGAGGAATTCTCCCTGAAGGAGAGGCTCCCCGCCGGAAAAAGTCACTCCGCCCTTATCTCCGTAATACGGCATCCCCCTTACGGCCCAGTGTATTATCTCGTCTATCTCTATGTCTCTTCCTCCGTCTTCTCCCCACGAATCCGGGTTATGGCAATACAGACATCTTGCGGGACACCCCTGCATAAAAAACACAGTTCTGATCCCAGGACCGTCCACGGCTCCAAAAGTTTCCACGGAATGTAATCTGCCTTTCATCTCTGCCTCCTAATTCAAGTCTGCCGTTTTACTGTGCCCTGCGGCTTGCTTCGGCACGCAAGACATTCTCATCTGAATAACATGCGAGGTGCTCTCAAAAGGGCACCTCGCATGCTTAAAGCATTTTATTTTATCAAAGAATGGTGGTTCACAATTATACGTTCTGGTGGAACGTTCTTGCGATGACTTCCTTCTGATGGTTCTTGGACAGCGCGTTGAATCTTACTGCGTATCCCGATACTCTTACGGTTAAGTTAGGGTATTTTTCAGGATTTTCGTAAGCGTCTTCCAGCAAGTCTCTGTTGAGAACGTTTACGTTCAGGTGGTGAGCTCCTCTGTCGAAGTAACCGTTAAGCAGTCCTACCAGAGTAGTTGCTCTGTCGTCCTTTTCCTTACCTAATGCGGCAGGAGTGATGGAGAAGGTGTTGGAAACTCCGTCCTGACAAGTATCCCAGTCGATCTTGGATACTGAGTTTAAGGAAGCTACTGCACCGTGGTTGTCTCTCTCGTGCATTGGGTTAGCGCCAGGAGCGAACGGAGTACCTGCTCTTCTTCCGTCAGGAGTGTTTCCTGTCTTCTTTCCGTACATTACGTTGGAAGTAATGGTCAGTACGGAGAGAGTGTGTACGGAATTTCTGTAAGTAGGGTGCTTTCTCAGTTCTTCTATAGTTCTCTCGGAGATCTTAACTGCGATGTCGTCTACTCTGTCGTCGTCGTTTCCGTATTTAGGGAACTCGCCTTCAGTTCTGAAGTCAACGATAACGCCGTTTTCGTCTCTGATAGGATATACTTTTGCATATTTGATAGCTGACAGGGAGTCTGCTGCTACAGAGAATCCTGCAACTCCGAATGCCATCAGTCTCTTTACTTCTGAATCCAGGAACGCCATCTGGGAACGTTCGAAGTCATACTTATCGTGCATGAAGTGGATGATGTTCATGATGTTTACATACAGCTCGCACAGCCATGCAAGGTAAACGTTGAATCTATCCCAAGCTTCGTTGAAGTCGATAGGACCGTCTCCTACGGATTCCATCTGAGGTCCAACGTGCTCTCCTGTTCTTTCGTCAATACCGCCGTTTAATCCCAGCAGCAGGATCTTTGCAAGGTTGCATCTTGCTCCGAAGAACTGCATCTGCTCTCCCATCTGGATAGCCGATACGCAGCAAGCGATGGAGTAGTCTTCACCGTAAGCAGGTCTCATCTTGTCATCGTTCTCATACTGGATGGAGTCGGTGTCGATGGAAACCTGAGCGCAGTATTTCTTGAACGGATCAGGCAGGTGCTTTGACCACAGAACCGTAAGATTTGGTTCTGGAGCAGGTCCCAAATTGTACAGAGTCTGGAGAACTCTGAAGGAGTTCTTTGTAACTTTATGTCTGCCGTCTTTGCCTACGCCTCCGATACCTTCGGTGATCCACATCGGGTCTCCGCCGAACAGCTCATTGTACTCGGTAGTTCTCAGGTGTCTTGCAACTCTCAGCTTCAGGATGTAGTCGTCGATGAATTCCTGAATCTGCTCTTCTGTATATGTTCCGCGAGCAAGGTCTCTCTCTGCATAGATGTCGATGAAAGTGGAAGTTCTTCCGATGGACATTGCTGCGCCGTTTTCTTCTTTGATTCCTGCAAGGTAAGCGAAATATGTCCACTGGATTGCTTCCTTAACGTCCTTTGCAGGTCCGGATATGTCGTAACCGTATCTTTCTGCCATCTTCTTGATTTCTTTGAGGGCAGTGATCTGGTTAGTGATTTCTTCTGCTGTTCTGATGTTCTCTTCGCTCATCACGTGTCTGGAAGCGATCATTTCGTGATCTTTCTTCTTTTCTTCGATGAGGAAGTCGATACCGTACAGAGCAGCTCTTCTGTAGTCGCCGATGATTCTTCCGCGGCCGTAAGCATCAGGAAGACCTGTGATAAAGCCAAGGTGTCTTACCTGTCTCATTTCTTTGGAATATGCCTTGAATACTCCGTCGTTATGAGTAGTTATATAGTCAAACATTTTGTCGATTTCTTCCGGAAGCTTTTCTCCGAATTCAGCGACTTCTTCTCTTACCATCTTGATTCCGCCGAACGGACAAATGCCTCTCTTAAGCGGTTCATCTGTCTGAAGTCCAACGATAACATCCTTTCCCGGTACGATGTATCCAGGCTCGAAAGCGTTGATTCTCATGATTCTGCTTGCGTCTACTTTTAAAGTGCCGCCTGCTTTTCTCTCTTCTACCAGCAGTTCCTGTACTTTGTCAGAACATTCTTTTGTTCTGGCAGTAGGTCCTGCCAGGAAGCTTGCATCACCGTCATATGGCTTATAGTTTAAATGAATAAATTCTTCTACCGCAATGTTTTCTGTCCAGCTGCCTTCGACAAAGCCTTCCCACTCTTTTCTCATACTATACATCTCCTCCTATTTTCTTTGTACATTTTAAGTTTTTGTATATTGTATACAAATGTCGCCGTTAAAAAATGGTTACCTGCACAATATCTTGTATTCGTTAAGAACATAACAGTTTCACCATGTCTATAATATACCCGTGTATACATGATAGTCAAACATTTTTTTCGTTTTTTTGTGCATTTTTTTCGATACATGCCAGTGGCTTTTATTCCCAGCATTTCAATAGATTGAGGATTTCAGAAGTCCATGTTAAAAATAGACTCTTATTGCTCTCATCCGGCCTGCCTTTTCCCACATGACAGGGGATTTTTTGCTCCTTATCACCGCTTTGTGACTTCCCTCATAAAACATAACGTCATACTGCTGTCCTTTTCTGTCTGTAAGCCCGCCGGATCTGAATTCATGTTCCGTTACCATCAGAGGATAATTCCCCTGCCAGCTATGGGCTTTTTCCAGAGAAGGCCACGACCATATCACACCGAGCTGTCTGTACGCCTCCTGGGCTTCTGCATTAGTCACATTGAGACCGTGATCCCCGTATATCCTGTGCCCCATTCTTTTAAAAGCCTCTATCTGGCCTATATTATTTACATACACGGGGCAGGTTCTGTCTTGCAGCTGTTCTTCTATCTGCGCAATTTTAAGTTCGTCTATCTTTTCCATAGGGGTTAGATACGGGCGCACATCTATTCCTCTGTAGTTCTCATTCAGAGTTTTCTTAAACTCCGCATAATCGGCAGCCGGTACGGCGCATCTGACGTTCTTCTTTACAGAAAGGGCCTTGTCTATTATGCTGCTGTCAAGTTTTCCTTCTGCAAAGTATATTTCGAGAATGTCCTCTTCTTCCCTTGGCGGCTCGCTGGATATGACGGCCGCCGGCGCTGCCTTCTTGTACTTTCGTATGATCTCCTTTTCTAAGAGAGACAATGCTTCTCTGCGCAGACTGTTTATACAAGATATGGATGCAAACGATGGCTCAGGTTCGTGTATCCTTATTCTTTCAACACAAAATACGGTTCCACCGGTCTTCATAAGCTGGTTCTCCGCCGTTTCAGCAAAACTCACGCCGCTCTTTGAAGGTTCAGGCAAAACGTCCGACGTGACCTTTACCGTTTCCCCCAAAGAAGAGGCAAAGAGACTCATCTCTTTTCCCACAATCAGTTTAAGATCCATGGTCACAGGTGTTTTTCTGAAGTATTTTCCCTCTTTAAAGTCTATATTGTCAAAGGTCGCTTTAGCCTCTTTCATCTGGGTCTCAGAAATCAGCCTGTATACTTCGTCGCCTTTGGATACGCTGCCCTTTATATCTCCTATTACTATATTGTCGTTCTTTTGGCGGATATAAGTGACCAGATTTCCCGTAAGTTTTTCACTTCTTATCTCTACATAATCTCCCTTTTCTATGGGTCTTCTCTTATCAAAGTCCGGCATATCAGTGATCTCTGTCAGAGGTCCTCTGCTGTCTCTTGCCACTTTGCCCACATATACTCCGGAATTCTTTGAAAAATCCGCGGCCATGAGTTCAGAGCCAGGATCGCCGTGAAGATACCCCTTCGTAAAGCCTCCTCTGTTGAATATCTGCTTAAGCCTTTCCATATCTTCGGGCGAAACGCTGCAGCCTTCTCCCCTGATGCAGCGATCTATGTATTTTCTGTATATGGAAGTTACTACAGCTACATATTCGGGAGATTTCATACGTCCCTCTATCTTGAACGAAGTTACTCCCAGTTCCCATAACTGCTTTATATCTCCTATGAGGCAAAGGTCTCTGGGGCTGAGAGGATATTTTCCGTCAGATCCTCTATACGGAAGTCTGCACGGCTGAGCGCAGGTGCCCTTGTTGCCCGATCGTCCTCCTATCCACCTGCTCAGCTGACACTGCCCCGAATAGCATATACATAGGGCTCCGTGGACGAAGACTTCTATCTCTACGTTTTTTTCTGCCGCCTTCTTTATTTCCTGTGCGTTGGTTTCTCTTGCCAGTACTACTCTCTCGTACCCAAGCCGGGCAGCGGCGCTAACCCCTTGCCCGTTGCATACTCCCGCCTGAGTGGAAAGGTGCAGAGGCATGTCCGGTAAATATTTCTTAAGTATTCTGCCAAGACCGAGATCCTGTATTATCAGAGCGTCTGCGCCCATCTCGTAGTAGCGCCTGGCCTGTTCATACGCCGGTTTAAGATCACTGTCATCCATCAAAGTATTCATGGCCACATAAGTCCTGACATTTCTCAGGTGGCCGTAATCTATGGCTTCTTCGGCCTCTTCATCGGAAAAATTCTGAGCTCCTGCTCTGGCGCTGAAGTTCTTCCCTCCTATATATATGGCGTCTGCTCCGTTCTCCACAGCGGCTATAAACTGCGCCTTGCCTCCGGCCGGCGCCAGCAGTTCTATCTTTTTCATATTTGTTCCTCATAAATTTTTGTTTTTTATATCATACTACCCGTAGGAGGATCAGGCAAGATGGATAATTTTTTCTTGGATATTTTGAGCGGTTTCTGGCAGATCATCGCAGTGATTTTTCATGCGCTTTCCCCTCTCATGATCGGACTGGTGCTGGCTTACCTTTTTAATCCGGCCGTTGAATGGGTGCGGCTCAAGATAGCGGGAAGTCCTCACGAGCCCCTTCCTCAGGAGACTCCCAAGGGAAGAAGCACGGCCATATTTATCACTTATGCCGCCGTTTTAATGATCCTTCTTTTAATAATATATGCCTTTGTCGTCCTCATATTAGGAGCTCTGCCTTCAGGTGGAATAGAGGAGACGGCGGCAAATGTCTACGACTATTTTGAGAGTTCTTTTGAAAATATCACGTCCTTCATATCTCAGTACGCCGACGTGAGCCAATTTAAGAGCGCTCTGGCAGACTGGATTCGTGACAAGTTCTCTTTTACAGGAATAATACAATTTATCACTACCTTCGCAGGTAGCCTTATCAGCCTGTTCATCGGCCTTGTGGCCAGCATATACTTGTTAAAGGACAAGGAGTTTTTTCTGTCTCTATGGCAGAAATTTCTGTCCATGATTCTTAAACAGAAAGTTCACGGAGTCACGAATGAAATATTAGGCGAGATAAACAACGTTCTAACGACTTTTATCAAAGGAGCCCTGATAGACAGCCTCATCGTAGCTTTTCTCTCATCCCTGGCCCTGTCCCTGGTAAAAGTAGAATATGCCGTAATAATAGGAATAATAGGAGGGTTGCTGAATATAATCCCCTATTTCGGTCCTTTCTTCGGAATGGTGCCGGCTTTCTTAGTGGCCCTGACGACAAACGGCCTGGGGCAGGCTATAATCGCGGTTCTCGCTCTTTTGGGCGTGCAGCAGATAGACAGCAATTATATCTATCCTAAAGTCGTAGGATCTTCTACAGGTCTTCACCCGCTGTTCGTGCTTCTTTCGGTAAGTATATTCGGCTACTTCGGCGGTATAATAGGAATGTTGCTGGCGGTGCCGGCGGCAGGGATCATCCAGATTCTCATAAAAAAATGGGCTTACAGATAAGCCCGTTTTTTTATGCAAATGTTATGGTCGTCCCTGTCTTTCCTTCGAGAGCTTCTAAGGCCTTTGAAAGGGAAGTTATTATGGCTTTCTTTTCGGGATTGGCTCTAACAAATTTCATGGCTGCCTCTACCTTTGGAAGCATGCTCCCCGGGGCGAACTGCCCCTGTGTGCAGTACCGGTCTGCTTCTATGAGATTCATAGACTTGATATCACGCTGGTCGGGTTTATTGAAGTTTATGGCTACTTTCTCTACTTCTGTCAATATTAGCAGTGTATCGGCATGAACCTGTTCGGCCAGAAGCTCTGCCGCAAAGTCCTTATCTATTACAGCCGCTACGCCCTCCAGCCTGCCGTCTTGCTTTTCTATGACAGGTATTCCGCCGCCTCCGCAGCTTATCACCACGGTGGAGTTCCACAATTTTTTTATAGCTGAAATCTCAACTATCCTTCTGGGCAGCGGCGAGGCTACTACACGCCTGTATCCTCTCCCGGAGTCTTCTTTCATCACGTAGCCTTTTTCTGCAGACAGCTTCTCAGCTTCTTCTTCTGAATAGAAAGGCCCTATAGGCTTGGTCGGATTTTTAAAGGCCGGGTCGGATTCTTCTACTATCATCTGAGTCGCTACCGTGACTACGGGTATATCTCTGTTGCATCTGTTAAGAGAATATTTTATACACTGCTGCAGATGGTAACCTATATATCCCTGAGACATGGCTCCGCATACATCGAAAGGCATCACCGGCGTAACGTCTTTAGCAGCTTCAGAAGCAAGCAGTATTCTTCCTACCTGCGGTCCGTTTCCGTGGACTACGGCTATTTCATATCCTCTCTGGCATATCTGCGCTATCTTTTCACTGGTCTCTCTTACTACTTTAAGCTGCGCGTCGGCAGTGGGCTGATCTTTCCCGGACTGAAGAGCGTTGCCGCCTAAAGCTATAACTATCTTTTCTGACATATAACCTCCTTATTGCAGATCCTGACGATTCACCGGACAAGACATACATCTCGGGCCTCCCCTTCCCCTGGAAAGCTCGGCGCTGGGTATAGTCAGGACTTTTATACCGTGTTTGTCCAGCAGATCATTGGTAACATAGTTTCTTTCATACGTGACTACAGTGCCCGGAGCTATGCAGAGAGTATTTGAACCGTCGTTCCACTGTTCTCTCTGAGCAGCTATGAGGTCTCCTCCTCCACATCGTATCAGTTCTACAGAAGGGAGCTTAAGCTCCTTTGCAAGTAATTTGTCCAGATCTCCCACTAAAGTGTCAAATTCCAATTTTCCGTCTTTGCCCAGAGTGAGCTCGTACACCGAAAGGGGGCCTTCTATCTCCGGATGGATAGTAAACTTATCGTAGTCAACCATAGTGAATACGGTATCAAGATGCATGAACGCCCTGCACTTAGGTATATCAAAGACTATCACCTTTTTGAATCCCGAATTTTTCAGGAGATTTTCCGCAAAGTTTTCTATTCCGGCTATGGTAGTCCTCTCGGAGTACCCTATGGCGACCATATCTTTGGACAGTACCAGAACGTCTCCGCCTTCTACCGAATAGTCGTCGTAAATATCATAAAACTGCTTATTTCCTTCTGTGGCAAAGTCAGGATCATGTTCAAACATATATTTTAACAGGAGGGACTCTCTCCTTCTGGCAGGGGTGTGCATGTGGTGTATATTGATACCGTCTCCTATGCACGCTCCCGGATCCCTGGTAAAATACAAGTTGGGCATCGGATCCATGACAAAGGGATAATCGGACTGAGCAAGATCTGACAGCGATCCCGTCTTTACTTCTCCCAGATCATCGCGTCTTACACCTGATATGATTTCTTCCACCATCTTCTCAGGTTCGAGGCTCATCAGAAATGATCTGATAGCCTGCTTCATTCCCTCAGATTCTATGAAACTGAGTTCTATCATATTGCTGACAAATTCTTCCCTCACGGCTGTCTCTTTCAGGGCCTTTGCAGTCTCTTTCTCGTAATATATGACCTCTACGCCGTTGTCTTTCAATACTTTTGCGAACTGGTCATGTTCTTTCTGCGCTTCTTTAAGATACGGAACATCGTCAAACAGAAGTCTCTCCATGGTGGCCGGCGTAAGAGCTTCTAATTCTCTGCCGGGTCTGTGAAGGAGGACTCTGTTCAATTTTCCGATTTCAGAATAATTGTGTATTCCTTTTTTCATAAAGCTTGTCTCCTTTCTTTAGATACTGCCGCGGAGACTAACCTATAGTTGCCACTATTACTGATTTGATGGTGTGCATCCTGTTTTCCGCTTCGTCAAATACTTTTGAATTCTTTGATCTGAATACTTCGTCGGTGACTTCGCGTATATCGTAGCCTTTTTCGTTCTGCTCTTTGGCCAGAGTCGTTTCAAAATCGTGGAACGAAGGCAGGCAGTGCATGAATATCACGTCCTTATTACCGGTCTTTTTCAGCATCTCTTCCGTCACTCTGTAAGGAGTGAGCAATTTTACTCTTGCCGGTATCTGATCCTCTTCTCCCATGGACGCCCATATATCGGTATATATCACATCGGCTCCGGCGAGAGAATTCTCGTCTGACGATATTTCTATGACGGCGCCGGTCTTTTCGGCCACTTCTTTTGTCCGCCTGATGACATCCGGGTCTATCTGCTCCGCCAGTTCTTTGGGACCGTATGCTGTGAAGTTCATTCCCATCTTGGCGCACCCTTGCATCCATGCGTAAGACATATTATTTCTCACGTCGCCGCAGAAAACTACTTTTACCTGCGAAAGCGGCTTTGGTACGTGTTCTTCTATAGTCATCATATCCGCCAATATCTGGGTGGGATGATCCACATCCGTGAGCCCGTTCCATACGGGAACGCCTGCGTATTTAGCCAGGTTTTCAACTACGCTTTGATCGTAGCCTCTGTATTCTATTCCGTCAAAAAACCGCCCCAGTACTTTGGCCGTGTCTTCCAAAGACTCCTTTTTACCCATCTGAGAACTCTTGCTGTCAAGAAAAGTCACATTTCCGCCTTCCTGGCAGCAGGCAACTTCAAAGGCGCACCGAGTCCTGGTCGACGTCTTTTCAAATAAAAGACAGATGTTTTTTCCTTTTAACATCTGACTTCTTATGCCTGATCTGGCGTTAGCCTTAAGGTCTTTGGCCAGATCCAGCAGATATCTGATCTCCTCAGGCCCAAAATCCATGAGCGTGAGAAAGCTCTTTCCTCTCAAATTAACTGCCATATCTATAATCTCCTTTTTTATTTTTATTCTTTCCAAAACTGACGCAAATATTATGAGCCCGGCTTGGCAAAATTATTATCAATAGAGTTGATTTATTTCTCTCGTTCTGATATGCTGATATGTAATCACTCAAAAGTGAACATACTTATGAAAGGTTTAAAGTTTAAAAGAGGATAATGATAAAATACGCTCCTGAAGAATTAAGAGAAAAAAGAGAACAATACGAAAAAAATGACAAGAGAAGATCATATTATATGCTGCTTCTTCTTATATTGGTAGAAATTCTGTATTTATACATGGTAAAGGGTTCCGTCCACTCGTTTTGGGGTGTGGTAGCGGTTATATTAGGCGCTCTTTTCATAGTCGCCATAATTTTCCTGGCTATCCCTGCATTTATAAATGCACGCCTTTCTTCGGGCTTTTCAAAAGAGCTGAAAAAAGTCGTGGATAAATACGGAAACAGCGGAGACGCTAAACAGTTCTACAGCGATCTTCTGGCCATGAACTGCCGTCCTAAGACCATGAGAGGCGAAATAGTATGGTATCTGAATATTTCTACCGCTTTGATAGAGCAGGGAAAGCTGGATGAAGGTCTCGAACTTCTGGAGATCTTAGAAGGCGCCGGCGACAAGGCGGAAGCTGAGTTTATCAGAAAACATAAGGAAAATCTAAAGAGACAAAGAGACGAACAATAAAACAATAAAATCGTAACCGCCGGGAGCAGGAGCTTTTGGCGGTTTTATTTTTATGCTTTTGCCGACGCTCAGGTGAGAGAATGGACGATTATAATCACAGATAAGAAATAATTTTATATTCATACAATACTTTTAGCCTGTCTATATCATTTGACAGTTATAATTAAATATTATATTATATATAAAAGCCTATGCTAATACGGCGCAATGCTTTCGAGAGCGCTCAGCAAAATATATCAGATATATCGCTTAAAAATCTTGAAAAAAGGTCTGTCCGCCGGGATTGCAGCAGGGCGTAGCCGCCGCATAACAAATGATATTATTCCATCTGCTTCTATGTGAGACGAGGGGAGGTATATAATGTCCAAATTAAAAGTCCTTAAAATTTCCGCATACGCTGTTTTACTTCTGTTGATATACGGCCTCCTCCTGACTCTTTACCGAGCCGTATTCATAGTAAATGATTACGGCGTTCTCTGTGACGCCGACGCATGGCCCATGTATTATCTTTGGGCCGCTATATTTCTGTCTGTATCCGCATTGGTCGTTTTTCATCTGCTGTGCAAACGCCGGCCATCTTGCAGCAAGGGACTGCGGACAACGCTTATCTCTGCCCTTGCGGCAGTGATAATCTATTCTGCCTGGGTCATAGCCGACGCCAATGCGACGCTTAAAAGAACTATAGATATGTTTGAATCGCCTCCTTACGTCCAGCATGTCGTCATACCTCAGATGCAGGCTACCTCGCTGGAAGATTTGAATCTTTCTATAGATGAAAAAAGGAATGAAATTATTTATTTCACCCGCGAGAACTGTCCCTCTTGTTCTATATGCAGCTCGAAACTCAAAGAGTTTACAGAAGACAAGGATATACGCATATCCGTTTACGACTCTGCCGTAGACAGAGAGACGAGAGAAGATTTAATGTCCGAGACTCTTTCCCGGTTTGGCATAGAAACAGTTCCGGCCATACTCGTCCTCAAAAACGGACAAATATCAGAACGGTTTGACGGAGAAAATCTGTTTGAAGAGTTCAAAGCTTATTGTGATGAAAACATGTAAATTTAAAAGGTCATGTGCCCGCCTTCTCAGAAGCAGGGCACATGGCCTGATTTTTTTTACTCTTTTGGCTTTTGTCCGTGATATTGATAATAGCATACTTCCAGTCTGCCGTTGAACAGTTTTCTGCGCCTGTCGGCAGGTCTCTCAAAGATCAGTTCCTCGACAGCCTTGTCGGGCGTTATGGCAAACATGGACCATGTGGGATTTTCCTTTAAAAAAGTCCTGAAACCTGCATATAGTCTGTCTATAGACTCTTTATCTCCTATCCGCTCTCCATAAGGAGGATTGGTAATTATTATTCCGCCTTCCTTATCCTTATCTCCGCTTTTGTTCATATCTGTCAGCTGTCCTGAAAGACACAGCTTAGCGCTGTCAGCTCGGCAAAATCTTATGTCGTCTGCCACCCCAGCCTCAGCGGCGTTTTCCATCGCTGCTTCTATGGCTTTTTTGTCGATGTCATAAGCATATATCTTTAAAGGCGAATCCCAGTCCACGGCTTCGAAAGCCCTTTTTCGTTCTTCCTTCCAAAGAGAAGGGGCAATAGCCTCCCAGTCTTCTGCCGCAAACCGGCGGCCTATCCCCGGAGCCATATTTCTGCCCATCATCGCCGCCTCTATAGGAATAGTTCCGCTGCCGCAGCAAGGATCTACCAGCACCCTGCCCGCCTTCCAGAAAGAAAGGCTCACCATGGCGGCGGCCAGAGTTTCTTTGATAGGAGCCGCAACGGAATTCTGTCTGTACCCTCTCTTGTGAAGGCTCGGACCTGTAGTATCCAGCGTCACCGTGACTCTGTCCTTTAAAATAGTTATCTTTATGTCGTAGAGGGCTCCGGACTTTTCGAAGCGGTCTATGGCATAAGTTTCCTTTAGTCTCTCGATCACCGCTTTCTCCGCCACCGACTGGCAGGCCGGCACGCTGGAAAGTTTCGATTTGACTGACGAGCCGTTTACTATGAATTTTCCATCAGGCGGTATCCATTCCTCCCAGGCAACAGCTTTCACCTGCTGAAACAAATCTTCAAATTCCAAGGCTTTAAATTCGGCCATCTTTATCTGTACTCTGTCAGAACATCTGAGCCAGAGGTTTGCCCTCACTATAGCTCTCTCGTCCCCGAGAAAAGTTATCTTTCCGTCTTCAGATTTCAATATCTTATATCCCAGGGCGATGAGTTCCCTTTTTACGGGGGCTTCCAGCCCGAAGGTGGTTGCTGCGATCAATTCCAGTTTCATTATATTTCTCCGTCTTTTATCATCAGGTAAATCAGGCGTTTTCTCTTTAAAATAAAACGGCGTTCCCGGTCTTTTAAGTGCCGTCAGTTCATGGCACCGCCGACCGGAAACGCCCGATGTTCTTCTACAGATAAGGCTCTTTCTTATTCAGATAATTAGTCTTGAGAGAGTCAAGCTCGTTGAGAGCTTTTCCCGTTCCCACTGCCACACAGGACTTAGGATCTTCGGCTATGATAACTTTTATGCCGGTTCTGTCTTCTATTCTCCTGTCTATGCCGTACATGAGCGCTCCGCCGCCGGTCACTACGATGCCGGAGTTGCTTATGTCAGCTGCCAGTTCCGGAGGAGTTCTTTCCAGCACGTTGTGTACGGCTTCGCAGATCTCATGGAGAGGTTCTTCAAGAGCGTCCATTATTTCCTCGGAAGTAACGTCTACGCTCTTAGGCAGTCCCGTTACGAGGTCTCTGCCTCTACATTCTCTCGTTATGGTCTCTTCCCTCGGGAAAGCCGTTCCTATGGTGACTTTCAGTTCCTCCGCAGTTCTCTCTCCTATATAAAGTTTATGAGCTTTTCTCATATATTTTACTATGGCCTCGTCAAACTTGTCTCCCGCCATCTTTACGGAAGAACTGGCGACGATTCCGCCCAGAGAAATCACTGCTATGTCGGTGGTGCCTCCGCCGATATCTATAACCATTATTCCGTCCGGTTTACTTATATCAAGGCCCGCTCCTATGGCCGCCGCCACCGGTTCTTCCATCAGGAACACGTCCTTGCCTCCGGCCTGTTCTGCGGCTTCGCGTACGGCTCTCTTTTCAACTTCAGTAACTCCGCTGGGAACACATACCATGATCCTAGGCTTAAAAAATCTTCCGTTGCCGCAAGTTTTTCTGATAAAATATTTGAGCATCCTCTCTGTGATGTCGTAGTCGGAGACGACTCCGTCTCTCAAAGGCCTGATGGCCACTATGTTGGAAGGCGTTCTTCCCAGCATCTGTCTGGCTTCTTCCCCCACTGCCAAGATTTCGTCTGTATCGTTATTTATGGCAACTACCGAAGGTTCACTTAGCACGATGCCCTTTCCTTTTATATATACTAAAACATTAGCTGTTCCCAAGTCTATGCCCACTTCATTCGCAAATCCCATATACGTTCTCCTTTTCTAAAATATCGGTATGTATCTATCTTATCATTTACATTTCTCAAAACATTATATATAAAAATTTGATTTTTTTCAATTTGTTTAGGAGAATTGTATGTGAATTTTTAATATTATTTCTCTTTTTCGGGGAAAATATATTTCGGAGGTGAAAAAGATGGAGGGAAAATTTGCAGAAATAAAGCCCAGCGACATGAAAATCATATCTGAGGCTGAGAAAAAGCTATGTAAATCCACCGGCAAATGCGTTGCCCTGGTGGCTTTTGACAATGAACAATAAGGAATAAGATTCGATAAATTTTGGCGATGTGTCCGAGGTGACTCGTCCGAGATGGCCGGTCCGGCTGCTCAGCTATTTAACTGTACTGAGATATGTCTGTGCAGCCATGCGGCGGCCACTCGTTTTTTGACGGTTCACTCGCTTTTGGGCGGCCTGCTCGCTTTTCGATAGTCTGCTCGCTTTTCGGCGGCCTACTCGCTTTTCGATAATCTGCTCGCTTATAAGTAAGTTGCCTATTCGAGCGGGGCTGATCCCACTCGTTTTGCGTAAATTATACGGTTCGAGTGGGCTGGGGGCCACTCATTTTAATAAAAGTTTGTGTTTTGAGTGGGTACATACCCACTCGTTTTGCGTGAATTATACATTTCGAGTGGGGCAAATCCCACTCGTTCCAATCAAAATCTTCTGTTCGAGTGGGGTCTCATTCCCATAAAGACGGAAAAAGTCTTCATTTTCTTACATAATTTTACAATTATCGTATTTTTGCAAAGGGAGTGTACCCACTCATTCGGATCAAAATGTTTGATTCGAGTGGGCTATGGTCCACTCATTTTAATAAAAGTTTGCGTTTCGAGTGGGTCAAGGCCCACTCGTTTTGCGTGAATTATACAGTCCGAGTGGGGCTGACCCCACTCGTTTTGTGTGAATTATACAGTTCGAGTGGGCCAAGGCCCACTCGTTCCAATCAAAATTTTCTGTTCGAGGAAGCCCAGGCCTCCAGGCCGCCGGTTCCCACAAGTCGCCGCACCGCCGTCTCTCCTGCCCTCCCGGCTCTGCCATTTGAAAGAGGCTTCTGTTCTCTACATTTTTTTATTGCTTTCCACAAACCTCTTTATCTTCTTGCTGGTGTTCTTTTCAAATTCTTCATGGCGTACCGAGATCTTCCTTATTTTTTTGAACAAAGGGAGATTCTCATTTATCTTATCGACTTCGGTCCAGAGGAGTTTTTCCAAAGCTTTATCGTCGGCGTCCTTGCCGATGGCCTCCTCCACCTCATCTTTTTCAGGTATTATAGCCGCCACGATGGTGATATCGCCCTTTTCGTCTTCTGCGCCCCATACCATGGACTCAGAGATATATTGGCTCTGAGACAGATAGTATTCGAGCTCTTCAGGGAATACATTCTTTCCGTTGGAAGCGATTATGACATTCTTCTTTCGTCCTGTTATATATATAAACTTCTCATCATCTATATAGCCCTGATCTCCGGTGTAGAACCAGCCGTCCTTGATGACTTTAGCGGTTTCCTCAGGCATTTTATAATATCCCAGCATGACGTTATCACCTTTCAGGCAGATCTCGCCTATGCCGTCTTCATCTTTATCCTCGATCTTGACATCCATGCCCGGCAGTATGTGACCGACGGAAGCATTTCTCATATACTTGTGCTGATCCGGATTCAGAGCTCCCATAGGAGCGCACTCGCTGAGTCCGTATCCTTGTACCGCTATAAATCCGAGGTCGTTGAAGAACTGCAGGATAGCCGGGTCTATGGCCGCTCCGCCGGAGATGAGAACTCTCATTCTGCCGCCGAAGACTTTGAGTATGTCTTTGAGAAGCTTCTTGTTCAGATCTATTCCGACTTTTTTAGTCACTTTATTGACCGCCATGACCTTTCTCACCAGCTTTTCTTTTCCCTGTTTGCGGACGTTTTTCATTATAGTCTTATAGAGAGTCTCAAACAGGGCCGGAACGCCCAGAAACATGGTAGGTCTCACTTCTGAAAGATTTTTTACTATATATTTAAGTCCTTCGCAGTAAGCTATAGCCGCCCCCTTATATAAAGGCATCAAGAATCCGCATGTGCCTTCATAAGTGTGATGTATAGGCAGTACCGAGAAGAAAATATCCCATGTATTTACTTTGAGGATAGTAGGAGCTATCATCAAATCAAAGCAGATATTCTTGTGAGACAGCATTACACCTTTAGCTATGCCGGTGGTGCCGGAAGTAAAGAGGAGTTCGCTCATCTCATCGTTGATAATTTCGGCGTCCGTAAAGCTTGTGTCTCCGCCTTCCATCAGCTTCTTTCCTTCTGCGGCAAGTTCGCTCCAGGAGATCATTCCGTCTATTTCTTTATCGCCGTTGAGCTTAACCAGAAGGTCTATCTTAGTGTCTTTGGATTCTTTCATTTCCTTGAAGATCTGCGCATATTTTTCAGTAAACATGACAGCTGACACTTCAGCCTCTATGACCAGCTGCTTCAGCTCATTGGCGCTGAGCTCCTTATCCAGAGGCACGACTATGCCTGTGCCGCATATAACTGCAAGATAGCTTGTGGCCCATTGATAGCAGTTCTCTCCTATGACGGCAATTCTCTTGCCTTTGAGACCTTTTGAGATCAGGCCGGTTCCCAGAGAGTTGACGGTCTGCAAAGTCTCCCTGTAAGTTATGCTCTTATATGGCTCATCTTTTGCGAATTTCTGCATAAACGCAACATTGTCTGCGTATAATTCCACGCTGGTCTGGAGCATGTTCTTGATATCTGTGATGGGCCGGCTCTCTCTGTAGACGACGTATTTATCACTGCTGTTGTTGAGGTCGTTTGCGACTTCTGCCGCCCACGCTCTTTCAGTCTTCTTTATATCTTCATAGCTCATAATCCTCATTCTCCTTTTAGGAATATTTTTTATGTAGTATCCGATACAAGATTACCACGTGTTGCTTACAATGTCAATCTTTACATATTTTATACACTATGATAAAATATATTAAAATCATATTGGAGATACAGACTATGGACAGACCGGAAACTTATAAAAAAGATTTCTTTGATAAATTTCACATACCGCGCTGGGAAGAGCTTCCGGCCATAGATCTTTACATGGATCAAGTAATATCGTTCACCTACGCTTCGCTGGGTGAATTCTTCGATTCCGCCTGTATCTCGCCTCTTACAAAGAGCATGGTGAACAATTATGTGAAAGCCCGCATAATAGACCCTCCTGTCAATAAAAAGTACAGCAGGCTCTCTATGGCGATGGTTCTCGTAGTATATATCCTAAAGAGCTGTTATTCCACTGAAGAGATAAGAAAGCTCATAGATATCGGACTCAGCCTTCCCGACAATCCGGTGACATACGACCGGTTCTGCGAAGCCGTGGAGCGAGCTGTCGACGCCGTCTTCTCCGGTTCTATCCATGTGGAAGATGTGAAGGAAGCAGGGCGCGAAAGGCGATATCTGGTAGATAATTTTGCCCTCTCCTTCGCCTGCAAGATATATGTTCAGTATGCCATAAACAAATGAGGCGGCCGCTATATACATGCGAAAAGAGCAGTCCTTGCACGGGCAAGCCTTCTAATCCTGTAAAAGGAGTCTTGTTAATCCCGTAACTTAGTATTTCTCCGTTAAGTATATCTAAGAATAGATCAAAGTAACGCTTTTTAATAGCCATTCTTCTTTTTTCATCAATTTCTTAATACTTGAATTCAGTTACGTCTGTAGTAATCTCTTGATGTAGAATCGTTGTATGCAAACGCCTGTGAATTCTATTGAGGGGCAATTCCGCCTGCTTTTCCTTTATAGAAACTATATTTTCTTGCTTTTGCGAGTGCATGAGGTTACTTGAAAGCCAAGCTTTTTCATAATCCTTTGAGCTTTCTTTTTATTGACTATTGTCCCTTCTTTACCTAAGAGTTGCCGGATCCCGACGGTACCCAAAATTCTTATGTTCGCTGTGTATGGCAATAATTCGCTTCTCTATTTTTATATTAGGATTAGCTCAATTAAAGCGCTTTTGCCAATACATATATGTTTCCTTTAGGAAGCTAAAAACCGAGAGAATATCCTTTAGTTCGAATTGTCCTCGGAGGCTGTGGATGATTCCCGCTGTTTTTAGGATAGGTTTTCCTCTAAACGCAGCCTCCTCAGTTCTTTTAAATAGGCATTTTTCATCCTAAGTTTTAGGTTTTCATCTTCCAGCTGTTTAAAACGCTCTGCACTTGTATCTACCTGTGTTGCCTCTTTAAGCTGATCAGGATTTTTAATACTTCTCTTTTAATCCATTGATTTGTTACGGCCTCTCGTTTTGGGCCTCAATGCATCAGGGTCGGCAACTCGGAAGTCATTTGCCCACTTAACAAGTATAGCCGGATTGTGTATTTCTTCTTGCGCAGCTAATTCCCTGAATGAAACCTCAGTTGATAAATATAATTCTACCATTAGGGGGTCAAAAAGGGCAAAGACATTGAGGCTTGAACAAAGAGGAAGCCCGCGTCTTTAGACGCGGGCCAGTATTAGTACTTATAGCTCTGGTTCGAATAACCTGTTTTACAGGTGGTAACGATTATTTATACTTTTTTGACTCTAAATGAGCTTAACGGCTGCCATGCTCTATGTCCTGCGTGCCACCTGTGCTTCTGCTCTACATAAAATTTCTGATTTGCGCCTAGGCCCTCAATTTCTTTAAAAAGTTTTTGAAGAGCTTCTTTATGATTCTTATAAAAGGTACCCGCAGATATTGAGACTGCCAATATGAACACACTAAAAATAGTTGTAAACATCGCCGTCTCTGCAATTGCTTGCATAGCTGAAATAGCCCAATTTACTCCTGTAGTAGCAATCCCTATTTCATCGCTTATTTCTTTTTTTGTGGTAAGCCTATCGTTACGAATCCACTTCAAATCTCCTGATTTTGGCATACTTATTCTCCTTTCTTTAAAATTAGTTTTAGAACATTCGCTAAAAACAACGATGGTTCTGAGTTAATCGGCCGACTTTGTCCGTTAAGGACAATTAAATGATATGTCGTGTTTCTTCTTTTGTCAAGACTTTTTTGGACAAAATTTAAAAAATATTTTTATTTTTTCTCCAATTCGGACATATAGCTCTCTAGTATCTGCTTTTCTTAAAATCAAAACCTTGATAATTTTGATCTTTTGTTATATACTTTAGCCAGATCTTAGAAGAAAGCGAGCGCTATAATGAAACAACTATTCAAAGAATATTTCAAGCAAATTTTTTTTGATATTCCCCCTGATACTTGTTATTGCTGCTATCCTCGTTTCATACTTTTCTTCTGCCGAAATGGCAATACTGACAGCAGGACACGTTTTTGGTATTTTTATAACTGCCGCTCTGTATGGCGTTATCTTCTACAAAAGAGCCGAGATGTCAATTAAAACTGGACTCTGCTTCATCTTCTTTTTAATCTTATGGGGAGTTTTTTGCACTATCGTCATAAACTTTTTAGTTTTGAATTTATAAGCTTTTGCTCCCCTTTCCTGCTAAATACTTTCGAATTATCTTTTTTTCTAGATTTATAACTATATTTTTCCATAAAAAGTCGACCTCCCAAACGTTAGATTCTACATTTACTTGTACCCAAAATCAATGGATTTTTAAAATTGGCAAATAGAATTTCAAGGTTATAAAAAATACCGAGAAGAGCCTTTCACAACTCTTCTCGGTATTCATTTTTCATTGACCCTTTGCTCAGTACATCTATAGTTTTAATCTACTCTTCCACCACAGGCGGAAGCTTTGCAAAGCTTGCCGCAAGCTCCTCATCGGTAGGTATATAGTCGACCATAGTTCCGTTGTTAAAGTTTTCATACGCTTTGAGGTCGAAGTATCCCGTTCCGGTAAGGCCGAACAATATAGTCTTCTCTTCGCCTGTCTCTCTGCACTTTATAGCCTCATCCATAGCCGCTTTGATGGCATGGCTGCTTTCAGGTGCCGGAAGTATACCTTCCACTCTTGCAAACTCTTCCGACGCTCTGAAGACTTCTGTCTGCTCTACGCTTCTTGCTTCCATCAGTCCCTGATCATAAAGTTCTGACAGAACCGAACTCATTCCGTGATATCTGAGCCCTCCTGCATGATTAGCGGACGGTATAAATCCGCTTCCGAGAGTATACATTTTAGCCAGAGGGCATACCATTCCCGTATCGCAGAAATCGTAAGCATATTTTCCCCTCGTCAGGCTCGGGCAGGAGGCCGGTTCTACAGCGATAAACCTGTAGTCCGCCTCTCCGCGAAGTTTTTCTCCCATAAACGGCGAGATCAGGCCCCCCAGATTGGAACCACCGCCTGCACATCCTATTATGATGTCGGGCTTGATTCCGTATTTATCCATAGCTGTCTTAGTCTCCAGTCCTATGATGCTCTGGTGAAGAAGTACCTGAGAAAGTACGCTGCCCAGTACATATCTGTATCCCTCCCTTGTGGTCGCCGCCTCCACAGCCTCTGAGATGGCGCAGCCCAGGCTTCCCGTGGTGCCCGGATGTTCCTTTAATATTTTCTTTCCTATCTCTGTAGTCTCTGACGGCGAAGGGGTAACGTTAGCTCCGTATGTTCTCATCACCTCTCTCCTGAAAGGTTTCTGTTCATAAGATACTTTCACCATATATACGTTGCAGTCAAGCCCAAGGTAAGCGCACGCCATGGAAAGCGCCGTGCCCCACTGGCCTGCCCCTGTTTCCGTAGTCACTCCTGTAAGACCCTGCTTTTTGGCGTAATATGCCTGAGCTATGGCAGAATTCAGCTTATGACTTCCGCTGGTGTTGTTTCCCTCAAATTTATAATATATCTTTGCCGGAGTCTTCAGTTTTTCTTCCAGGCAGTATGCTCTTACAAGCGGAGCAGGTCTGTACATCTTATAGAAATCCTGTATCTCCTGCGGGATATCAAAGTAGGCGGTAGTGTCGTCCAGTTCCTGTTTTACCAGCTCATCACAGAATACATGCCCAAGTTCCTGGGCCGTCATGGGCTGCAAAGTCCCCGGATTAAGCAGGGGCGCCGGTTTTTTCTTCATATCGGCACGCACGTTGTAATACTGTTTAGGCATTTCGTTTTCTTCAAGATAGATCTTGTAAGGAATCTTGTTTTGGTCTTTCATTTTTCTTCTCCTTTTCAATTAAATGATTTTAATTGAAGTGTCTCTGCCCGGCCAGAATAGTCCCGGTAACAAAAAAAACCTGTCCTACGTCAAGGACAGGGTATTAACCTGCGGTACCACCTTGTTTGACCTGAATATGTATAGTCAGGTCCACCTCTCGCAGAGTGCCATCACACTCCTTTCCACTTACGCAGGAATCACGTCTCAGATACTCAAGCCTCATCTTCAGATAATCTAAAGGCCTTTCCCCTCGCCCTCAGGAGCCCATTGTTCTGATCCGTTATCTGCCCGGCTTCCACCGTCCCGGGTTCGCTGTGAGAGCAGCAATCAGTTTTACTTCTCCGTCAAAGGTTTAGCTATTAACTTATTATAGGTCGAGTTTAGCACCATAATTGTGATTTGTCAACTATATTTTTTTGATTTTTTGTCATAGTTTAACAACAAATCTTCAGTTTCCTGAGTCATCTGTACCAATTCCAAGATCGAGGCCTTGATTTGAGATGATTTATTGATATAATAAAAGCACAACATAAAATACAAGGAGGAAACGCACGATATGAAGATCAGACAAGTAAAGAAAGAAGATCTTGCGGCCATATGCAACATAGAACTCCTCACTTTTCCGCCTCAGGAGGCCGCCTCATACGAGACTTTTCTCTACAGGCACATACATTTTCCGCAGTATTTCTTTTTGGCCGAATCTGGCGACGGCGCGATAGCAGCTTTTCTGTCAGGACGGCCGGTCGATATTGCAGACGACGCGGGGATCGACGATAAAATGTACGAAAATTCGCTTTTTCCGGAGGGCGACGCCTTCGCTCTTTTGTCGATAAACACTCTCCCCGATCTTCAGGGAAAAGGTTTTGCGTCGGCTCTGATAACTCATGCCATCGGTGAGGCTGCCTCTCTTGGCTGCCGCCGCATGATCCTGGCGTGTAAAGAAGAAAAAATAACTTTTTACGAACAATTTGGATTTCGGCAGCAAGGTCTCTCCGTATCAGAACACGGAGGAGCGGTCTGGTATGACATGTCCGCCGATCTTTAACGTCAGACAAGAGGTGAGATTATGAACGCATACGTTCCCTTTATATGCCTTGCGGCAGGCGCCGCCATAAACTGGGGAGGTCTTTCTCCTCGCATCTTAAGGCTGTTTGATGCTGCCACTGATCTGGCTCTCATAGTTCTCATGCTGGTGATCGGTCTTAACATAGGTACCAGTGAAAAAGTCATGAGCAACTTAGGCGTCATAGGGTTCAACTGTCTGGTCATTTCCCTTTCTGCCATAGCAGTCAGCGTCCTTTTAGTCTTGCTGGCAGAAAAGACGATAATGCCTTTAGAAGAAATACGTCTTAAGCTGGCAGAAGAAAAAGGAGACGACCAGAGCGAGCCTCCATCTACGGGCTTTTCGCCCCTTATAGTCATAATGCCTCTTTGTATCGCAGGCGGCATAATTTTAGGTTATCTTGTATTCTCCGACATCCCGCCGAGCCTGCTGGATACAGTACTCACCGTATCTCTCGTCTTCCTGTATACGGGCGTAGGGGTAAGTATCGGATCTAACAAAGAGGTCTTTTCGTATATCAGAAAACTTGGCCTGAGGATAATTTTCATGCCTGCGGCTATCTTTACAGGCTGTATCGCCGGAGGTTTTCTCAGCGGTCTGATTCTGGGTGTACCGGCAGAGTGGTCGGTTCTGTCTGCAGGCGGAATGGGTTACTACAGCCTGACGGGAGCGTTTCTCACCGAAAACTTCGGAATCGAGGCGGGAACCTACGGTTTCATAGTCAACGTATCGCGAGACGTCTTTACCGTCATCCTACTGCCTCTCCTGTCAAAGATAAGCAAAGGCAGCCCCATCGCTTCGGGAGCTGCCGGCTGTATGGATACTATGTTGGTTCCCGTCACTAAAACGGTAGGGCCTGAGCTGGGCATGGTGGCCCTCATAAGCGGCAGCATCCTGACTTTTGTAGTTCCTGTATGGCTTTCGGCAGGCATGGCTGTCATTGAACAGATATGTCAGTAACCGTAGGCTTTTCTGTATTTTATTATCATCCAGACGGCTACAACGGCTGCGATTATCTCCGCCGCCGGAAGAGCCCACCAGACTCCGTCAAGGCCGAAGATCTCGGGCAGCAACAGTAGCGCCCCCGCTTCCAGGACAAAGGTCCTGAGCATGGAGATGAGGGCGGAAATCTTTCCGTTATTGAGAGCCGTAAAAAAGCCGGAAGCAAATATGTTAAGTCCGCTGAACAGTATGCTTATGGCGATTATTCTGAAACCGTAGATCATCAGTTCCGAAAGGACCGGGTCTTTTGAAGCAAATATCCACACCAGCAGTCCGTCGAAGATTTCCGCCAGGGCAAACATAGCCCCGGAGAATATGACGACTATCTTAATGGAAATATTAAAAGTCTTCTTTATATTATCTCGATTCTCGGCGCCGTAGTTATAGCTTACCACAGGTGAAATACCTGATACGAAGCCAAAGAATACGGCAACAAATATAAACTGAAGGTAGAGTATGGCGCTTATGGCCGCCACGCCTTTCTCTCCCACCAGCGACATCATCTGAAGGTTAAACAATGTAGTAGTTATGGCGCTGGCAAGGTTGGACACCATTTCTGAGGATCCGTTTCCCATGGCCTTCAAGAATTCTCTTCCCCTCCACACAGGTTTTTCGAAATGAAGCAAGCTTTTTTTATTGAAAAATACCGTCAGAGGGACTAAGCCTCCCACCACCATACCGGTCACCGACGCCGCCGCTGCGCCTGTAAGACCCCATCCTAAAACGCCTACGAAAAGCAGATCCAGCACTATATTGGTGACGCCTGCTCCTATCGAGAGCCACAATCCCATGCCCGGTCTGTCTGCCGTCACCAGATAACTCTGAAAAAGTACCTGCATGACCCAGATAGGTCCTCCTATGATTATTACGCTTCCGTATTCTACGCAATAAGGCAGCAGCTTTTCATCTGCGCCCAGCATCATATATATCTGCTCGTCGAACATCAAAAACACGGCTGTAAGAGCTATGATAGCGGCCACGTTCACTATCACCGTGAGAGACATGAAGCTGTTAGCCTCATGGGTTTTGCCTTCTCCCAGCTTTTTGCCTATGATGGCATTGCTTCCCGCCGACAGCATAAATGCCAGCGCCATGCACACGTTCAGCACCGGATAGACTATATTAATGGCGGATAATCCTAAACTGCCGACAAAGTTTGATACTACTATGCCGTCTACTATGCTGTACATTGATACGAATACCATCCTTATCATCGTAGGCACGGTGAAGGTCAGCATAGTCTTCATATTTATTTCTCTGTGGTATATGAGGTTCTCTTTCATATATCTCTTCCTTTGTATCTTTTCTTCCTGTTATATTATGCCTTTATTATCTGATAAATTCAACATCATATTTTGCCAGACGCCGCATATATTGTCTTAACGAATAAATAAGGAGCGTGTGTCTTGCAATGAAGGATTACATAGAAGAAAGAGTTTTGGAGTTAGCTCACTACATAATCAATACCAATTCCACCGTCAGATCTACGGCCAAAAAATTTAGAGTGAGCAAGTCCACCGTACACAAAGATGTCACCGAAAGACTCCTTGAAATAAATCCGGGGCTTGCTTCTGAAGTCAAGGAAGTCCTGGAAAACAACAAGGCCGAGCGTCATTTGAGGGGCGGCATGGCGACGAGAGAAAAATACAAATCCGCAAAAGAAAAATAAACGGCCCAAGGCCGTTTTTTGTTTGCAAATCTGCCCGTGCTGCAATATAATTGATCTATAGGTCACATCTGATTTAGGGGAGGTTTTATAAATGATTTATTTCAGAAGCGATTACAGTCTTGGGGCTCATCCGAAAGTGATGGAGGCTCTGATGGCTACCAATATGGAACATACCGACGGATATGCTCTGGACCGTTTTTCTCTCGATACTGCCGATATGATACGAGAACTGATAGGAAAATCAGACGCTCACGTTCACTTTCTCGTCGGCGGAACACCCACCAACACCATTCTCATAGCTGCTGCTTTGAGACCATACGAGGGGGCTATTTCGGCCGATTCCGGACATATATACGTTCACGAGACGGGGTCCGTGGAGGCGACAGGTCACCGCGTATTTGCAGCTCCTACAGAAGACGGCAAACTTCGCCCAGAAGATGTGGAAAAAGTATTGCTTCATCACGAAGATGAACATACAACGATACCTAAGCTCGTCTATATAACCCACCCTACGGAAAACGGCGGCGTATATACAAAAGCAGAATTGACAGCTCTTCGGGATTGCTGCGACAAGCACGGACTGTATCTGTACATGGACGGCGCCAGACTTGGTACGGCCCTCACATGGCCAGGCAACGATCTGTCTCTAAAGGACATCGCAAATCTCTGCGACGCCTTTTATATAGGAGGCACCAAGATCGGAGCTCTGTTTGGTGAAGCCCTGATAATACTAAACGATCAGATAGACGATCATTTCAGATATATGGTTAAACGCGCATGCGCTCTCCTGGCCAAAGGAAGGCTCATCGCCATTCAGCTCAACGCCCTTCTCGAGGGAGGAGAAGACTCTCTATACTATGAGCTGTCCCGCCACGAAAACAGACTGGCTATAAAGCTGGCAGAAGGAGTTGAGAAAAAAGGCTATAAGCTGTGGATACCTCATCAGACCAACCAGGTATTCGTCATCGTTCCAAACGATAAGATAGCCCAATTGGAGAAAGATTTCTTCTTCTATACCTGGGCCCCTTATGATGAGCAAAACTCCGTCATAAGGCTCGTAATAAGCTGGGGAAGCACCGATGAAGATGTGGAGGCTCTGCTGTCAGCCCTTTAAAATAAAAAAATCGAAAGCCCCGGATCTAAAGATCCGGGGCTTCATTTTCTCGCCGAGATTCTCTCCGATTTTAATTGTCCTATTCGCCGAGTATTCTCAGCAGATCGCCGAAGATTCCGTAAGCAGTCTGCTCTATTTCCGGTTCGTGCTCTACTATCGTTATCTTCTTCATCAGATCAGTAGTAATGGATACGGCAGACGTGGTGCTGTCTATAGAAGCCAGAAGGTGCCCTCTTGGAATTTCCTCCGGACCCACGCGGGCTCTCACTCTTCCGTCTTCGTCACGCTGGCCGGAACACAAAAGTTTTATCACATTGCCACGTTCTTCTGCTTTTCTTATATCCTCAATGGTTATATCTTCTATGCCCTTTCTCTCCACCATATCCGGCGTCATGCGCGCGTCCATAAGGCCGTTGAGCAAAGCTGTGATCTTTGCGGCGGCATCATACCCTTCTATATCCATAGCAGGATCAGCCTCTATGAATCCCCTGCTGCGGCCCCTTGCCATTATATCGTCATATTCCGCGCCTTTAGCCATCTCCTCGAGGATAAAGTTGGTGGTGCTGTTCAATATGCCGGAGACCTCTGTGACGCGCGCCAATTTCAGAGTCTTTTCTGCAAGGTTGAAGACAGGTGTCCCATCCATCACCGTAGTCTCGTAAAAAAACCTGCATCCCTTTCGGGCTGCCTTTTCTTTGAGATCTGCGAATTTCCATGCGACAGGCCCCTTGTTTGCAGTTATGACATCCTTGCCTCTTTCAAAGGCTGCCTCTATATGAGATATGGCCGGTTGTCCCGTAAAGATGTTCAGGGGAGTCATCTCTATCAGCACATCGTAATCCGCCTGCTTGGCTATCTCAAGAGCCGACAGCTCAGATAGATTCTTATCATCCGATAACCTGCCGATCTGCTCTGACTTACGGAGGACATCGGCAATGTCAAGCCCCTCTCCGGATACAAGGGAACCTCTTGATCTGGTAGAAACAGCTGTTACGATGACATCGCTTGCGTATTCTTCTCTTATTATATCTAGTTTCTCAAGAAGAAGCCGGGTAAAGGCTTTTCCTGCGTTTCCAAATCCCAATAGAGCAAGTTTTTTCTTCATCTCTCTTCCTCATCATTCATCTCTGCCCAAGTTCTTTCCGCTGTTTTTATATTTCTTCAACACCTTTTCGAGCCTTTCATTGGAACCCAGTTCTTCTTCTCTTACTCTTTGTTCATAAGGCGTCAGGTTCTCCACTTTCTTTATATGTTTTCTTACCGGCTTAGGCACCACCAGCATATACATCAGCGGCGTGATGAGTATGCTGTCTATCGCAAGCCATACCAATATGGATATCAGCACTGCCGCCTCAGAAGAGAAAGTCTGGGCTGCATATATCCCTATGGCCATAGCTCCTATGAAAAACACTATCATCGGTATATAGAATCTCTCGATCTTTCTTATGGCCTTGCTCAGAGCCTGGTCAAACCATGTGGTCTTAAGGCTCTTCAGCATATATTTAGCCCATTTGAACTGCACGTTTGCCAGATAGACGCAGCATTTAAAGTCGTCAAAAGAAGCTTTTTCGGCAGGAATTATCTCCGGTCCCACCTGTCCTTGCATATCGTCATAGCATATGACAGATCTTATAACCGTTCCTTCTCCCATGACAGAATACTCGGCCTTCTCCCCCTCTTCAAATTCAAGGGTCAGTAGCTGGCCTTCTCTGACCATTATGCTGTCTGTTCCTTTAGTGATGAGACAATACCCGTCTTCGCAGAATAGAGCGTGGGTCGTATTGGATCTGCTGCCGGATATGGGAGCCGACTGAGGACTGCTTTCTTCTTTCGGAAAGATGACATCCACAAATCCGTCGCATCCCTTGCGGACCATCAGATTGAACCCTCTGATCTTTCCGAAGCTTCTGGTCTTCCATGACCCGTCGAATCTGTCCTGCTCCAATGGCGCAAGCCTCGCAACTCTCTGACCTTCGTAGCTCAGAACCGTTTCTCCCTCGAGTATCAGAAGTACTCTGTCATAATCCGGCAGCCTTGAAAAATCAGATTCTTCGGACTCTATGGAATCTACGCTTATCCTCCATATAAAATCTCTGTTAAGATATTCGGCCGTGTCGGGAAATACTGCCAGCTCCCGGGCAGTTCCTCCCATGTGCTCTGAAGTCTTGTAATCGGCTTCTTTATAAAGGGTGTGCTTCATTTCTTCTCCTATTTTTTATCTGATTCTCTTTTGTTTAAATTATAACATATTTTGCCGCCGAGTCCAATCCCTTGTTTTCTAAGGAGAATTGTTATATAATATCTGATGTTGTTTGAAGACAAATTATATTGGGGGAAATTAAATGTACAGAACTGACGGATATAGGATCGTTTCCGACGACCCTATGTATGAGATTGCAGCTTTTGTAATGGACAAAAGGTATGACGCCAGCAACTACATCAAACAGGACATAAACTTGGATTTGTTGCAGAATTACATAAGAAAATGCAGACAAAAGGGAATTTCAATGAGTCACATGGCTATCATAATAGCCGGATATATAAGGCTTGTATCTCAGAACCCTCATTTGAACAGGTTCGTGATAAACAAACGTATCTATGCCCGCAACCATTTCTGTGTTTCTTTCGTTACGCTGACTCAGACTAAAGCGGGAAGCACTGTTGCAAAGGTATATTTCGATCTCGATGATGATATTTTTACGGTGAATAAAAAGCTCAGCGACGTCATAGAAAAGATCCAGGATTCCACGGTGGAGTCATCTATGGACAGATTGGCAAAGAAACTGGTCAGGGTACCCGGACTTCTAAGTGTAGCGGTAGGCTTTTTTAAGTTTCTCGATAAATTCTTCGCCTTACCTTTCAGCATCGTAGATGCGAGCCCTTTTCACACTTCACTCTTTGTCACTAATTTGGCTTCCATAAGAGCCGGCGCAGCGTACCACCACTTGTACCAATTCGGTACCACCGGTATTTTCGTCTCTTTAGGACAGCCTTCTAAAAAGCTTTTTAAGAACGGGGAGACTATCGAAGAGCATAAAGTCATGGAAATGGGCATAACCACCGACGAACGGATCGCAGACGGTCATTATTACAGCAGGTGTTTTAAAGAATTGAAAAAATACTACTGCAACCCGGAGATCCTCGAGAAGAAGCCTGAATCTATAATAAGAGATCCTGATATCAAGAAGAAAAATCCCAAGTATATTTCCAGATAGGAGAGCGGAATCATGAACAGAAAAGAAATGGCCGTGATGCTTCACGGCAAAGGTTTTAACTGCGCCCAGTCTGTGGCCTGCACATTCTGCCACGTCATGGGAGCCGATCCTGAACAGGTTTTTAAACATGCTGAAGCTTTTGGCTTTGGTATGGGCACTATGGGTACATGCGGGGCGGTTTCAGCCATGGCTCTTGTCACCGGCATGAAACTCAGCGACGGCAATATGGATGATCCCAAGACAAAGCGTCAGTGTTACGATATGATGAAGACTCTGACCGGTGAGTTCGAAAAAAAGAATTCTTCTATCATATGCAGCCAGTTAAAAGGAGTCGACACAGGTACTCCTCTTAGAAGCTGCAACGGCTGCATAGAAGACGCAGTCGAACTTTTGGACAAGTATCTTCTGGGAACAGAAGAGTAAAACCGATATTAAAGAAACGCCCCTACCGTGAAATTCACCGGTCAGGGGCGTTTGTCACAGGGCTTCAGCCTGCAAAAGTTATCGATATGATATCTACAGCTTCTAATTTCTTTATAGTCTCCTCATCAACGGGGCCTTTTATTTTTATATCGTCATCCGGCCCCATTGCGGCGAACACACACAACTGGTACTGCTGTCCCGTCTCAAGTTCTTGCTCTGCGATAACGGACTGCTGAATCAACTGGCTATCTCCGGTACTTTCAGATATTTTCGTTCCGTCGACGACGTCCCGACCGTGTTCTGTAGTACATACTATGTTATATTGATTATTGCCTGTGCCGTACACTGCAATGACTCCATGATCCGGCGACCTGTAGCTTTCTGAAAAACTCTTATCAAGAATTTTTATATCACCTGTCAACTCTCCGTTTTTATATGAAGTCTGTCTTATTTCAAAGCCGGAAGCGCCGCCTGGGGCGTCATACTCGCAGAGACAATATACGGCCAAATCGGGGCTCAGAAAATATCCGACAGCCTCCACCTGGTCTTCTGTAAGTTCTAAGGGAGAAATTTTTTCAATTACATCAGAAGCGCCGTTTCCTGTGTTTTCATTATCTTGAGAACCGTCGGAAGTTTCGCAGCCTGTCATAAAAATAATACAGAGGAGCATCGTGAAAAAAGCAATTTTCTTCTTCATTTTTTCTTCCTTTCTCTTCTTAAGATATTCAAATCAGTATATTTTTTAACATATATTTATTCACATTATACATCTTTTTAATCTTTTGTAAATACTTTTTAGATATTTTTTTAACATTTATAGAAAGGCCGATTTTATTTCATTAAGAATGAAGCTGTCAGAAGATTGTCGGATTCCTCGCAAATGCGGGCATATCTCTGAAATACCGGATCCGGCGTTTCTGATTTTACAGGCATTACAAAACCCCCTGCTTGGGTTTCTGACCCGGCAGAGGGTTTTAGTCTGATGAATATGAAAGTCTCTACTCTTTGCTTTTATAGTAGAGCATACAGTGGCAGTAGCCTTCAAAATCGGGATCGGCGATCTGTTCTTTGAACTCCCGGCATATACACTTTGTTTCATCGCTGCGCTCTACTCTGCACGGGCAATAGCCTCCGGTATGTTTGAGACCTTCTCTTATCTCGTTTACTATTTCTTTATTATCGTTCAGTCTTACAGCCATGATGTTTTCCCCCTTAATTTAATATATACCTGTCATTTGCAGTTGATAACATCTTTTTAACATAAATGCCGCTATGCGGCGCCGATCCTTTCTTCGCATGTGAGAATCATACGGCTCTCTTATATGCCTTGTAGAGCAGTCCGCCTAAAAGTCCGCAGCATACGATCTCTCCGAGGCCCACCGTCACCATCAAATACCAGTAGCTGTCCGGCGCCCCGTAAACATACTGCAGTACCAGCGGCACTATTATCATGTTAGCCAGTATAGGAAAGACGGGGCCCAGCACAGGTTTTTTTCTTCCGATGTAATATGTCCCCAAGGCTCCGATCAGCGTAGCTATGGATCCGAAGATTATATCCCAGAGCGCGCATCCGGTCAGAATGTTTGCCAGTACACATCCTACGGCCAGCCCCGGTATAGCCTCTCTGTAGAACAGCGGCATACACGTCAGAGACTCCGATAGCCTGAATTGAATAGCTCCGCTTGCCAATCCGAAAATCTGGGATAAAAAAGTTAAAATAACGTAAAAGGCCGCAATAAGAGCAGCCCTTGTAAGATACAATGTTTTTTCTTTCATATTTGCTCCTTTAGTTTTGTTTATAGTGAGGAAGGTCTCGAACTCACTTTATTTTTTAGTCCGGCGATTCGGACCGAAAGCCGTGCTTGTCCCCCGCTATTGCTGAGACTGGCCTTCATCTCCCTTATATGCTATAAGAGCGGCAACGGCCACGGTTATAAGCAGAATAGGCAAAATTCTCTTTTTCATCTGTATACCCCCTGTTTGTCTTTTTTTAAAGTATAACACGTGTTGAATACCGGAGCAACGATTTATTTTAATTTTGCAAAAATGTCAGAATATCTTCATAAATTGTTTGCGCTTGTTTCTCATTTAGTATTTCATGTCTCAGACCGGGATACAGCTTGCCGCTGACATTATGGTATCCGACTTTTCTTAAAAAGTCTATGCTCTCCTTCCACGCTTTCTCGCTGACTATTACAGGATCGTCTTCTCCTGCTATGAAAAATATAGGAAGGTTCTCATTCTTAAGAGCCCATCCTTCAGGCCGGTATATCTCTTTCATCAGGGTGAACAGGTTTCTGAATCCATTGAGAGTGAAGGTAAAACCGCATTCCTCGTCTCCGTCATAATTCCTGACATTATTTTCATCGGCAGAAAGCCACGCGTTCTCCGATACGGGACTCTGTATATTTTTATTGTAGCTTCCGAAGGCCAGCTTTTGTATCAGCCTGCTCCTATATCTGTCCCCTTTGATGGCTTTCTGGATACGGACTATCAAGAGGGCGGCTCCCACCATGGGGTTCCTGCTGGGAGAGCCGCAGACGATCAGCTTAGATATTTCATCATCATACTTTTTTATGTATTTTCGGACTATCAGAGAACCCATGCTGTGCCCGAATAGATACACCGGCTTTCCTGGAAATCTTTTTTTCAGCTCTGTCGTTATCTGGTGGATATCCTCCACCACAAAGTCGGAAGTATCGTCGTAAAAATATCCACGATCTTCTTTCGATTTTACACTTTCTCCATGTCCTCTGTGATCGTTTATTGCAGAAGCGAATCCATTGGCGGCCAGATACTCCATCAGAGGATAATATCTTTCTTTGTGTTCTGCCATTCCGTGCGAAAACTGAACTACGCCTTTTATGCAGTCTTCATCTATAGCGCTCCCAGCAGACGACGGGCCGCTCCGGTTCCAGTCATCTGCTTCCGGCTGGTATATGGCTGCTCCCAGAGGAAGTCCGTCGCAATTTGAATTAATTTTTATGTATTCTTTTTTCATTAAGTGCCTCCCCGCGGCAACGCCGCAAATTGCCGGCTCTGCTGCCGCAAATTGTCGGCTCTGCTGCAGCAGAGCCGCATGCTGTATTTTCTTCGCCCTTTGTGCTGATTCTACAGCATTTTAGGAAGAAAAACAGCTTAAATGACGGTGCAAAGGCGAATATGCTGTAAATTCCGATTTATTATTGTGATTCTACAACCATTTTAACAAATTCCGTTGTAGAATTTGTACTTTTCTCTGTAGAATACAGCATGCGCCGTTTTTCGCCGCAACAAGCGCGGCCGCGGCCGACCGTATTCCTTTAGAAATACGGAGTTTATGATACAATCTTCTCTCGGGCGTCAAAATCTTTGATTTCGCTAACGCCGTAAGGTTATTATACCGTAATCGCGGCGCCCTGCGCGGCCGCGGTGGTTCGATGAATCCTTCCGCTCGGCAACGCCGCTATCATGATCGAGGGATTCATTATACCATGATTACCGGCCAATGGCGATTTGATGTACTCCGCTCTTTAGCGATATCATGTAATCATTATATAATAATTTCTTGATTCAGTCCATCTGAGTCTTAAGAGAAAAGTTGCATGATTTGTCATCGTTATACCTACGTTCACATGATTTTGAATATATATGGGTTTTACCAGCTAATATGATTGATGCCTGTACTTAGGAAAATTTACAATTTAAGATTGTGCCTACCGGCCATCTTTATAGTTAAGATATGACTCGTTTTTTTCTCAATGATTCTGTCCATCCACTTATAAGATGGAAAAGGCAAGTGACTTTGACTCCTATATTTCTGCTGGTGTGCCTCTCGCGAGGTGCGGCTTATAGATTTTATGCCGTTCGTTCGCTTCATCAATTCCTACTCATGCGCCTCATACGAGGCGCGACCATCACGCAGAATGCGACAGCTATGCTCCAAAACATTTCTACTCACGCGCCTCTTGCGAGGCGCGACCGGTCCGCGTCAGTCTGGAAAAACTACTATGCTGATTTCTACTCACGCGCCTCTCACGAGGCGCGACTCTCATAGTTTGAATCGAAGACAGAAAAATAACCGATTTCTACTCACGCGCCTCTCGCGAGGCGCGACGAGGCACAGATATTAGCTCTTGCCACGGCCATATTTCTACTCACGCGCCTCTTGCGAGGCGCGACTAATGCCACTTTTTGTTCATTATGAACTCATATAGATTTCTACTCACGCGCCTCTCGCGAGGCGCGACATGGTTGAAACCAGCTTTTATCCGCAGGAAGAAATTTCTACTCACGCGCCTCTTGCGAGGCGCGACAAAACCGGTAGGATATAAAGTGTGGCCGTTTGGGGATTTCTACTCACGCGCCTCTCGCGAGGCGCGACGGGGTATTTTTGGCCGGATGGTTAATCCATGGCTTATTTCTACTCACGCGCCTCTCGCGAGGCGCGACTCACGTCAACAGCACAAAGAATGAGGACGAACAATTTCTACTCACGCGCCTCTTGCGAGGCGCGACATAAACGCTATTACCGGAAAAGAACATGTGGCAATTTCTACTCACGCGCCTCTTGCGAGGCGCGACTTTAAGAGGATAACCACCTTTCACAGCCTGAAAATTTCTACTCACGCGCCTCTCGCGAGGCGCGACTCAATGCAGGCGACAGAATCACACTCAATGTCCGGGATTTCTACTCACGCGCCTCTCGCGAGGCGCGACAGTATTGTTTCATTCTTCTACCTCTAACTTCAGATTTCTACTCACGCGCCTCTCGCGAGGCGCGACGGAAGGGGCCGACGAAGCGGCCGAAGAAGCAAGAAATTTCTACTCACGCGCCTCTCGCGAGGCGCGACACGTCTTCCGATGATGGTGTTTTTGGCTACCAAGATTTCTACTCACGCGCCTCTCGCGAGGCGCGACGATGTACCGCTGCCGGCTGATTTGCAACTATACATAAATTTCTACTCACGCGCCTCTCGCGAGGCGCGACCAAACTTTTCACCTCTTTTCTGTAATCCTTAGGCATTTCTACTCACGCGCCTCTCGCGAGGCGCGACTGGTAACTGTTGAAGTGGAAGTCAGCGACGGAACATTTCTACTCACGCGCCTCTCGCGAGGCGCGACAAAACAACAGTGGGGGCGGTGATTAGATGGCGCATTTCTACTCACGCGCCTCTCGCGAGGCGCGACTCTTTAGATCAGCATATCGAATTTGGTTACATTATTTCTACTCACGCGCCTCTCGCGAGGCGCGACTAATTCCAACAATTCTTTCTTTTTCTCAAAATAATATTTCTACTCACGCGCCTCTCGCGAGGCGCGACACCCGATAACTATGTTTTTGCCTGCTGCTGCCCAATTTCTACTCACGCGCCTCTCGCGAGGCGCGACTATCTATCTCTGCGATATTTTTAATCTCCTCAGCATTTCTACTCACGCGCCTCTCGCGAGGCGCGACTCAGGTCTTTGGCCGATGGCTTCCAACTTTTAGTATTTCTACTCACGCGCCTCTCGCGAGGCGCGACCCGGAAGAAAATTGGAGGAAACAAAATGAAAATATTTCTACTCACGCGCCTCTCGCGAGGCGCGACGAATAAGATTATGATTTATGGATTGTATACTATGATTTCTACTCACGCGCCTCTCGCGAGGCGCGACCTGATCTTCCTAAGCTCTCTCCTGAATGGATCGAGATTTCTACTCACGCGCCTCTCGCGAGGCGCGACCGTTGCTTCTGATGATTTTTATCTTGATCTTGATATTTCTACTCACGCGCCTCTCGCGAGGCGCGACTGATCTTCCTATGCTCTCGCCTGAATGGATTGTGATTTCTACTCACGCGCCTCTCGCGAGGCGCGACTCAAGGTGTTTATGAGGATATTGTTGATTCTCCTATTTCTACTCACGCGCCTCTCGCGAGGCGCGACCGCTACAATTAGTAGTATGATAGCAGTTCCACACCATATATCGCTAGAGGCGGACTTTTTTTCTCATTCTTATCATATTTTCATGCCGGAAAATCGAATTTTTGGCTATTAGAGACTTCTTTTCCAGGCGAACCGTCCGCGAATATTACATCACTTGACCTTCGCCGGCAACCGCTAAATGATTATTACGCCTTCTGAATCATAAGTCTCCTTTGCTCCTACGTGTTCAATGCGCCTGTTCCAGTTGTTCCCAAGATAATAGAATCTTAAGCTGTCGGTCTCCTTGTCGATCAGGTCTATGAGTCTCTCTTTCAGCTTAAGAAACGCAGAGTAATCCAAATTTGCCTCGAAGACTGAGTTTTGAACACGCTGCGCATGGTTCTGACATTCCTTTGCAACCTTACGCAGACGGCTTTTTCCCGCGCTGTCCATCGTGCTGACATCATAACTTATAAGTACCATCATATTATCACCTACTTTTGCAGAAAAGGCGGATACTCTTCTATATCTCCCCGTACATATTTTGCCAGAAGATTGCTCTGGACATATGGCAAAAGTCCTATAGGGATCTTCTGTTTCAGATAAGGGTGCTGCATGTCGCTGCGCTTTCTTTCCTGCCACCTGGTTAAGACCTTTTTTCTTCCTTCGTCATTCAGCCAAACGGCTCCGGATATATGTCTTTCAAAGTCTCTGTCGCCTATTATCTGGAGGTTCAAGATCGAAAGGACAAACCGCTCGGCCAAACATCTTGCTTCCTCCACCAGATCATAGGCCAATGAGGTTCTTCCGCTTCTGAGAGCATGACAAAAACCTATATAGCTGTCAAGTCCTACGGTTTCCAAGGCTGACGCATATTCGCTTGCCGACAGCGTATATACGAACGAAAGAAGCGCGTTCACAGGGTCGAGAGGCGGTCGCTTAGTTCGCAATTCAAAGGTAAACTGTACTTTGTTATTGGTTATAAGCTTATTGAATATTGAAAAGTAATTCTGCGCGCAATTACCTTCTATCCCTATGATTTCCTCTACGGACCCTACGCTGAAAACTTTTTCTATTCCCTCTGACAGGACATTCAGCACTTCATTTATTTGTCGGTCTTCTCTCAAATGGCTGTTATCATGCAAAGTTCTTTTTATTACCTGCCTGGTATTGCTGAATTTGGCCGCCATCGTATTCTGAGTGAGTAAAAGTGCGTTTTCCCTGAATTTGTCTATCTGCCGTACTCGCAGGAATACGTTTCCCTTGGTCTCTCCGCACACTTTAGCGAGGAATTTGCCCTGCGGAGAAACAAAATTTATAGGGATGAGCTTATTCACGCATTTACCCATCAGCGCCGGAGAACAACCCATGTAATTAAAACAAACGATATTCTCTATATTATCAAAGGGAATCCTCAGTTTTATCTCGCCGTCAAGCTTGCAGACTAAATTTTCTCCGTCGAGAGTCAAGTACATGTTTTCGTTAGTTATATAGATGGTATTAAGAAGTTTTCTCATCTCTCACACACCTCATCTATTTCTCTGATGCTTGCCGCTACGCCTTTGAACTTTTTAATCTTCGGCATACAAAGGTCCTTCATCGAACATCCGCTGCATTTCTGACCTTTCACAATAGCAGGAATAGTCCCGTTCCTTAAATTCAGACGCATCTCCGATAATAATCTTTTTAGTTCAGAGTCATACTTTTCAAAGCTTTCTCTGAAATCAAGCTGGATTCTCTTTTTAGTGTCTGCATAGTAAATAGCAGCCCTGCTGTCTGTTTTAAAAACGTAGTCAACACATATCTTCTGGGCAAATATCTGCATAGCGTCTTCTTCTCTGAACAGCTTTTCTTTCGACATAGTCGGCTTGTACTCCACTATGCAGATATCGCTGCCTCTTATGTCTTCTGCCGCCTCATTTTTGCTGACCTCGAGACAGTCTGTTACGCCATAAAGATTGTATTCTTCCTTGTCATTGTATACGGGAACCGATGTATATACTTTCTTTCCCCTTAAAGTGTAAGAGCCGTCAGGATCGTGGACTCTCTCATGCATCAAATTAGCCTTTGTTACATAAATGTTCTCGGCCCAGGCCCTGTCTATCTCTATCAGTCCCCACCTATGGGGACAATACATATAATGCTGAATAGACCTTATGGCAATCTCTGTGTTCATTACAGTTTCTCGATAAGTTCAACTCCGCCGGGCATCTGTCTGTCCACTGATATTTCATAATCACTGAAGGCTCTCGGCGAATCGCTGTTTTTTTGAGTTATTTCAATTTTATCGAATAATATATGAGACGGACAGTTTCCGAGAACGCAGTCGTGTTTAAACACGAACAGTTTTCTCATGCACATCTTGCCTCTGGCCGCGCTGTGGTCGTTCTCGAACATGTTTATTATGGCTTGCCACAGGAGTTCTACATCTTCATCGGAAAGCTTAGTCGTCTTCTGCGCCAGAGCCGCCGATATATATCCCTCCGCGCGATAAAGGCCGTACGGGATTATACTCTTTTTACCCATTTCCGTATTGCCCGTTTCCGCTCTGTCCTCGGTAGTCCGAGCTTGTCTCGTTATAGTTACATCCTCGATAAAAACAGGCGAAGCGCTGCGGGCAAAATTTATCTGAACCGGTCCCCTTACTATTCCGCAAGGATCATTACCGGTAGACATGACTGCGCCGAAAGCTCTTACGTCGAAATAATTTCTGCACATATATTCGCACGCTCTCTTTACATCGTCTGATTTCTTACCTTTTTGCCCTGTCTCCAACCCTTCGGTCTCATAGGCTTCCGTAAATTTTGTGTTGAGGGCTTTATCAGGTTTCACCAGAATGTTATAGCCTTCTTTGTCCGGCATTGCAAGTTCTATGTAATTCCTTATCTTTCTTTTAAGGCAAACGTCCGTTATGTAGCCGTAGCCTGTCTCGGCGTCTACACGAGGAGCGTTTCCCGCGTCCGGATCCCCGTTAGGATTACCGTTTTCAACGTCGAATATCATTACAAAATCATATCTGTTATCAATTGTCATAGTTTCTTCCTCCCTTTATTTATCTTCCTTTTTTCTCCAGAGTTCTCTTTCCTGCTGATAATATCCTATTATAAACTTGCCTTGCTCCGCCAGCGGCAGAGTAGCAGGGAACTCGCCCTCTAAATTGTCTGTGATTTCTCCGATAAGCTTATCATAGAAAATCTGTGCGCCCTCGCCGACTTTTTTCAAATGAGCCTGTGAAAGCTGCATGAGCCTCGGAAAAATAGTCGCGGGCTTTGACGCGGCCGACGCAAAGTACTTATCTTTGATAGTAGAATTAAGATTGCCCAGAGCATCCTTCTGCAATTTTTCCAGCGTGGCAAATAGTCTTCCACACAGATAAGCTTGTCCGTAATTTTCTCTGTCCAATGACACTTCCAATCCCTCCTCTTCGTTCCTTATTAAATATGCTTTTATTATACCTGCTCTTACATCATTGATATATTTATCGGTTTTTACTCTTCTGACCGCCGTCTCCAACAGAGATACAGGATATTTACTGCCATATATCACTGCTTCAAACAGCTTTGTAAGCAAATCCGGATTCACTTTGTCGTTAGTGCTCTTAGGCGATACCAATTCTCCCTTTATCCTATAAAAAGGTATCATCTTTATGTCTTCAGATGATTGCATATCCCCTTGAAATTTTGCTATATTCCAGAGAATTTCTCCGAACTGCCTGCGTAATACGAATTTTATGGATACTCGAGAAGAGTTAGGCTTTATTCCCACCATATAGAAGTCCACTTTCTCGTCTATAATACCATACTTATTTTTAAGTTCTCTCTCCGTTACCTCGAGAGATGTGCTCCTGTCCAGCAAATCTTTTAGCATCGATTGAGTCTGATATTCATCAAACTTTTTTGACTTCCCCGTGAGCATAGCCATCAGTGAATCCTCAGCAGTATCGTCAAAGCTCATCGCCCAAAAGATGATGGTAATATCGTCTAACGTCATCTTGTGCTCATTGCCTTTAAGCAGATAGTTCAGAGCCTCCGTATATTTGAGCATCGCCGTCTGAGATATGTTGCTGTTATATGACTGCTCATTTCCGTATGAATTTTCAGAAGCATTGTTAAACCCAATGAGAACGCTTCCCGTCGCCAGACCGCCGTAGATTCCCTTTATCTTACCATGTATTCTGGCTATTTCGGATACTTCTCCTGTAACCGAACATTGAGCTGTCCGGCTATCGTCCTCATTCTCGTCGTTGTCGTCGCAAAGGCTCTCCCACTTCTCTCCGATCAGTTTTTCATCCTGAAGCATATTTTCAGGTTGTCCCGACAAGCAGAACACAAATCCTGCATTGCCATAGTTTTTTCCTAATTCCAGTAAGAAACGATTGTCGCGCTGTTCTTCCGGATTCCACTTTGTCAGAAAATTTCTGTAAGCGTTAATTATGGGTGAGTCCATGTTTTCTATAAATTGCAGGTTTTTGTCAGTAAAATCTTTATGAGATTTTTTTGCCTTACATGTCTTGTCATCAGGAGTAAATGTACCGTTGTCATAATTGAGCCCGAATATGTAAAGAGGTCTGTGCTCAATTATATTGGCGTCTATTCCCGGTTTCTCCGTCCTCTTAGGCATTATCATGTCTACAGCCACTTGTTTCTCTTTTGTTTTTCCGTTTTTCTGCAAAGTTCGTTCGGTCCTCTGGCAGTCTATAATCTCATCTATGTCGCCATCCTCCGTAAGCGCTATCTTATATTTGACCGCTACGGAAGAATAGCCGCTTTTTAGGACTCTTCCGCTTTTCTGGAGAATATCATAATAATCACATAGGGCTTTTATCAGCATTTTGTTTCCTCCCTATATTTCTTTACATCTATGACGCCGCCTATCATATGAGGCCTGTAATATTCTGTGGTAGCCTCGTCTGAGAATCTTGGATTTTCCCAGTCTCCGTTCTTAGGCCTTCCGCTGTCTTTGAAGTTTACTCTGTAGCTCATAAATCCAAGATCATAGTCGCCCATACCTAAAATCGAACTGCTTATCAGGTTTTTATCAAAATCTTCTACCAGCTCTATTCTTTTGGCGGGGAACTCGCTGCACCCAAGACAAGGGCTTCTGAACCATTGTCCGTTCTCAAGCCTCCGCTTTATGATATTGAAATGCTTTTTCTCCCCGTCTGCTTCCCCGTCATTCCTGATGCCTGTAAGTTCAAAGTGAAACTCTATGCCATACTTTACATTTTTCAATACCATGGCGGCTCTCTGACTCCTGCACTCCGACGTATAGATAACAGGGTCTGCGCCTTTGCCGTTCATCTGACTTTTCATGGAACTCAGGGATACTTTTTCTTTCACCTCATTGCGCCGTATATTCACGAAATCGATGGGATTGAAGACGACAATCTTATCGATCACGTATCTTATGGCCGGCTTCCAATATATGCTCTTCAGCATCCCCTCAAGTGCCCCCGGGGTCGGCACATCGTAGCTCACTCTTTCTACTTTAAGCTCCGGCCTGGTAAAACACGCGTAATCTCCTTCCACCATAATTTTAAATCCATAACTCAATATAATCTCTCCCTTCTTCATTTGCTGCTGATACGTCAAGTTCATAAATAATAATCTTTAGGCTCAAATCGTATTCCTTCATTTTCGTCGTAATAATCGAGATTGGTTAAGCACCATATACCGCTGCCGTAATCCTCCACGACATGCTGTCTGAAGAGGTCCTCAAACTCTTTATGGCTTACGGTACATACATACTGCTGCAATTTTCTCGCATTTATACCGCCTTTATATTTTAACTCCTCCGCCAGCTTTCGACTCTTCTCATCCTGCAAAACCACTATAGACTCTGTGTAATCGTCTATGAGCTTAAACTCCTCGGCGTACTGTTTAAAAGGTATGTTGTGTATGTCAGTACATCTGCTGCTCATGGCGTTTTTAGTTATGTCATATTCTTTCATAAAAAAGAGTCTGTCATAGTACTCTCTGATACATTGGCCGGAGTTTATATTGTCGTATTTTTCTATTATTCCCTTGGTCAGGTTGAATTTTTCATCTCTCGATATAGTCCTCGTTTCATCTTCAGACTTGAATATGTATGTGCAGGCTCCTTGCCTCTTTCCCTCTCGGTTACATCTTCCTCCCGATTGAAGAATACTGTCCAGCCCTGTCAGTTCCCTGAACACCGTGCATACGTCCAGGTCAACGCCTGCCTCAATCAGGGAAGTGGAGATTACAGTTAGCCGCTTTTCTTCGGGTACCCCTTCCATCGAAGGGAATTCTTCTTCTATTGTCCTCAATTCTCCTTTAATTTTGTCAATCAACTGTTTTCTGTCACGCGAAGTTACATATGTTGACAGATGATATTTTTTTCCGCCGCATTTTCTGTACAATTCCCTGGCCTTCTTTTTACTGTTGACTATTATGAGGCTTGTAGGCGACTCCGAGGCCTTCAGCAAGAGTTCCTCGTCGCTTATATCTCCTATAAATTCATAGCGGCATTTTTCAAAAGAAGAAAAACATTTTGTATCTTGCACCAGATCTAATATGCTGCTGCCGGGGAGGGCGTATTTCTCCAGCAACTTTTTAAAGTCGGGCATGGTGGCCGTCAGGAAGACTGCTTCGCTGCCAAGATATCTGGCGGTGAACGCTATGGATTGCAGACACGGCTGCAAATAATCCTGCGGCATGAGATGAGCTTCATCAAAAATTAAGACGCTGTCTGCTATATTGTGCATCTTTCTGAGTTTTCCCCTCTTGTTAGAATGGATAGATTCGAAGAACTGGACGGCGGTAGTGATTATAAACGGCGCATCCCAGTTTTCCGCGGCGTTCTTAATCACTTTCTTATAATTTTCATCTATGTCTTCTCTGTCTTCATATGAAAAAGATGACTGGTGGCGCAGTATATCGGCGTCTTCTCCAAATATTTTTTCAAATTCACCCGCAGTCTGGTCGATTATGCTGTTGTAGGGAATGACGTATATAATGCGCTTTTTATTTCCTCTTATGGCCCTTTCGAGGGCGAATTTAACGCTACAGAGAGTCTTGCCGCTTCCGGTAGGCATGTTCATCAGATATATATCTGCGTCTGTGTCCGTCTTTTCAAACACCTGCTGCTGAAGTACTTTTCTGGTTTTCTGCAAATCGGTCTCGCATACGAACGAATTTAGCCTTTCGTTTACTTTTTTCAGGCATTCTTTAAAGTCGGCTTTTAAGTGTTCTTCACATCCGCTGCCGCAAAACTCCGCCGTATCTATAGAATCGGCGTCCGTAAGGCACGAGAAGCAATATCTTGTCAAAAATGAAAACTTATCGACAAGCTGACGTTCATTTTGGCAGTCTTTTAATAGAAAAGCGCACAATTTATCAGCGTCCAATTGGGGCAAAGATATTTCGTCCCTGTATCTTTCGTAATCTTCAAAGCTCCTCTCCATTCTGCCGTAAAGCGTAGGCAAAGAAGGATCATCGCGTTTGCGGCCTGCGTCAGGCAGTCCCGAATGGTGACCTGCGATGCAGTATTCCATCATAAGGTCGACAGGAGAAGGATATAGTTCTTCAGCGGCTATGGCTCCGCATGTGGAATGTTCTACTCTTATATTCTCCTGATTTATTCTCCGCTGAAATGACGGCTGGTATTTGCCTATATCGTGGAGCAACCCCATAGCCTCGGCAATTTCTTTCAGCTCCGGCACGGCAAAATCCCGGCAGAGCCGGCCGGTATTCTCGCAATGCTCTTTAACCGTCTGTACTGCCCCTGTTTTTTCGTTTATATGCGCCTTATAGATATCCTTCATCTGCTTACCTCGCCAATTCTAAAGTTCGGTTACTATTTCATGTTTGTGAATTCAATATATTATAAAGCATCGTTATTTTCAAGACAAATTTACATATTTAATTGTCTGAATTTAAGATCACAAAAAAGACAGGCTTTCACCTGTCTTTTGCATCAATCTGTTTTTCCGGAAAAAATACCGTTATATAAAGTCTTTTATCTGAATATTCGGATCTGATCTCTCCTCCCATTCTCTCGGTGAGAAGCTTGGCAATGGAAAGCCCAAGGCCTGTGGAATTTCTTCCTGTCTCCACCGTATAAAATCTGTCAAACAATCTGCCGGCAGCGACTGCGTCCAGATTTGCGGCTGTATTTGAGAATGTGACGGCTCCCTCATCATCCATATTCACGCAGAAATCTCCGTCACTGTACTTCAGAGCATTGCTGATTATATTGCTGAATATCCGATTTAGAGCATTAGGGTCAAGAAATCTTTCTACAGGTATATCAGTTATGGAAATCTCAGGATTCATGTTTCTCTGGCTCATGGCTCCGTAAAACGATACCAGACATTCTTCCAGCACTCTGCCTACATCAGTCTTTTCTCTAAAAGATTCCTGAGTAGACGTCACCACCGAATACTTAAAGAGTTCTTCTGTAAGCTGCTTCAGAGACTCCGTCCTGTTTTCTATCTGCTCAAGATATAAAGCCGCTTTGTCGCTGATCTTTTCATCATGGAGCAGCTGCAGATACCCGCATATGGCAGTCAGCGGAGTTCTCAGATCGTGAGAGATATTAGTAACCGCATCTTTAAGTTCTTTATCTCCCTGCTGAAATCTGTGGCGTTCATCTCTGAGCTTCGACAGCTGTATATTTATCTGTGACGCAAGTCTTCTCATAGACTTGTCCTGGTGGGATATGCCGATGAGCGTATTTGTTTCAGAAGAGATCCTGTCCCTGAAAGCAGTTTCTATCTCATTCACATCTTTTTTCATCAGGAGCAGCTTGATAAAAAGAGCCGCTATTATACATATCAGAACTCCTATCGATATCCACAACCAAATTTCCATAGACTCTCCTTATTTAAGGTCTTTTTTCTTGAAAAGCATCATTCCTATCGCAGTGACCACCACAGTCATCCCTGCCGAGTATATCATCAGTTCTCCCGGTTTCTGCGTAGTCATCTGTCCTATCTGAACCTGCTGATCTCCGGGGAGAAGTTTGTGGACGAATTCGTACGCTTCTCTCTGGGCGCCTTCCAGATACCGCGGATTTTTCGTAGCTTCAAATTCAATCAGTTCTCCCGAATCGTCGGTATACGAATATCCCTCATACATTTCAGGCGCCTCCAGCCTGGACTGGATATATTGTCCTGCAAACAGAGAAATAAAGGCGAATAAGATACATGATACGGCGACGACTGCTTTGTTCTGATTAAGCATGGCCAGCATGGTGAAAATCGAAGCAAAAGCTGTGCTCATCAAAAGAGCTGCGCCGGTATAAAGCAAGATGTATTTTATTTCTAAGGTGAAAGTTCCTATGAGCGGAATCCCGACAGCTACGTATACCAGCATAAACGCTGCGCACATGGCCAGACCTGCGACAATGCAGGTGATCAGGTTGGCAAGGTATATGGACGATCTCTTATGACCTACAACTACCTTGTTCCTTATAGTTCCGTCCCCGTATTCTATTCCCAGAAAAAGTCCGCAGAACGTTGACAGCACTATTCCTATGAACATTGCGAAAGTGAAAAGCTGTCCATCGATCACCGGTTCAAAGGACGCGTACTTCTGCGCCTGAAAGTACTGACCTATGGGTCCTATAAGAGCCAGTATCACCATGAAAATCATGCAGCACCAGAAGATCTTTGACTTTTTTAAACGCATAAAGTTTGCCGATAACAATTTATTCATGGCTCTCACCTCCTACCAGACTTATAAAATAGCTTTCGAGACTCTCGTCTTTTTCATAGGCAGAAATAACTTCACACCTTTCTTCTGCTAATGCCATCACCAGTTTAGTGATATTTATCTGGTCGAAAATGTCTGCAACAGTATCTGAAACTATGTTATATTCTATCTTCAGCCGGTCAAGAACTCTGGCGAAAGCTTCAGTATCCGATACCTCAACCCGCACGCATTTGCGGCAGGCCTCTTCCAGTTCCCGCGCGCTGATTTCTCTTACCATGCGGCCGCTGTCTATGAAACCATAATGTGTGGCAAGTCGCGACAGCTCATCCAGTATATGGCTGGAAATAAGCACAGTTATCTGCCGCTGCTGATTAAGCTTGAGTATCAGTTCCCTTATCTCCACTATTCCCTGCGGATCCAGGCCGTTTACAGGTTCGTCAAGTACCAGAAAGTCCGGATCGCCTGCCAGCGCTATGGCTATTGCCAGTCGCTGACGCATTCCCAGGGAAAAATTCTTAGCTTTTTTCTTCCCCGTATCCTCAAGACCCACAAGCTTTAAAAGCTCATCGACGCCGTCATAGGAAGGCAGCCCCAGAACGCGGTACTGTTCTTTTATGTTTTCTTTTGCTGTCAAGTCTCCGTAGATAGACGGAGTCTCCACTACTGCTCCCATTCTCCTGCGGACTTCGGTCATTTTTGCATCGCCGTTTTTACATCCATAAAGAGAATAATCTCCTGACGTAGGCTCCTGAAGGCCGCATATTATCCTTATCAGCGTCGTCTTACCTGCTCCGTTTTTCCCTACGAAACCGTATATGGCTCCTTTGGGAACATTCATGGAAAGTCCGTTGAGGGCCTTGAAATTTTTATATGACTTATAAAGGCCATTGGCGGAAAGAATATATTCCATATTAAATACCTCCTTTATTTCTTATGGCCTTATATTAGATCATAAGTGTAAAGACTGCGGTAAAGAGAATAGTAAAGAATCGGTAAAGAATTTACTCTTCTGATATTTTGAATCCTATTCCCCACACCGCTTCTATATATTCTCTGCCAGAAGCATCTCTGAGTTTTTTTCTGAGGTTGCTCACATGTATTTTCAGAGAACTCTCTGTGCAGTCAGGCGTGTCTTCGCTTATCCTGTCCAGTATCACGGACTTTGCTATAACCTGTCCTGAGTTCTGCATCAGAAATTTCAGTATGGCATATTCGGTCTTCGTAAGTCTTATATGTTTATCGTCATATGTCACGTCGTGAGACATGGTATCCAATCTGAGCCTTCCCAGCTCGTAACTTGGGGCCGCAGGCATTGGGCCTGACGTCCTCAGCTGAGCGGCTATTCTGGCCAAGAGTTCTCTTATGTCAAAAGGCTTGGTTATATAATCAGAGGCGCCGGCCATCAGCATATTGACCTTATCGTCGGTATCTACCTTGGCGCTCATTATTATAACCGGAATACCTGAGATGTGAGGCAAAACTTCTTCTCCCGTAAGACCCGGCATCATCAGATCCAGCAAAATGAGGTCCGGGCGTTTTTCTGAAAGCAGGTACAAAGCTTCCGTACCTGAATAGGCTCTGATCACGCCGTATCCTTCTCTCCTCAGTACTTCCTCTATCATATCTCCGATATGCAGATCATCATCTATTATAGCTATCGTTTTCATACTCATCACCTTATATTTCTGATAATGTTTATTGCCCCGGCGTCATCTCACGCAGCAGCTATTATATCACACCGGGTATCTCCATTATATTGCTTTCCGCCTTTTCAATAAAAGATCAAGGGTTCCGGTAAGCTGCATAAAAAAATATCTCTTGCAAGCCGCAAGAGAATAGATGGTGGACCCGAAGAGGATCGAACTCTCGACCTCTGCGTTGCGAACGCAGCGCTCTCCCAGCTGAGCTACGGGCCCGAATGTACATTTTTCATATTGCCTTACGATTCTATCTCTTTTTTATTGCCAAGTCAAGACGTAAAATCCATTTAAATTCCCGAGAATTTCCCCTGAAAAGAGTCTTTTGCATCCTCTTACCCTCTAAGAGCAATACAAGTAAGCGCTGACGCGGCTTGTCTCCCTGCCCTCGCCGACCTTCAATCTTTTTATTTTTCCCTATTATCGCTCTTTCGTCAGCTCTGCGAGATATTCCTCTCCCTTTCTGGTTATATGACACCCGGCTCTGCCATGTCCGAATACAATATAATTATTTTCATTAAGCCGCTTCAAAATATTTCTGAGACTGTATTCTGAAACGCCAAAACCCTCGTTGTGCAAAAGCTCCAGCAGCCTTCTCCTCCCCAGAGCAAAACGCTGTATAGCCTTTAAAATGAATTTTTCAAGCCTTATTTCCTCTGAGTTCAAGACCGATATATCAGTCATCGCAGTTGGAATTGAATTCGTATTGGTCTTGGCATATTCGTCATAAAGGTATTCGGGCAGAAAGGATATATCCATAACGTCGTCGCAAATGTTTACCATGTATTCTATACAATTTCGCAGCTCTCTTATATTGCCCTCCCACTGATAGCTTTTGAAAAATCTCATGAGTTCATCCGATATCCTGATATCTTTTCCCTCCTTCCTCATGAAAAAATTTATCAGGTGCGGAAGGTCGTCTACTCTGTCTCTGAGCGGCGGTATATTTACCATGAGGGTATTGAGCCTGTAATACAAGTCAAGCCTGAAAGATCCCTCCTCAACCAATAGTTTGAGGTTCCTGTTAGTGGCAGCTATAATTTTAGTATCTATTTTTATAATCTCATCGCCTCCGACTCGCATGATTTCATTTTCTTCCAGTACTCTCAGCAGCTTGGCCTGAGTTTCCGGCGTGATTTCTCCGATCTCGTCAAGAAACAGCGTTCCTTTATTAGCAGTCTGAAACAGGCCTATCTTGCCTCCTTTTTTTGCCCCCGTAAACGCACCTTCCTCGTATCCGAACAATTCACTTTCCAAAAGGGTAGCCGGAATAGTAGCGCAGTTTAGCGCAACGAAGGGGAATTTGCTTCTTATAGACGCATTATGAATCGAATGGGCGAAAAGCTCTTTTCCTGTGCCGCTTTCCCCTATAATGAGCGTAGGCTTATCTATTTGCGCAAGCTTTTTACAGCGTTCTATGACAAGATCCATGATGTTGCTTTCATGGATAATATTATCGAAAGTGTATTTTGCCACATGCCCTTTTTTGATTATCTGTTTTTGGAAGGTGGATTCAAGGGCGTGTATTTCGGTAACATCCTTGAACAATAGCATGAAAATGCTATACGTAGCGTCGGATTTGTTTATCTTTTCTTTAGAAAACAGAAAAAATCTGTTTTTATCCGGGGTCTCTATCAGCATATTGGTCATATAGCCGTCCTGCGTTATATATTGAAGCAGATGTGAAAGCTCCGGTATATCGCTGACACTAAGGTGAGAAATGCTTCGACCGATGTTGAACATTGAAAGGAACTGATTATTGCAGTTGATTATGTTATATGTCTCGTCAACGATGACTATGCCGTATTCTATGCAGTTGGTAATGGTTCTGAGCTGGGCGTTGGCCATGGCCGAGTTGTCGAAAAAATATGATTTATAATCCTCAGGAATACTCAGCATCGAGCCATGACGAATGATACGGGCTTCTATTTCGTCGCACATTATATCTGCCGATACCGCCACGTCTACTATAGTGGCCACGGCTATGGACAGCGAGCCTATGTCAAAATAAATCGGTATACCGTCCGGAGCGCAGTTTGTGTCCCTGTTTACGATAGCAATGTCCATCGTCTTGTTTATCAAATTTTTGTTATTTTCGTAATTTATATACAGGTTGAGGTTATTCACTCCAAGCTCATAGAGAGTAAACGCCGCCTGGTGGGCATCGGAATAGTATTTAAAGCACACGAGAGCTTCTGTTCCGACGGGGAACCGCTTCAGAGCTTCAACGAGTTCCCTTTTGAATGTGAAATTCATATTTATTATTTTGCTGTCCTTTTTAAGGTATTGCCGCGCTTGAGGAAGCGAGTACGGATTTGTGAGAAGTATAATATCCGCTTTCCTGATCATATCCTCTCCGACTCTGTTCTGCTCCGCCTCATAGCAGTATTCTATCTGAAGATAACCTGAAAATATCCTCTTCAGCTCCCTGATATAATTGACGTTGCTCTCTACATCTTTTCCTACGAAAAGCAAAGTCTTCATCCCAAAACCTCCCGAAAACGCTTCAAAAAACACTTTAAAAGAATGTATTTTTTTTGATTTTAACAAAACTTCATTGAAAAATCAACATAAATATCACTTCATCCCACTAATATCCCCATAAATCCCACAGCGAAACGACACATTCCCACAATATGAGTAAAAACAAGGGTTTCTTGATAAAAAGCTAACGAGTCGTCAATTTGGCACGGATTATGCAATACCAATTTGCGTAACAATAATTCGCGAATTAAAAAAATAAACACCCTATAACACAGGAGGAATCCAACATGAGCAACAATTCTGAAAGGAAAATTGTAAAACCATGGCAAGCTGTCGCAATGCTGCTTGTAGGAATCGCAATAATTATTATCGGATTATTGATATTCAAACTCAATAATCGTATAGTTTTAGCCCTCGACGGCGTCGTAATGTGCGTTATGGCCGTATGTTTCGGCATAAAGTACAACGACCTCCAGACGGGAATTAAAGAAACAATATCGTCAATGCTCGTAGCGATACTTATCCTTTTAGCCGTAGGCGTTCTGGTAGCTACATGGATGATATCAGGAACAGTACCTATCATGATCTATTACGGCATGAAGCTTTTAACACCTAAGCTGTTTTTACCTATAGTATGTCTGCTCTGCACATTTATGTCGACGCTGGCAGGTACTTCGTGGGGAACTCTGGCTACAGTAGGCGTAGCATGTATGGGTGTTGCCGAAGGTCTCGGTGTGCCTCTTGAGATTACTGCCGGAGCGGTATGCGTAGGCGCCTTCTTCGGAGATAAAGTGTCCCCTCTGTCCGACTCTCCTGTAATCACCGCATCCGTAACAGATGTGGATATGATAACGGGAATCAAGCACTCGCTGATTACAACTTTACCGGCTTGGGCAATTTCACTTATATTCTTCTTTTTCTATGGAATGCGTTTCGACAACGGAAACGTAGGCGGAGATACATACAACGAGATAATCGGAACCGTAAGCGAAATCTTCAACTTCAATATATTAATGTTATTGCCTGTAGTTGTGGTTATCGTTCTTATAGTAATGAAAAAGCCTACAATTCCTACATTCGTAGCAGGAGCCGCCGTAGCTATACTTGTAGCCATGATTACTCAGGGAGCTTCGTTAACTGAATGTATCACAATAATGTACAGCGGATATGCCGGAGAATCCGGATCTGAAATCGTAGACTCCATGCTCAACAGAGGCGGAATGTCTAGCATGCTCAGCACGATATTGATCCTGATGGCAGCCGGAATCTTCGGAGGCCCTCTGCGTACCGCGGGTGTCATAGACGTTCTGCTTGACTTCACCAAGAAATTTGCCAAGACTTCGAGAACCATGGCCTTTACCACTATGCTTTTCCATGCTGTATTCTTCACCATTACAGGCGCTTATTACGTAAGCTATCCTGTAGTAGGAGGAATGGTAAAGGATCTGTATCCTGCTTACGGCTTAGACAAGAAGAACCTTATGAGAGAGATGCTTGATACAGGAACGGGCTTCGCTCCGTTAGTACCTTGGTCGACAACCGGTTCATACACCGCTACTACCTTGGGCGTAAGCAATATGTCATTCGCACTTTATGCGCCTATGCTCTGGCTTTCGATCATCTTCTCGGCAATCATAGCTCTGACGGGAATCGGCCTTGCCAAGCTTAAAGATGGTTCCAAAGGCAAAGAACCTGCGCAGGTCTGATAAATAAAAAGAAAAGAGGAAAATATTATGGATAAGACAGAAAAACTTTATCATGACTTAATCCGCATCAACAGCGTAAGCGGAAACGAAAAGGAAATCGTTTATTTCATAGGCAGTAAGCTTGAAGAAATGGGACTTAAGCCTCATTACTCACAATACAAAGATATGGAAAACTGCGTTTCTGTATCGACCAGCATCGACAGCGGTAAGCCCGGCAAAAAAATGCTTCTTATAGGTCATATCGACACCGTAGCCTTCGGCGAGGGCTGGGAAACCGATCCGCTTACTCCTACGGTAATCGGAGATCGCACTTATGCCAGAGGCGCAATGGATATGAAGGGCGGAGACACCGCTATCCTTGAGACGCTTGAATACTTTACCCAGCATAAGGACGAATTTACAGGCGAAATCATCGCAGCCTTCGTAGCCGACGAAGAAGTTCTTTCAAGAGGAACTTACCAGCTCGCTTCAGAAGGTCTCACAGCTGACTGGGCTATCATGGCTGAATGTCGCTTCGATAATATCGCTGTCGGCTTCCGCGGAAGATATACTATCGACGTTACCGTTCACGGAAAAGCTGTTCATACAAAGTATTATCCTGAAGAAGGCGAAAACGCCATCATCACAGCCGGAAAGCTGGCTGCCGAAATTGAAAAGCTTCCTACTCTGCAGCATCCTAAGCTCAAACACGGAACCTGGTGCATACGCCACATAGAAGGCGGAAACCCGAACGCTCTGATAGTTCCTGACAGTTGCTACATGCTGGTAGAACGCTTCACCGTACCGGGAGAATCTTATGAGACCTGTGAAAAGCAGCTCAAGGATCTGGTCAAGAAGATGGGTATAGAGGACAAGGTTGATATCAGGCTTCGTCCGAGAGATCTCCCTTATATGGAACCGTTCTCGATTCCTGAGGATATGGATCTTGTACAGACTATCAGAGGTCACTACAAGGACGTAGTCGGCGAAGATCTTCCATGTGCTTACGACCTGTCAGTATGCGACTCCAACATTCTGGCAGGAAGCCTCGGAATTCCTACAGTAACCTTCGGACCGTCAGGCGGAAATATGCATATGGCTAACGAATACGGATATCTGAGCCACGTGCTGGCCTGCAAGGAAATCTACATCAGAACCGTAAAGGATATGATGAAATAGAGACTATATCTTATACATTAACAATAATCTTACGTCGGCTATACAGGGGCATTTAATATGTCCCTGTATGGCTTTAATAAACAAACTTATAGTTTAAGGAATCTACTCTTTTGGAGGTATCACCGTGGTAACAACAGTGCTTTCATTTTTGCCTATCATAACCTTATTGGTATGTTTGCTTATGCTAAAAATGTCGGCCAGCAAGTCCGGAGCTATTTCGTTTCTTGTGGCCCTTATCATATGCATCTTTATTTTCAGGCCGGATCTGTTCGGACTTTCGGTCATGCTGAGCAAGGGCTTCGGCTTGGCTGTATTCGTAATCTTCATCATATGGGGCGCTATGTTCTTATACAATTTAGTCAACGAGGTAGGCGCTCTGAATGTTATAAATAAGAACATAAGTATACTGATCGACGATAAATACGTTCAATTTCTGTTTCTCGCATGGGTTTTCGCACCTTTCCTTCAGGGAATAGCAGGCTTTGGCGTCCCCGTTATAGTAGTCACGCCTATACTTATAGCCATGGGGTTTGATCCTGTGGTTTCAGCAGCCGGCGTGCTTCTCGGACATTGCTGGTCCATCAGCTTCGGTTCAATGGGCTCATCCATCTACGCCATAGATATGGTGACTAAGACAGCCGGAAAAGAAATCGTTCCTTATATGGCGATTTACGGCATTTTGGCTATGCTGATAATGGGAATGGCCGTGTCCTTCGTTTACGGAGGCAAGAAATATTTGTCTAAGGGCCTTCCCTACGTGATTATCACCTCATGCGTCATGGGCGCTGTACTTTATCTGCTCGCTCGCCTTCAGATGTTTTCCGTTATCGGCCTTATGACTGGTATTTCCGGCCTTATCACCCTGTTCGCTTTATATAAAATAAAGAACAGGAAAAACGGCGGATCGGTTAAATTATATTCAGACAAGCTTTCGTTAGTAGAAAGTCTGTTGCCATATATTTTGATAGTATTATTCTCTATCACATTTTTCATACTCGGACCAAAATGGGCCATCACCTTGGATTTCCCTGGTTATACGAGTCTTTCCGGTGTTGAAATTGCAGCTGAAGAGGGTTATGTTACATTTAACCTTCTCAAATTTCCGTTCAGCATAATTTTGATATCATCGCTCCTGAGCATGATAGTATACAGAAAGAGAAAATGTATAGACGGAAAAGTGTTCAAAAAGGTAATTTCCAACACTGTCAAAAAATGTGTTCCGACCAGTATCACCTTGGTGTTCCTGTTGTGCATGGCGCAAATAATGATGGACAGCGGTATGATAAGCAGCATCGCCAATCTACTCGTTTTAATTGCCGCAAGCGTTTATCCGGCAGTATCTCCGTTTATAGGACTTTTAGGAGCGTTTATTACCGGAAGCAATACTAATTCCAACGTGCTCTTCGGCAATTTGCAGGAGGTGGCGGCTACGGCTCTCTCCCTGAGTCCCGCTGTAATGTGCGCCGTTCAATCCATCGGAGCTTCTGTAGGCTGCGCTATAGGGCCTACCACAGTTTCGCTGGGAAGTACCTCTGCGCAAATTATAGGTCAGGAGTCAAAAATATATAAGCTGACTCTGCTGCCTGTAATAGTCGCCGCTCTGGTGCTGGGAATCGCTAATATGATAATTCTGTATATCTTTTAGGAGGTAGCGCTTTGAAAAAGAATTTAATCTCTGTCGCATTGCTGGTTTCGTTTATATTGCTGTACGCTGAGTGCAGTCTTAAAACCGCTTTGCCGGCCGTCTTAGGTATAGGTATTTTGTGCCTCAGTGCGGTAGCGACCATAATAATAAAAAAATAAAACCGAGATACATCCCGGTTTCAGGCCACAGACAAAGATCACTGCATTTGAATACAATGCAATGGGCTTTGTCTTTCCTTTATGGCTGAAAGATGCGTCTTTTCGCCTTCTTGCCACAAAAGCTTCCATACGTCTTTGCCACCGCAGCGGTCTGCCAGCTGAGCTACGGGCCCTCGGCTATATTTTTAAGACTTTTAAATCTATTCTTCTTCTAAAGGCAGGATTCAAACAAAGAAGCTGAAACTTTGTTTATTGAAAAAACATCTGCGATAGTTTATACTTTTGATAAGATTTAAGGAGGATAAAAAATGATAAATACTATAAATATAGTCCCAAGATATGCCGAAACAGATAAGATGGGAATAGTTCATCACTCCGTGTACGCCATCTGGTACGAACTTGCCCGGACTGAATATTTCAATAAGATCGGTCTCAGATATGATGAAATAGAAGAATCCGGCATCATCACGCCTCTGGTAGAACTGAACTGCAAGTATAAGCTCCCCGCATATTACAATCAAGAAGTTTCTGTAGAAACTAAACTTATAAAGTTAACTCCCGCAAAGTTCATCCTTCAATATGACGTATACGACAAAGACGGAAAACATCTGAATGTTGGGACAACCACCCTGGCATGGGCTGATGCCGGGACTTTCAAGATTCTCAATCTAAAACGGTCATATCCAGCCCTATATTCCAAACTCCTGCAGTTGCTGGAAGAATAAAAGCAGCTTTCTGTCCTTCGGCAGATTACACAGATATTTAAAGACATTCTATACTGAACCGGCCTTGCAGCGATTCGAGTCTGCAAGGCCGATCAACATAGAGGACTCATCTTCTGTCTTAGCCCTCCCAGGAAGACCAGTTTTCATTTCTGACAGGCTGTATCATATATTTGGCCATTTCAGAATACTCTCCTCCATCTGTGGCCTCATCTATAAGTTCCCTCACAGCCCGTGCTTCATCCTCCCTCATATCGTACTTTAGATCTGTCAAGTTACTCTTTAACCTTCCTCTGTAGGTCACTCCGTTCTCATCTATGACGATACACTCAAGAGCCGCCGTCCTGATCTTCAATCCGGGATCGCCTATCAGTAAATTCTGAGTCAACGCTGCCTTTCCGTCTTTCGCCGTGACTGCCAATCCCGTGTCAATACCATATTGATATCTGGCCGTCGAATTCCCTTTATAGATCATCTCATCATCAAAAAACACTTTATCAGCATCATCGCCTATCTCTCCACTGTATATGATTTCATAAGGATTCTCCTGGTCTTCTGTCCTTGCAAGAACTGCGACATAGCCTTCATGGTTTGTCACCGCCAGACTTCCGTCGCTGCCCCAGGCATACGTCATTTTTTCAGCCGCCGGAAACAGTTCAATCGGACCCGGCGACGTCCAGCTGTCTGCGTCAACCAAGTCTGCGAAGTAAGATCCGTCTCTGACTGAAAAAACAGCTAAATATCTGTGGTCATCCGATAAGCTCATCTCCACATATTCGGCCTCCTCATCCAACGGATAGACCATCTTCAGTTCCTCCATGACAGGCTCGGGATGGGCTCCGGTCCAGCTCCTTGGGCTCTCAGATATGGTCTGGTTGGCTATTACTACAAAGGGGAGCTCATATACTCCATAGCCTCCGTCAATTTGCGAGACGTCTACGGCAGCGCCTTTCACCGTCTTATTGTTGACAGTAAACAGCATCCTGTTTTTCAGATTATATGCTGAGGCAGTTTTTTCATCATTAGAATTATCCGCTTCACTGTCTTCTTCATCCTGTCCGTCGGCCTCGTATGAAGGTCCCTCCAACAGGTCAGGATGGAACCATTTCTTTCCGTCCTTGATATTCTCCTCCTGAAGAACTATTATGGGATCAAACTCATAATAGTCTTCTCCTTGGCCTAAAGGCTTTTCTATCTCTGTATCGTAACCCAGAGATTTCTTGTAGTCATAGTTCTCTTTTTTAGAAACTTTATATTCTTGATATTCGTTATCTATGACAGGGATCTTGAATATGTCGTTAAAAGCCGTGTATAACTCTACATCGTCATCATAGGCGGTGACGCCTTCCGAATCGAGCATATTTCTTTCGTCATAAACTTTAAGCCCCATCAATGCGTTGTCTGAATCATATATCTTGGTGCCGAACTGAAACTGAAAACTCACAGGATAAAAATCCAGATAATCCTTGAGCCTTATCTTTCCTTCTTCCTCAGATCCGCTGTCCATGACCTTTCCTTGTATCTCGTCGTAGAAAGCCTGAATCTCTTTCTCCTGCAGCCCTTTCAGATTTCCATATTTCAACTGAGTATAGTAAGGAGCCTGGGACCACCCCGTGAAACGAATGTCGTCGTAAACGCAGGTATCGGTCTTCTTTGCCATTTCACCTCTTTTAAAATATGATTTTGTCTCATCACTGCTGTAGTCAAAGCTGTTTATCCAATGAAGGTTATCCATGGAATCAGCCCTGAAACCTACCGCCAGTCCGTCAGCCGAGTCCCTGTCCCCCGCAATGGTTTCCTCCGTAAGCACGACGCCGCCGATCTGGCTGTCCACGAAGATCCAGCCGTAAACAGTAATCCCGACCGAAAGAACCGCCGCCGTCACAAATATGATAACAGATTTTTTCATCATGACTAGCCTCTCCTTTTATATTTATACTATTTCTCTCAGCGTTATTTCATCTGGTCTACGGCTTTTTTGATCCTATCCTGCCTGTAGTTATATTTTTCTTTTACGATCTCAATCAGTGATTTTCCGGAGGCTTCTATGTCGGCTACGCTCAGGTCGTCTATGATTTCACTTTTTCTTATGAGTATGGCTCTTGTGATATAGTCTGCGATTTCTTCAATCAGATGAGTAGAGATGATCACCGTTTCATCTTTATTCAATACGCTCACCAGAACCTCATAAAAGTCTTCCCTGTTGAACACATCGTTGCCGGCAAAAGGTTCATCCATGAATACATAATCGGCTCCCTGGCTTATGGCTAATACAACTTCAAACTGATTTTGCTGCCCCAAACTGAATTCACTTATCTTCTTTCTGGTAGGAAGTTCGAAGAATTCCATCAGGGCGTCGTATCTCTTTTCATTGAACATCGGGAAGTGCATCTTATAAAACCATTTATGATCGTCTGCAGTGATAGACGGGAAGAAGGAGTGGTCTCCTGTAGCAAAAGACAATCTGGATATATTGCTCTGATCTATCTTCTTTCCGTCCAGCGTTATTTCCCCCTCGAAAGTCAGAAATCCCATTATACATTTCATCAAGGTAGTCTTGCCTGCTCCGTTAGAGCCAAAGAGACCTATTATCTGTCCTCTGGGGATTTGAATATTGCAGCCTGAAAGGGCAACCTTTTCTTTATACTTCTTAGATACATTTTTAACCTCAATCATCTTACGCCCTCCTAAAATGGTAAAATATGCGCCATATAATCAGCATGAAGCGCAATCTCCGGTGTTGCGACTAAATACACACATAAATCGATCACTATATTCACGATCATTATCATCGCTACGCAGCAGCCTTGTATTATCGGCGCTATCCAAATTGTCTTCAGGTATTCCTTTCTGTCAGGCAACCTCTTCATTACATATACGCTCTTTGTCTTTTTATTATAATATTCGTAGTTCCAGTACGCCTGGAGGAAAACTACCATCAGTATTCCGATAATGTATCCGTAATAGGAATGTTCCTGCAGTTCCCAGAAGTAAGGCATTTCAACTCCGGAAGCTATCGATATACCTTTTATGCTGGTATCTATCTCTTTTAAATGAGTGATGAATTTGAAATAAAAAATCAGATGGGCTGCGATACCTATGAAAATCCAGGCTCCGAATAAGGTATTTGCCCTCTCCAGATTTATACCAAGAGGCATGAATCTGCGCCTGATACGCCCCAGATCGATCTTCCTGACGCCTTTTTTCTCTGCGCTGTCTGTCTCTCTGCCGTATAACTGCTGAACGGATTTTTCAGGAGAGTCTATACCGTAAACTTCCACGAGGCTGTTCACCTCAGGAGCATAAACACTATCATCAAATTCAAAGTCATCCATATCCATGATGCCTGCATATTGGTTGGCCTTAAAAGGATCCCCCTTGGGGCGTTTCTCCCTGAAGATCACATCTCCAAAGGAAATAGCAGTATAGACAACAATTATTATCGTAGCCATAAATATGTAAGTATCTTCAAGGATATTGTTCCAGACAAGAAACATGGGAACCAGTACCAATATCACCCCCGCCGACGGTCTTCCGTTGTGCCAGCTTAAATAACATGACTTGGCGCACTCCCCTGCCAAAGCCAGTATGGAAGCTATGTCAAAGATTATCAGCGCAGGGTGCGCAATAGGAATCAACGCATGACCTATATCGGTCCTCAAAAGGCCAAGGGCAAGCTTAGTATCTATCCCGGCGGCTCCCGCCATAGTCAGCCCCACCTTTCCGATCACATATAAGGATGCTATCGCAAGGCCCCATAGTATCAGAATCACGGCAAGATAGTAAACAAAGACAGTAAGATAAGATGAAACCGGCGAAAGTCGCAGTCTTCTTATCGTATATCCTGTAGTCGCATGGGTCGCTTTCAAAGCTTTTCTCCCATTCAGTGAATTAGCCACGGACATCAGTCCAAGCAAGTTCACTGCGATAAACATTATGACGGCCCACACCCCGCCAAAAGCTCGTTCCATGAGCATCTCAGAACCTGCCTCATTAGGATCGCCGATCCGCAATAAGAAAATTACCAAAAAGCTCAGCGGAATGACGCCCAGAACAAGTAAGATCTTTTTATAGCTCGCCCTGTTATACAGGAAAACCAAAGATAAATATTCGGTCAATTAGAGTACCTCCCTCCCCTACCGGTGATGATGTTATTTATTTATATATATTAAAGCCGGAGCAAAGCTCCGGGCAAGTTCACTTACCTTTCGCCCGAAGAGCCGTCAGGCAATTTACTGTCAAAGCAGACGTCTCAGGCGGCAGGGATGAAGCGAAGCACTATCACTTGCCTTTTGCCCCGCAGACAAAGCAAGCGACGGAGCAAAACAGTCATCTCAAGTAGCTTCAGGCGGCAGGAAAGCCGCATCCGGTGAAACAGACACCGGTATAGTTTTGCGCTTCAGGGGTCTGACATGGAATTATTACTTACCGTCAAAAGTCTGAGAGGAAACCTTCCATCTATGGAGGAGAGGAGATCTCAGCCTTTGTTAAAAACATTATGCCCCCCCCCGCAAATTTTTGTCAACATAATATTCTGATGTACATTGTATACATTGTTAAAACAATGTCATCTCTGTCTTCGCCTGCCTGTACCTCTAAAAGCGAAGACTAAAATGAACGCTTTTGGGAAAGGGTGGGTGCAGGGCAGAAGTCCCGGTTTTTTCTAAAATCGAAGGCTTTGCGAGAGTTTTTGACGGCTCGTTCTCGGTAAAACGAAATTTAAGGCTGTTTACGGGACTATTTAGGCAAAAAACAGTGAGAAATAAGCCGTCAGCCGCCCTTGACCTCTATGTGATGGTCAAAAACTCTCGCAAAGCCTCTGTATTTTAAGGAAACCGAGACTTGAAATGAAAAAATTCTCGCAAAGAAGCAAAAAAGGCTCAGTACCGAGAATAACGATACTTCTGAACGTTTTCACTTAATGTTATAAAGGTTTTACAGCAAACCGATGCTCTGTCTTCGGCTTACGCCTCGCCATCGACCGGGCTAGGGCTTCAGCGAGAGCTTCTCACTCGCTACGCGAGTCCGACTCTCTCTTTTTCTATCTGTGAAAACAAAAATAGGCCGACAGGCCTATTTTTATTTTCATGGTGGAGATGGCGAGAGTCGAACTCGCGTCCGAAAGCATTTCCGCGAAACTTTCTCCGAGCGCAGTCAATGATTTTTTACTTCGCCTCAGCCGGCGTCCATTGACAGATACAAGCCTCAGCTATCCCGTTGTTCCCCTGTGCTACCGGGAACTCGCACAGAGTTTTCCTGTATATTCGATGCCGGACTTCAAGGCCTACAGGTAAACCTGAGCCGACACGCACAGCTTATGACTGACTAAGCAGCCAGAGCCATTGGTGCGAAATTGTTGTTCTTTTTAGCGTTTATATTTAACGTGCCTTTTTTAGGTAGACTGGCAAACTACCGCTCGCTTATCTCGGTTCCACACCCCCGTCGAAACCTTTACACCCCCACGGTGTATATAGATATATTACAACAAAACACATGATTTTGCAACATGTCTCTATCGCCTTTATTCGTCAATCACGACCTCGGGATTCGCACTGTTGAGTATATGCCCGGTACATTCTCCCGAAAGTTCTGTCTCTATAAGTCTCTTAAGCTGATTTAGCGCCTCATTTAATTTCTGATACTCCCGGCCGCTTATGGTTTCTATACACATAAAGACATTCTTTGTATCTTCCGTAAGCATGGTTCTGACCGATTCTCGCCAGTTAAAGCATCTGCATATGGCTCCCGCGTCGTCTTTATATACTACTTCCCCGGCATATGGGGGCTCGCTTTTGTCGCTTCCCAAGGTTACGAACTCTTCGTCGCCTGCGGCCACAGTCAGTCTGTTATCGCCGACAAACTTGTCCATATCCTCTCCTCCTACAGGCACGCCATACTTGAGGGAAACACCATTATAGATATCCACGAGAGGATTTATCGTACCTATCTGACCGCCTTTTGAAATACGCTTAAGGAGCGCTTCAATAGAGCATCTGGCGCCTTTCTTGGTCTTGAATTTATAAAAAGCGTCTCTCCACTGTCTTATCACAGGGTTCTGAGTAAATTCAGGATCCTGTATATATTTAAGCGCTTCCGAAGATGACTCTTCAAGATACCTGGCGTACTTTTCCGGATCTCTGACTCTATTATCTATTCCCCTGCATATCAGTACTCCTATGTGGGCATCCGGGAAAATTTCAAAAAAGTCCTTTTCTATCACAAACTTCTTCATCGTCAAAACCTTTCTTTCATCTTCCGGTCTATGTCCCTTGCGGCGTCTCTCTTAGCGATAGACTCGCGCTTATCATAGTTTTTCTTTCCCCGGGCCACCGCTATCTGGATCTTTGCCCTTCCGTCCTCATTTATGTACATCTCAAGGGGTACCACAGTCAGACCCTTCATGGTGGTATATCCTATGAGCTTGCTGATTTCTCTCTTATGAAGAAGCAGCTTTCTCGGCCTGAGGGGATCCACGTTGAATCGGTTGCCCTGTTCATAAGGGCTTATATTCATACCATATATGAAGACCTCGCCCTTTTCTATCTTTGCATAGCTCTCCTTTATGCTGACCTTTCCCTGTCTCACAGACTTTATTTCAGTTCCCGTAAGGACTATTCCCGCCTCGTAAGTTTCTTCTATAAAATAATCGTGTCTTGCCTTTTTATTGCCTGCCACAAGTTTTCGTTCTCTTTTTGACATCATAAACTCCTGATTCTTACATATCATCTGTTTTCATCTCCGCAATACGAATCTGAGAGGCGCCCGCGCCTCATCTTAAAACAGTATGACTTTACCCAAAATATCCTCTTTCCTGACGGTGGTCTCCTGATCTTCGGTCAGATTGGCGTCGCAGGATAATACCATCTCATCCTGAAGGACTCTTTCTACTCTTCTCATCAAAACTCCGTTGTCACCGTCCACAACGAAGTAAGGCTGTCTGTATGCTACTATATCTCCCTCCGCTACAGCATCTGTGTCGGCCAGAAGGTATATCAGAGCCTTTTGTCCGGGAGCTATAGACGGAAGCATAGATCCGCTTTCCGCTTCCACAAGCATGAAACTGCAATGTACCGATACCGCTAAACATATGCCCAGCAGGGCCGCGGTCAAGGTCAGAAAAAATTTTTTCATCTTTCACCTCAGAGTTCGCCCGGGACGTCTGAGTTTTTTTCAATATAGGACTCGACTTCGCAAAAGTTCAGCAGAAGATTATTGCCGGGCCAGTAAAGATCTGAAATGTCCTTGCGCTTACTATAGAGGTAAGCTTCAACCGGTGCCGGTCGCATTTTTTATCCGAAATATTCGATACTATTAAAAGGGAATATCCTCAAGACCACTTTCCCTAAGACGGTATCTTCATCTATCTGACCTACGGCAGGAGAACGGCTGTCCTGACTCACATACCTGTTATCGCCCATGACGAAGAGCTTTCCCTCTTCTACAGTTATCTCTTCCATCTCGCCGGACATTCCCTGCTCCGCCACATACGGCTCCTGGATAGTCTGACCGTTAAGTATGACGTATCCGTCTTCTATCGCAAGAGTATCGCCCGGAAGACCTATTATCCTCTTGATGAGATACTTGGGCTTGCCGTTGTCATCGAGCAGAGAGGACTTAAAGACGATGATATCGCCCCTCTCCATATCCCCGAACAGTTTATATGCCTGTTTGCTCACTATGACATAATCTTTAGAATAAAAATTAGGCTGCATAGACTCTTGTTGTATTATTATAGGTTTAAAAAAGAACAGCAGCACTGCCGCTATTACGACTGCTATAGCAATATCTCTTATCCATCCCCAGGCTTCTTTCATTTATTTTCTCCACAAGTTAATTTTAGCCGAATATATCTTTTTTTATTCTCTGGAACCGCTCCGGAAGACTACATTCAAACTCCCGGCCGCTGAGATAGCTAAGCGGTCCGTCTTCTCTGCACAGACCGAACCTGAGCTTGTACGCATGTAGCAGCTGAGTGGTAAGTCCGTATTTTTCCTTGACGTATCTGTTCACCGCGTCATTTCCGTACTTGGAGTCTCCTATTATCGGAAACCCCGTTCCCGCCAGCTGAACGCGTATCTGGTGAGTCCTCCCCGTATGTATGTTAGCCTCCGCCAGCGTATAACTGTATCTGCCTTCTGACACTTCTATGGGAACTATATCGGTTTCCATTATCTTTCCTGTATCGTCCCCTGCAGACACCAGATTGCGCGAGGCGTCTTTGATCATAGTATCCTTTAGTTTTAAGGAATGATCTATTTTACCTGTCGCTATAGTCATGTACAGTTTCTCTATGCCGTCTCTTTCTCTGAGCATCCGGTTGAGCTCCTGCAGAGAAGCTAAGGTCTTGCCGAAGAGAACCAGTCCTGTAGTATTTCTGTCCAGTCTGTTGGCAGGCGAAGGGACAAAAGTTTTTTCTGTTCGTGGATCATAATCGCCCTTTTCTATAAGATAAGAAACGACCTGATTGGCAAGGTGATTCTTCTTTTCTCTATAATCGCCGTGGGTAAGAAGTCCCAGCGGCTTGTCGGCTATGAGGATCTGACTGTCCTCGTAGACGACTGAAAACTGCCTCTTAGCAGAAGGTTTCTTTTCCGTTCCGCGGCTACCGCCTCTGAGGAGCGAAGCTTCTTCTTCAGCCATATAAAGGATCAACTGATCTCCGGTCTCTATCAGCGTCTGGGGCCTTTTTCTCTTTCCGTTGATTTTCACATCTTTTCTTATGAGCCTGTATATATGGCTCAGAGAAGCCTCTGGAAAATATTTCTTGAGAAATCTGTCGAGCCGCTGATTTCCTTGATTTTCTCCTATAGTTATTTTTATCATGTCACATATTATACACCAAAACTCCTTGAGAAAAAAGCATTTATCTGATAAAATGTACGTGTAAAGTTTCGGGAGGAGATTATGAAAAAATTTAAAGACTTCTTATACGACAAAAATGACATAATTATTGCATTATTGATCTTGGTGATAGCTTCTCTCCTCATCATCTGGAGAATGGAAGCTATAATGGAGTATCCTAAGACTCTGATCTCCGATACCGAGTCTACATCCACTGAACTGGACAGCGCGACAGATGAAGGCCAGACCCAGGATCCGGCCGCAGGCGATACCTCTGATCAGGGTTCCTCCGATCAGGATGCTCAAGACGGCGATGGGACGGACAGCAGCCAGTCAGACACAGGCGGTACTTCAGCGCTGTGGTCAAACGGAGTTCTTTCCAGAGACGTCGAGGTTAAAGTAAGCGGTTCCAGCGCGGCTGAAGCGGTTGAGTGCCTCGTCGCAGCAGGATTGTTCGACGATTACGCCGATTACCAGTCAGCTTGTACAAGCGCAGGTCTGGATCACCAGAAAGTGAGCGCCGGCACCTTCACCTTCACCAAGGGATCCGCCAAAACGGATATAGCCAAGGCAGTGAACTGGAGCTGATCCTTTCGTGACAGCAATATTCAGGGTGTCTCTCATACATGAGGGACACCCTTTTTAATCCTTTATCTGCTGAGAAGCTCTATGACTCTCTGCAGCCTGGCCCTCTGGTTTTTATCCATCATAGGCGCGATATTTTTGAGCATTTCCATCTGCTTATCGTAGGTAACGTTATTTGCCCTCAGCTGCTGCTTGATCTTCAGTATCTCTCTCTCCAGCTCTGCGTCGCTCTTTGACGACAGATAAGACAGAGCGTCTCTGCCCATATTTTTTCCGCTGGATATACCCAGCTGACCTGCTATCTCTCCTATCATCTTTTCATTTAATTCCATAAATCAACCTCCTATTTGTGCTTTCTATTACAATCTATGCACGACGGCAGTCAAAATTTCATATTATGGAACATACCTTTAATCTACAACGGGTCAATCAGGAGGTTTACATATGGCTAATAATTCGGGGATCATAGGAGTAGCCGCCGTCCTTTTAATTGCGGCCGCGTCAGGTCAGGGCGGTCTTGGAGACATACTCGGAGGCGGAAGTTCTCAGGGCCGTCAAAGGCCTCCGGCTCCTTTAGGAGGAGGCCTTCCCATAAAAGCCTTTGAACTCGGCAGTGTTCTCAAGGATCTTCACAAGATGACGGATATCATGAACAGAATGGATAATCTGGGGCAGATGGTCCTCAACCCGCCCCCTCCTCCGAAGCTTCCGCCTCCCGGCGAACTCTTCGGCAAAGCTATGCCTGACTTGAGCGGAATAATCGAAAATATAGGACCCCTGATGGCCGCTTTCACAGGAGGAGCAGGCCCGGGCGGCAGTTCAAAGTTCGATATGAATTCTCTGTTCGGGGATGAAAATGAAAATGACATCTTTTAATCTTTCCTTCGTTGGTGTATAATATATTAAATTTATCTATAACTTTCAGACAGTTAATCAGATGTCTGAATATATTATCGGAGGTTAAAAATGGCATTAGTAACCACAAGAGAAATGTTTGCAAAGGCTCTGAGATCGGATTACGCTATAGGAGCTTTCAATGTAAATAATATGGAAATAATACAAGGCATCGTAGAAGCTGCTCAGGAAGAAAACTCGGCTCTGATCCTTCAGGTATCGGCCGGCGCCCGCAAGTACGCCAAGCCTGCTTACCTGCTCAAGCTGGTAGAGGCAGCCATCGAAGACACGGGACTGGATATCGCTCTTCACCTGGATCACGGTGAGGACTTCGATATATGCAAAAAATGTGTGGACGACGGATTCACATCGGTCATGATAGACGGATCAAAACATCCTTTTGAAGAAAACATCAGACTCACAAAAGAAGTAGTGGACTACGCTCACGCTCACGGCGTAGTAGTAGAGGCAGAGCTGGGCAAACTGGCGGGAGTAGAAGACGACGTCAAGGTGGACGCGCGCTCGGCTACCTTTACTGATCCTGACGAGGCCGCCGAATTCGTCGAGAGAACAGGCGTAGATTCTCTGGCTATAGCTATAGGTACCAGCCACGGAGCATATAAATTTAAAGGCGATCCCTATCTCGACTTTGAAAGACTCAAGACTATACATGGATTAATACCTGAAACTCCGCTGGTTCTCCATGGGGCCTCTACCGTTCTTAAAGAATTCGTAGACAAGTGCAATCAATACGGAGGCGATATTCCGGGAGCCCGCGGCGTTCCGGAGGACATGATAAGAGAATCCACTAAATACGGCATATGCAAGGTCAATATAGATACAGATCTTCGTCTTGCCCTCACGGCAGAAGTAAGAAAATTCTTAGCAGAAAATCCTGCCGAATTTGATCCTCGTAAGTACCTCGGCCCGGGAAGGCAGGCCATAAAGTCCATGGTGCAGCATAAGATCAAAAATGTTCTGGGCTGCTCAGGTTCCATGTGACCGTCCCAAGATCAAGTCAAAACAAAAGGGCGCATCCGGTAACCCGTGTTAAACACACATCTTCCGGCGTGGCGCCCTATTTTTGTTCATATTAAAATCATAAAATCATGTCGCCATGCTCGAAAGAGCAAGTCCGTTGACTCTCAGCGATCTTATCTCTCCCTTAAAGACCTCCGTCGCTTCAGGGAGCAGAGACAGATCCATCGGCCCCACCAGAGACGGCTCGGAATTCTTAGCTATGGCTCCCGATTCGCTTAAAGCGTGGTAGACAAACTGGGAACAGAAAAAGTAATCTTCTCTCTCATACACTTTCTTAAACTTGCACATGGGCAATCCCACTATGCTGTATCTATACCGCGCCCTGTTAAGTTCAAAGTAATTGAGTATTCTGACAAGATTTCCGTATACCTTGTCGCTGATCTTCAGTTCATAGACAGCGCATTTCATATTATCGGAAGAACCCAGTATACCGTTATATACGCTCTCAATCGCAAAACCTGCAGGAAGCATAAGCCTACTGTATTTTCTCCCGAAGGTATAAAGTTCATTAAAACTACTGTCCAGTGAAATCGCAGCGTGGGTAAACTCACTCCTCGTTGCAAGGTAAACTATTTTTGAACATATAGTCGTGCTCTTTGTCAGTAAAATATAAATGCTCTTCATGACGACTCTCCAAACTTGCTCATGTTCTTTTCTACAATATCATTTTACCACAGTAACGTTCAGAGTGCATTAACAAAATCTTAATTATTTATTACTATTTTGCGGCAAATTCTGACAGAAGGCTGTTTTTCACATCCCAAAGCTTCTGAGACAAGTCTACATAATACGTCTGCGGGTTTTCGAAACGGAGAGTTTCGTCCCACATGGTCTCCATCTGAGCCTTGCAGTAATCTCTTATCTCATCCACACCTGGGCTTTCATAAATGCACCTTCCCTTATCGAAGATCTGGACTCTCAGGTTGCGGACGTAATAATCTCTTATCTTAGTCCTCTTCCATACGGCGTTGGGATCGAATATCTCATATTCGGCCAACTCAGGTACCGTCTCGTCAGCAACGGTTATGACGTCGCCTCTGGCCTTTCCGGTCTTCTTGTCATAAAGCCTGAACACATGCTTAAATCCCGGATTAGTTATCTTTTCCACATTTTCGGAAATCTTTATCTTAGGAGTCAACTTTCCGTCGGTCTCAAGAGCTACCAGCTTATATACGCCTCCGAAGACAGGCTCCGACTTGGCTGTTATCAGTCTCTCGCCCACGCCGAAGGAATCTATGCAGGCGCCCTCCAGAATTACATCTCTGATTATGTATTCATCCAGAGAATTGGAAACCACTATCTGACACTCTTCGAGGCCTGCCTCGTCCAGCATCTTGCGGGCTCTCTTGGTCAGATATGCCACGTCTCCAGAATCTATTCTTATGCCCATCCTGGCCGGCTTCATCTCTTTAAAGACTTTTATGGCCGCAGGAACTCCGGACTTGAGAACGTTATATGTGTCTACCAGAAGGGTGCAGTTGTCAGGATAAATCTCAGCATATTTCTTGAATGCCGAGTACTCGTCCGGATACATCTGTACCCAGCTGTGAGCCATGGTGCCCAGAGCCGATATGCCGTAATCTCTGTCTGCTATGGCGCAGGCCGTACCGACACATCCTCCTATATATGCCGCCCTGGCTCCGAATATGGCGGCTTCGGCGCCGTGAGCTCTTCTCGTGCCGAACTCCATCACGCCTCTGCCCTTGGCCGCCCTCACTATGCGGTTGGCTTTAGTGGCGATCAAGCTCTGATGGTTGATAGTCAGCAATATCATGGTTTCTATGAACTGGGCCTGTATCACCGGTCCTCTGACGGTGACGATAGGCTCGTGAGGAAATATCGGAGTTCCTTCCGGAACTGCCCATACGTCGCACTGGAACTTAAATTCTCTGAGATACTGCAAAAAATCTTCGCAGAAAAGGTTTTTACCTCTCAGATATTCGATATCCTCATCGGTAAACTTGAGATTCCTCAGATAGTCGATCATCTGCTCTACTCCGGCCATGATCGCATATCCCCCGCCGTCGGGCACTCGCCTGAAGAACATATCAAAATAGGCGATATCATCTGCCATACCTGTCTCAAAATAGCCGTTGGCCATGGTGAGCTCGTAAAAGTCTGTCAGCATGGTCAGATTCATTTTGTTTTCCATTTGGATTTCCTCCGTGTGATTTTAAGGCGGCTTTTTTATCCGCCGTTTTTATTTGAGAAGTTTCTTGAGGAACTGTCCGGTGTAAGATTTTTTACATTTTGCCACTTCCTCAGGAGTTCCCGTAGTTACAATGCTGCCGCCTCTGTCGCCGCCGTCGGGTCCCAGATCGATTATATGGTCGGCTCGCTTGATAACGTCTAAATTGTGTTCTATGACTACTACCGTGTTTCCTGCTTCTACAAGCTTATCCAAAACGGATATGAGTTTATCTACGTCGGCAAAATGAAGACCTGTGGTAGGCTCGTCCAATATATACAGCGTCTTGCCGGTGCTTCGTTTTGAAAGTTCCGTAGCCAATTTAACTCTCTGAGCCTCTCCTCCGGATAGCTGAGTCGAAGGCTGTCCCAGCTTTATATATCCAAGTCCTACTTCATCTAATGTTTTGAGAGGTCTTGCTATGCTGGGAAGGTTCTTGAAAAATTCTACAGCTTCTGTGACGCTCATGTCAAGCACATCGAAGATATTCTTGCCTTTATATTTGACTTCTAAAGTTTCTCTGTTGTATCTGCGTCCCTTGCAGACTTCGCATGGAACATATACGTCAGGAAGAAAATGCATCTCTATCTTTATTATACCATCACCGCTGCACGCTTCGCAACGCCCGCCTTTTACATTGAAGCTGAATCTTCCCTTTCCGAACCCTCTCATCTTAGCTTCCGGCAGTCCCGCAAACAGATCTCTTATAGCGGTGAACATCCCTGTATAAGTAGCCGGATTAGATCTGGGCGTTCTGCCTATCGGGGACTGGTCTATATCGATCACTTTATCTATATTTTCAATTCCGAGGATCTCGTCATGGTCTCCCGCTTCTTCAAGGGTTTTATTGGTGATATGGGACACTCCTTTATAAAGGACTTCATTCACCAGGCTGCTCTTGCCCGACCCCGAGACTCCGGTAACGCATATTAGCTTTCCCAGCGGAATTTCCACGTCTATGCCTTTCAGATTATTTTGTCTGGCGCCTTTGATTATCAGAGACTTGCCGTTTCCCTCTCTCCTCTTTTCAGGCACTTCTATCTTCTTTTCACCTGAAAGATACTGTCCCGTTATGGATTCTCTGCAGGCCTTTATATCGTCTACACTGCCCTGCGCCACCAGCTCTCCTCCGTTTATGCCGGCCCCCGGGCCTATATCTACGATGTGATCGGCCGCATACATGGTATCCTCATCATGCTCTACTACTACGAGAGTATTTCCTATGTCGGTGAGGTGACGAAGTGTAGCCAGCAGTTTTTCGTTATCCTTCTGGTGAAGTCCTATGCTGGGCTCGTCCAATATATAGAGAACACCCACGAGGCTTGAGCCTATCTGCGTCGCCAGACGTATTCTCTGAGATTCTCCTCCCGACAGTGTGCCTGCTGATCTGCTTAGCGTGAGATAATCAAGGCCCACGTCTATCAGGAATCTGAGTCTGGCTTTTATCTCTTTGAGAATCTGGTATGCGATGGCTCTGTCTTTTTCTGACAGCTCAAGGCCTTCTACAAAGGTCAGCGCGTCTCTTATGGACATATCGGAAAGCTGGGCGATATTCTTATCTCCCACTGTTACCGCCAGTATCTCAGGTTTGAATCTCTTGCCATGACATTCCGGACAGAGGTCTATCGTCATGTATTCCTCCATCCTCTTCTTGAAATATTCTGAAGAAGTTTCTCTGTATCTTCTCTCGATGTTGTTGACGACTCCCTCGAAAGGCCTGTCCTGAAGAGATTTGCTTCCCGTATTTCTGCTGGTATAATAATACTTTAAATGTCTGTCTCCCGTTCCGTACAGCAGCTCCTGTCTGAATTTTTCTGGCAAATCCTTGAGAGGTTTATTTATATCCACCCCGTGATCTTCGGCCAGGGCGTTGACCATCTGGCGGTAGAATCCGCTGAACTCCATAGAGCCGAAGACTATGGCCAAAGCTCCGTCCGGAATGCTGAGTTCCTCGTTGACTATCTTGCTGGGATTCAACTTCTGCGTATATCCTATGCCGCTGCATACAGGACATGCCCCGAAAGGTGCGTTAAAAGAGAACATCCTGGGCTCCAGCTCTTCGATGCTCACACCGTGATCCGGGCATGCCAGCTTGCTGCTGAAAGTTCGCTCGTAATGCCAATCGTAAAAATCTCCCACGACATTTACCAATCCCTCGCCATGGGCCATAGCCAGTTCACAGGCCTCTGAGATTCTGCTCTCCTGACCCGGTTTTACGACTATTCTGTCTACAACTATCTCTATGTTATGCTTGAATGTCTTTTCAAGCTTTATCTCATCTTCACCCAGGACTTTTATCTCTCCGTCAACCTTGACGCGGCTGAATCCCTCTTTTTTTATCTTCTCCAGTATCTTTTCATGAGTACCTTTGCGGCCTCTGATCACCGGCGCCAGAATCAGCAGTTTAGTTCCTTCCTGAAAGTCCATTATTGTATCTACAATCTGGTCTACCGACTGGCTGGTTATAGGCTTTCCGCATATAGGGCAGTGCGGTTTTCCTATCCTGGCATATAATAGTCTGAGGTAGTCGTGGATCTCTGTCACCGTTCCCACGGTGGATCTGGGGTTGCGGTTGGTGGTCTTCTGATCTATAGAGATCGCCGGAGAGAGACCTTCTATATATTCTACATCCGGTTTCTCCATCTGTCCCAGAAATTGTCTGGCATACGAAGAGAGACTCTCCATATATCTCCTCTGGCCCTCTGCATATATAGTATCAAAGGCCAGGGATGATTTGCCCGATCCCGAGAGCCCCGTCAGTACGACAAAACGGTCTCTGGGTATAGTCACGTCTATATTTTTCAAGTTGTTCTCGTTGGCGCCTTTTATGACTATGTCTTTTGCCATTTATTATCTCCTTTCGCGATCCTGCAAGGCGCTGCACGCGCCACACGGGATACCTACAGTTTTGTCTTATATTCAAATATCTGGTCGCGGAGGCTGGCAGCTCTTTCAAACTGCAGGTCTTTAGCTGCCTGCTTCATCTCGTTCTCCATCTTCTTTATATATTCTGTCAGCTCTTTTTTAGTCATCTCACTGGCTTTCTTGCCTCTGTAAGTCTCTTCATCTTCTGCCGCATGAGTCGCTTCTATTACTGACCTTATGGACTTCCTGACAGAAGTCGGAGTTATGCCATGAGCTTTATTGTATTCCTCCTGTATCTGTCTTCTTCTGTCTGTCTCTTCGATGGCTAAAGCCATGGCTTTGCTTATTTTGTCGGCATACATTATGACTTTGCCTCCGGCGTTTCTGGCAGCTCTTCCTATAGTCTGTATCAGTGACGTCTCAGTTCTCAGGAAGCCCTCTTTGTCAGCATCCAGTATGGCGACGAGCGAGACCTCAGGAATATCCAGCCCTTCCCTGAGCAGGTTTATGCCTACCAGCACATCAAAAACTCCCATTCTCAGATCTCTGATTATCTCCATCCTCTCCAGAGTATCCACTTCTGAATGAAGATATCTGACTCTTATATCCACGCCTTTTAAATAGTCGGTCAGACTCTCAGCCATCTTCTTTGTAAGTGTAGTGACAAATACTCGTTCTCCCCTGTCTGTCACCTTTCTTATTTCACCTATCAGATGGTCGATCTGTCCCTCTGTCGGAACTACTTCTATAGGCGGATCCAGAAGCCCCGTAGGCCTTATTATCTGCTCGGCGCTGATACCGCCGGATTGCTGTCTTTCGTAAGGCGCCGGGGTAGCGCTCACATACATTATCTGATTTACCAGTGCGTTGAATTCATCAAACTTGAGTGGTCTGTTATCCAGCGCCGACGGAAGCCTGAATCCGTACTCCACTAAAGAAGATTTTCTTGACCGGTCGCCTTCGTACATCGCCCTCAGCTGAGGGAGCATGACATGGGATTCATCTATCATTATGAGAAAATCTTCAGGGAAATAGTCTATCAGGGTATAAGGTCTGGTGCCCGCCGGCAGCCCGTTGAGATGTCTGGAGTAATTCTCTATTCCCTTGCAGCTTCCTATCTCTCTGAGCATTTCAAGATCGTATCTGGTCCTCTGCTCTATTCTCTGAGCTTCCAGGAGTTTTCCTCTGTCCTTGAACCACTGCACTCTCTCCTGAAGTTCCTCATCTATGGTCTTTATAGCCTTCTCCATGTTCTCCGGAGAAGTGACATAATGTGAGGCCGGGTATACGGCCACATGCTCTCTAAGACCTGTTATCTCTCCCGTCACCGGATTCATCTCTTTTATAGAATCTATCTCATCTCCGAAGAGTTCCACTCTGACTGCCGATTCAGCCCCCGCAGGATATATGTCGATTATATCGCCTCGGACTCTGAAAGAGCCTCTTTCAAAGGATAAGTCGTTTCGCGTATACTGGATGTCCACAAGTTTTCTCAATATATCTCTTCGGCTCTTTTCCATGCCCGGCCTCAGAGAGAGCATCTGGTTTTCATAGTCGAAAGGGCTTCCAAGTCCATATATGCACGAGACGCTGGCTACTATTATCACGTCTCTTCTCTCCGCCAGCGAAGCCGTCGCCGAATGTCTCAGCTTGTCTATCTCATCGTTGATCTGGGAATCTTTTTCTATATATGTGTCCGTAGAAGGCACATAAGCCTCCGGCTGATAATAATCATAATAGCTGACGAAATACTCCACCGCATTCTCCGGAAAAAACTCCTTAAATTCTCCGTGGAGCTGGGCGGCCAAAGTCTTGTTGTGGCTGATGATAAGAGTAGGTTTTTGTACTTTCTCTATAATCTTCGCCATGGTGAATGTCTTGCCGGAGCCGGTTACACCCATGAGAGTCTGGCTTTTTTTGCCGTCAATTATACCCTGCGCCAGCGTCTCTACGGCTTTGGGCTGATCTCCTGTCATTTCAAACGGAGCGTGTACTTTAAATCTATTCATCCTCTTTACCTGTTTTCATAAGTTTATTTTAATCAGCGCCACCGGTAAAATGGGTGGTTTATTTGTCTCGTGCCCTTGCGCACTCGACGAAGCTTATAGCTCCTTCAATCTGATGCGCCGTTGCCGGTGGCAACGCCGCGAAGTTATTATACCACGAATCAGACAGGCAGTGGTGGTTCAGTGAACCCTTCCTTTCGGCAACGCCGTTATCATGATCACTGGGTTCATTATATCGCAATCAAGCTATCCAAGGCGATTCAATGAACCCTTCCTCTCAGCAACGCCGCGATCATGATCGATGGGTTCATTATACCACCTTAAATATTTATTGTAAACACACGTTCGATTTTTGGCAAAAAAACGCAGTCTCATGCGAGGCTGCTCAAGTCATGAATAAAGCTGATTTTCGCCGTTTTTTAGAGTTAAAAACCGCTGCGCTGTATTATTTAATTTTCTGTAACAGTTTTAAAAGAAACCGTCGTAAGATCGGCCGCAAAGGGGAGCAGGCAATAGCCTGCTCCCCTCATGGAATTATGTTTCTATAAATCAAGAAGTTTTTTCTTTTTTTGCGAAAACTCGTCCTCTGTGATGATTCCCAGATCGAAGACTTCTTTTAATTTTTTCAATTCATCCATTGGCGAAAGCGGCGCTCCGCTTTCAGAATTCTTCATGGATTCCACTCTCTCGACTATGTACTGATACGCAGCCCAGATCTCATCTGTTATGGTCTGGAATACGAAAGAATTTTCCGAATAGAAATTAGCGGAATTCTCATTCTTTATATGAGCCGCCGTTTCAAGCTGAATAAAGCCTAAAAGAGAACCCGGCTGTTTAAATTGTATTCCTACGATATCTTTATAAAATATGATCTTTCTTCCGTCGGTCGCATTTCCCATCAATACCGAGCCTACTGTCAATGCGGTGTCTATTATGCACTTATTATCGAATACAAACATACTTTTTCCCCGGTCTCCCGCTATGCTGTATATAGCTCCGGAAGAAGGATCAAAAGAGATCTTGGGCTTTGCCTTCTCCTCTTTTAAAATGCTTGAAAGCTCCCACTCAGAATACGACTGATCATCACCGGTGTTCTTTCTGTAATCTTCTATCTCCTGATTGCAATCTCGGCAAGCTTTCCAGCCGTAAACGGTCGTCACTATCTCTTCTTCTTTTTTCGATCCGTTGCAGACCGGGCATCTGACGCTTTTTTCGAATAAGGACATGCTCTTTCCTCCAATTTATATGATCTTACACACGACAAATATTTACTTAATTATATGTCGGCACAGAGTAAATGGCAAGAAATAATTTCCCCATACATCCTATTGCTGCTCCCTGAAAATTATCTCTCCCGTCCTGCTGTCCATACCGTCCACTATGGCCATGGACTTCAAGTCGTATCCCATAGCGCGAATCACATTTCCTCCCGCCTGAAACCCCTTCTCTATGGCTATTCCTATTCCCTCTACAGAAGCGCCGGCGTCTTCGGCAATCTTTATAAGACCCTTGAGAGCATATCCGTTAGCCAGAAAATCATCTACTATGAGCACTCTGTCTTTAGGTCCAAGGAATTTCCTGGATACTATTACCTTGTTTCTAATCCTGTGAGTGAAGGATTCCACTTCGGCCATGAAGACTTCGCCGTCTATATTTACGCTCTGTGACTTTTTTGCAAATACTACGGGTACGTCAAAGTGATATGCGGCCATACATGCGATAGCAATGCCGGAAGCCTCTATGGTAAGTATTTTGTTTATCTTCTTCTTTCCGAAATATCGCTTAAATTCTCTCCCTATCTCATCCAGCAGATCTATGTCCAGCTGGTGATTGAGAAAGCTGTCCACCTTTAAAACATTGCCTTCTTTTACTGCGCCTTCTCTCACTATTCTCTCTTCTAAAAAATTCATCTCCACCTCTTCTCCGGCAGGCGGCCGCCTCAGTCTCCCGAAACATAAAGGGCTCTGCACCCCATTGTCTTCCCGTCCCTGCGAGAGTCTAAAAACAAGCTGCTCCGCCTTCATCATTCTTCATGCGACTCCTGAATGAGTCTTGAATATATAGGGGCAGTTCGGCGTCAGATACAGTCTTCTTTCTGCGAGCGTCCATGAAGACGCTGAGAGACGCCATATTATTCCCCTTCTACTATCAGATATTTTCTTCGTAATCGCGGCGTCTGTCAAGACTTTTTCGATATTTTTGTAAATCAATGATCAGCGACTGAACCGAAGGTATGCATACGCCCTATAAAGTCTCATTGGCAGCTACCCTCTCGAAACGCCCCGCCAATGGGGACCTTCTTTATGCAATAGTTTTAGACAGCTTTTATATCTGTTCTTGTTCTAATCAGGGTCGCCAGCCTAATTGTAAGTCGGCGCTACTCGTATAGCGGCAGAGCTATACCTCAAAAAGTAAAAGAACGGACTTTCGTCCGTTCTCAAGGAGTAAATTTATCTGAAATCTATATGTTTATGAAAATCAGTCCCAGAGCTATTATGCCTGTGGCTATGTATTCTCTCTTAGAAAGAACCTCTCTGAATACTATGACGTTGACCACGTTTACAGCCAGAATCACTCCGGCGCTGAAACATGGGTACACCAGATAAGCCGGAAGTTCGCCTACCGCCTTCAGCTGGAACAGAATAGTGAGCTGATTAGGCACTCCCAGCATAACTCCCATCAGCATATCCTTAGGAGTGACGTGTCTGTTCTTAACCAGGCACAGTACCAGGGCGATAACCGATGAAATCACGAACCCATAAAATACGAATCTTTCTTTATATGAATCCTGACCGAACTCATCGAACAGCTTGGACATCATGTCCATACATCCGCCTCCGACAAAAGCCGCAAACAGCAATATCATATGTCTGTTTCCCTTTGAAGCATTATCTTGGCCGCCTTCGGCTATGATTCCCGGTTCAGAAGAATCTTTCTTGCCTCCGCTTATGTATATGATGGCAAAGATCGCCAGGCCTATACCCACTATCTGAAGCCACGACGGTATCTCTCCGAAAAGTATAGCCGAGGCTATGGTCGGTATGAGAATACCCATCCTGTTAAAAGTGGAAGTCAGCGGAGCTCCGTTTTTATTTATGCTGGCCTGAAGTATCAGAAGAACAGCTACGATAAATACAGCGTGGATAGAAGACATCATAAATGTGAATATTCCGTCTGAACCGCCTACGATAAGCGTCTTATCATCCATTTGAAAATAGCCTATCACCGACCCTGTAAGGTAATTAAAAAGCGTAACCCCATAGCGGTTACCGCTATGGGATTCGGAATACTTCATTACGAAAGTCATTGTTAAGCTACATAGAATTGCAATAGCTAAATAGAACATCTACAGTTTTCCTTCCTTCATGAAACGAGAGTTGGTTCCGTTAATCTCGTCAAATTCTTTTTTCGCCCTCTTTCCTATATCTTCAGTGTGTTTGTTCACTTCTCCGAAATAGTCTCTGTAATCTACGTTGGTGAATTCTCCGTCTCTGTATATCACTTTTCCCTGAACCGCCGACAGCGCCACTTCTTCTCCGCGAGCCGAGTAAACTATATTAGGAACGATATTTCTCATAGGATTGGTGAATACAGGAAGCATCGTAGGTTTATTGAGGTCTATGGCTATGAAGTCGGCTTCCTTTCCGGCTTCGAGAGAGCCTGTTACATCTCCAAGGCCTACTGCTCTTGCTCCCTCTATAGTAGCCATTCTCAGAGCTCTCCATGCCGGCATAACTTCCGGATTCTGGAATTTTATCTTATTGAAGAGCGCTACGTTTTTCATCTCATTGAAGATATTGTGACAGTTGTTTCCCGGCGCCTGGTCGGATCCCAGAGCGCAGTTTCCGCCTGCTTCCTGGAAAGCCACCGACGGGCATACGATTCCGTCTATTATAGCGATGGAACCAGGGTTGACTATCATCGAAGCGCCTGTGCGCGCTACCATAGCCGCCTCTTCTTCCGTACAGTCTGTAAGATGTACGGCGATAATCCTCTCATCTAAAAGCTCTATGTCTCTCATCAGCTCTACAGGTCTCTTGCCGTATCTCTTCACTATCTGATAAGTCTCTCTGTCACCCTGCTGTACATGAATGTGCATCAGAGTATTTCTCTCTTTAACGACGGCCTGCGTCTTTTTCAGAAGGTCTATGCTCAGGAAGTCTACTCCCTGCGGTCCGAACAAAATCTTGATTCTGCCATTGGCCTTGTTATGCCACTTATCGTACAGCGCTATATTTTTTGCCAGGCTTTCTTCTCCCATGGCGTCGTCGAATTCATAAAGTTCGCCCGGCTTATATACTTTCTGTTTAGCGGCTCTCACCAGCTGAGTTATGTTTCCGCGGGCGCCTACTTTATCTATAAAAGCGCAGGCTTCGTCCATATCATGCCAATAATCGCCCAGCGTAGTGGTTCCGCTCTTTACAGCCTCCAAAAGGGCCATTCTGCTTCCCGCTACTCTGTCTTCATGAGTCACGGCATTTTCAAAAGGCTGAAGACCGAACATCATCCAGTTGTTGGTATCCTGAGCAAGTCCTCTCAGTATGGCGTCCCCCGTATGCATATGACCGTCGATAAATCCCGGAACGACTGCATGATGAGCGAGGTCTAAGACTTCGTCCGCCTTATATTCTTTTTCTTCTTCGGCGGTTATGAACCCTTCTATCTTTCCTGAATTCACTACCATCGATACGTCCGTCTTATAACCTACGCCTTCACCTTCCATGGTGAAGAAATGAGGCGCATGAACTATCAAATCGACTTTTTTCATTTCTTCTGTCCTCCTGAATCCTTTTTCTTCATTCAAAGTAATCTTTTATATATAGACAGCAATTATTATGCCAAAATTTAAAGATTGAAATTCCAACATCCTATATTTTTCAATAATCAAATCGGAAAAATTTTTTTACTTTCCAGATCATTTAAGGAAAAACTTTTTTACATCAGTGAAAATTTTTTTCCGGCATCGCTCCCAAAGCAGCAGCAGGTCACCTGAGTCCGTATTTTTTCATCTTATAATTCAGATCCTGTTTGCTTATATTTAGCTTTCTGGATGCCTCCGCTATTGTCCCCGTCTCCTCTATGGCTTTTGTAATGATTTCTTTCTCGTAATCCTCCATTACTGCCCTGAGAGATATACCCTCTTTGGGAAGCTTTTCGGTTATCATCACTTGTTTTTGTTTCCCGTAGCTTCTAAGCAGGTATTCCGGCATATTTTCCATACGGATCAGTTTAAAACCTGTCGTGTTAAAGGCTCCCTCTATTACATTCTGAAGTTCACGGATATTTCCCGGCCAATAATAATCGGAAAACAGCGCTCTCACTTCGTTATCTATACCGTGTATCTGTTTGTTCATCTTCAGATTATAATTAAAGATAAAATGATTGGTCAGAAGCTCTATATCGCTGCGCCTGTCCCTCAGCGGCGGAAGATAAAACTGGACTACGTTAAGCCTGTAAAAAAGATCCTGCCTGAGAGTCTTATTATTGACACATTCTATAGGATCCTGATTCAGCGCCGATATTATCTTTACGTCTATAGTTATAGGAGACGAACCTCCTACTCTCAGTATTTTCTTGTCTTCTATGGCTCTCAGCAGCTTAGCCTGCATCGACATATCCATGGAGTTTATCTCGTCTAAGAACAGCGTTCCCCCGCTGGCTATCTCGAAAAGTCCGGGATGGTCTTCCGCCCCGGTAAAGGCCCCTCTGACCGTGCCGAACAGTATCCCCTCCAGCAGCGTTGCAGGTATAGCCGCGCAGTTTTGCACCACGAATTTCTTCTTGGTCCTCTTGCTGGCAGAATGAATAGCCTGAGCTATCATCTCTTTTCCTGTGCCGGTCTCCCCGTAAATGAGCACAGAAGAATCCGTCTGCGCCACTTGTGATATGGAGTCCTTTATCTTTATCATCTCGGGAGAATTGGAGATTATATCGTTCACCGTGTAATATCTTTCTTTGTCTCCTCCCGGCAGAACTATATTTTTTCTCTCGTTTTCTCCTATCACTCTCGCAAAATCTATGGCTCCTACCATTTTGCCGTCGGAGAGAAGCGGAAGAGTACAATATATATTTGTCACGCTCTGGCCGGATGAAGAGTAAAAGCTTTCCAATTGATTGAAGACCGGCTCTCCCGTCTTCAAAACTCTCATGATACTGCTGGTCTCCTCGGTAAGTTCCGGATGCAGCTTTAGTATGTGCATACCCGTTATATTCTTGGCGTCAGGCCAATAAACGTCAGCCCTCATATTAGTATAATATTTTATTATTCCTCTGTCGTCGGTGACGATGACGGAATCGAAAAAATTATACAGATTCATGATCTCGCTCATATTGTCTGTAAGTTCCATTAAGGCTGACCTCCCTGATAATGATGGTAAATTAAAGAGCGTCCGCCTTCTTTGGCGGGCACTCTTATTATATCATATATTAAAGTTGTACACACAGAAATTTTATCCGAACATTCCAAGGCCGAAGAAAGTATCAAGCTGTCCCAGAAGTACCAGAACCATCATGACCGGAGCGACGAATTTTATACAGAAATCGTAGAAACCTTTTGTCCTGAATTTATTTCCGTTTAAAGTCACCTCGTCATCCACCAGTTGGGTAGGTATTACGATAGCGCAGTAACATGCTCCCAAAGGCATCAGAATACCTTCTGAAATAAGGTCTATGGAATCCAGCCACGTACTCTGTCCAAAGAACTGAGGGAAACCGTTGGCTCCCAGGCCGTCAAGAGAGACGAGAGTGGCGGTTATAGCTATGCTGACGCCTAGTATGGTGGAAAGCTTCTTTCTGTCGGGTTTCTTTCCTTTTTCTATGGCGCTGTCCATGGCTACCGCGGTTATTCCCTCCAGCAGGGAGATAGAAGATGTGATCGCAGCTATGAATACGAGAGCATAAAACAGGAATCCGAAGAGAGGTCCAAGTCCTCCCATGGAGCTGAACACCGTCTGAAGAGTTATGAACAACATTCCCGGTCCCTGGCCCGGCTCAAGCCCGGAAGCAAATACGGCCGGCAAAGTCGCAAGTCCTGCCATAACAGCCACCAGCGTATCCGCAAAAGGTATCACCAAGGCATTTCTCTCCAGGTTCTGTTCTTTAGGCAGATAAGAACCGTAGGCGATCATTATGGACATTCCCAGAGAAAGCGAGAAAAACATCTGTCCGCCGGCTACAGAAAGCACCGTTATCCATCCCGTTCCGGCAAAGGCCGACCAATCGGGCTTAAACATGAATTTCAGTCCCTCGGCGGCTCCCGGTAGAGTCACACTTCTTATTATTACGATAACCAGCATTATAAACAGAGCAGGCATGGCTATAGAAGAAAATTTTTCTATTCCTCCCGAAACGCCGCCCCTTACGACTAACACTGTCAATATTACAAAGATGAGAGAGTATATCACCGTCTGTACCATATCGGTGGTGAATTCTCCGAAATATTCGGCGCTGTCCTGGCCGTTTACACCGAAACCGGCTCCGAACAGATCTCCCAGATTTGCGAAGGCATATTTGATGCAATATCCTCCCAGCATACAATAGAATGACAGTATGAGCCAGGGCGCTATGGCTCCCATCCATCCTATAAAAGCATATTTTTTGGACAGCGATTTATAGGCTCCTACGACTCCCTTTCCGGTCTTTCTTCCCAAAGAGAGTTCTGTCACCATGATCACGTATCCTACAAATACGACCAATATTAGATAGAGGATCAGGAACGCAAACCCTCCGTTAGCGCCCATCTTATAAGGAAATCCCCATAAGTTTCCCAATCCCACTGCCGAACCTACTGCGGCCATCAGAAATCCAAAGCTGGATTTAAATTGGCCCTTGTGATTCTCCTGCAACTTTTGATCCATTAAAAGTCCTCCCGTTTCATAAATATAATCACACATTTTTTGATAGCGTTATACCAACTTTATCAAAAATTGTTGTTGGTGTCAACAAAAAAAACGATGCATGCCTTTAATTAGTTAGTGCGCCAAAGGTCTCTTTTCTGCCTGAACCCCTTCAAAATTCTTGTTAAAAATGGTTTCGCCCTTTCTCTGCTTATGGTATAATTAACCCGCATGTCAATAAACAATATAAAGGAAGGTAGATATCCGGTGTCTATTAAAACAGTAAGAGAATATTTTAAACAATTCGGCATAGAAGACAGAATTTTAGAGTTTGACGTTTCCAGCGCCACAGTAGAACTGGCCGCCAGCGCTGTCGGAGTAGAGGGCGCCAGAATATGCAAGACGCTGTCGTTCAGAGATGGGGACTCGGGGTGTATACTGATACAGACCGCAGGAGACGCTAAGATCGACAACAGAAAATTTAAAGATCAGTTCGGGCAGAAAGCCAGAATGCTTTCTGCGGAAGAAGTCATCGAATTTACCGGCCATGCGGTGGGAGGAGTCTGCGCTTTTGGCATAACAAACAGCAATGTCAAGATATACTGCGATCTTTCCCTCAAAAGATTTGATACGGTTTTCCCTGCCTGCGGAAGTTCAAACAGCGCCATAGAGCTTTCCTGCGACGAGCTGTTTGACTATTCCGGTGCGCAGCTGTGGGTGGACGTATGCAAACTGCCTCAGACCGAGGCTTCCGGGTTATGCTCAGACTGATATATAAATAAGGAAGATAATATGTTATCTGCAAATAAAAAAAGAATCAAATATGAGATAAAGATGTTTCTGGCTCTGACGATAGCTTCAGCGGTAATAGCTTTCAATCTGAAAAGTTTCGTTCAGACAGGCGGTCTGTTTCCCGGCGGATTCAGCGGGCTGACTATCCTGTTTCAGCAGGTGGCGGAGAGATACTTCGGACTTAAGATAGCTTATTCCGCCATATATCTTCCTCTCAATCTTATCCCTGCATATATAGGTTTCAAATATATAGGTTCCAGATTCACTATATATTCTTTTTACGTCGTTTTTCTCTCCAGCATACTCACCGATGTCTTTCCTTCGGTGACCATAACCTACGATACGCTCCTGATAAGCATCTTCGGAGGTATTCTGGGAAGCGCGGCCATAAGCATATGCCTTATAAACGGCGCAAGCGGCGGAGGTACGGATTTCATATCCATATATTTTTCTGAGAAGAAAGGGATAGATGCCTGGAATTATATCTTCCTGGGCAATGTGGTCATCCTCACTACGGCAGGAATACTTTTCGGATTTGACAAGGCGCTGTACTCCATAATATATCAGTACGCTGGCACTCAGATAATACAGCTTCTTTTCAAGAGGTATCAAAAGGATACTCTCCTCATAATAACTGAAATGCCTGACGCAGTATATGGCAAAATACGCGAGATAACTAAGCATGACGCCACCAGAATAGACGCTACGGGATGTTTTGAAGGGGCTCCGAGGCACATCTTATATTCGGTGGTAGGCAGAGAACAGGTAAACCGGGTCATCGACGCCATAAAAAAAGTAGACGCAAAAGCTTTTATAAATGTCATAAATACTGAGCAGCTTAACGGACGCTTTTACAAGCCTCCGTACTGATAAGTTTGCTCCGGCGTTAAGAATATGCTATAATATTTTAAATCGTGATATTTGATGTACTTAAAATCGATACAGTAAAGGGGAGTGATTCTATGAAAAAAGTAGATATCATAGGCGTACAGATGGACATGGGCGCAGGCACGCGAGGAGTCAACATGGGTCCTGCCGCTATAAGATACGCCGGATTAACAGACGGGATAAAGGCCCTGGGCATGGAATGTCTCGACAAGGGCGACCTCATACCTATGGCAAGCGGCAAGACAGCCGACAACATGCGGTGTTATGAACAAGTAAACGACATAAATAAAAAGCTCTATCACGAAGTGATGAGTTCTCTCGAAAACGGTGCTTTTCCTATAGTGCTGGGAGGAGATCACAGCATCGCTGCCGGCAGCATATCAGCCACGTCCAAACATTATAAGAATATAGGCATAATATGGGTAGACGCCCACGGAGACTGGAATAACGAAGAATCTTCCCCGTCGGGAAATATGCACGGTATGCCTTTTTCGGCAGTCTGCGGAGCGGGGCCGGATATAATGGTAGATTTCGGTCAGGATCCCGTCTACGTGAATACTAAAAATTGCGTGCAGATAGCCGGCAGAGACATAGATGAGATGGAAAGAATCCGTATGAGAGAGCACGGAATAACCGTCTTTTCCATCGCCGACATCGACAGAATGGGAATGCCCAAAGTAATAGATAAAGCTATCGAAATTGCATCAGCCGGTACCGAAGGAATACATGTCAGCTTCGATGTAGATTCTATAACTCCTGAATCTGCGCCCGGAACCGGCACAGTGGTACACAGCGGCCTAACTTTGAGAGAAGCCTTCTACCTGATAGAGACTCTCTGCCAGAGCGGCAAAGTCATCGCCCTGGATATGGTTGAGGTTAATCCTATGCTGGACATCAGAAATAAGACCGGCGAACTGGCCATGGAGCTGACTCTCTCCATGCTGGGAAAAGTCGTATATTAAATAAAGTAAACTTTAAAACTCCGCGAATCGTTTTTCGCGGAGTTTTTTTACATGTGGAGAAGCACCAGCAGCACTGCTCCGGGCAGCCCCAAGACGCCTAATATAAAGGCATTGAGCATATTTAAGGGTATCATTATGCCAAGCCCTGCCGCTGCGGCGTTTATTATCAATATGACAGCGCCGCCTATCAGGCTGTTTATCACCAGCTTCAGCACTACTTTAAGCGGCCACAGAAACAGCCTTCCAAATATGAAAACTAGTATTATCGCTCCCGCATAAGTCAGGAAGATTCCCAGATCCAAACCCATTTCTTTTCCCTCCGTACTTGTATAAAATATGTTTCTTTGGAATAAAATAGAATTAAATAACCCAGAAAGGTGTGATGAATTTGTCTATTTCTATCAAAGAAAGATTTTTCAAGGGACGCCCCTTTATCACAGAAAAAGCCCGTGGATCCAACGCGTTAAAGAGAGATTATACATCGGATGACCAGCTTTACGATTTTCTCGACGACGCCCGCTGCGAACTGGAAAAGGCTGTCCTTACCTTTAACGAGCTCACTGATGAAAAAGCCATAGACTACGCCTCTTATAATCTTTTGGCGGCGAGAGCAAAATATTCCTATCTTTTAAAACTTGCAAAAGAAAAAAAATTATCTCTCTGAGGTCACCTCAGAGAGAATTTATTTGTCAGGAATGTCAATCACGATCTGAGACGCTACAGTTCCCGTCTGCCCTCCATGGCCTTCAAAAGAGTCACCTCGTCTGCATATTCCAGATCCCCGCCTACAGGAAGCCCGTGAGCGATCCTGGTAACTTTTATCCCCGCCGGCTTTATCAGCCTGGCTATGTACATGGCCGTCGCTTCTCCCTCTATGTTGGGATTAGTGGCTATTATAAGTTCCTTCACATCGTTTTGCTGGAGTCTTGTTATCAGAGACTTCAGATTTATATCGTCGGGGCCTATCCCGTCCATGGGCGAGATGACTCCGTGAAGCACATGGTAAAGACCGTCGAACTCTCTTATCCTCTCCATGGCCGCCACATCTTTGGGGCTCTCGACGACGCAGATCACGTCGGTATTTCGAGAAGGGTCCGAACATATGACGCAAGGGTCCTGATCTGTCAAGTTGCCGCATACACTGCAGTACTTCATCTCTCTCTTGGCGTCGGTGATGGCAAGGGCCAACTCTCCCGCCTCATTATCTTCCAGCGAGAGTATGTGAAATGCCAGCCTCTGAGCCGTCTTATACCCTATTCCGGGAAGTTTTGCCAGCTCTCCGATAAGTTTAGCCAGCGGTTTTGGATATTGTCTCATCTCTGCTACCTTACAGTCCCGGTATTCCCAGGCCGCCTGTCAGCTTGCCCATCTCGCTGTTTGAGATCTCCTCTATCTGTCTGAGCCCCTCATTGACTGCTACCATGATGAGATCCTGCAGCATCTCGATATCCTCAGGATCTACCACTTCAGGTTTCAGCACGAGACCGGTTACTTCTTTTTTACCGCTGACCGTCACTGTGACTGCTCCACCGCCGGCAGTGGTTGTCACTTCTTTTTCCTCTATCTCAGCCTGCAGGACTTCCATCTTTCTCTGCATCGCCTGCATCTGCTGAAGCTGTTTCTGCATTCCGCCTCCGCCGCCCGAAGGTTTTTTTCCTGCTCTCATTCCTTTTCCCATATCTTTCCTCCTGATCTATTCTATTTCTATATTTATGCCCAGAAGTTCTTCAGCTTCCTTGGCTATCTTTTCCGTTTCCGATTCGTCAGACGCAGACTCCGAAGGCAGATCTCCCTCAAGGCGGCATATCAGCTTCATGGGTCTTCCCATATGCTTTTCCATGAGCTTCTCCAGCTCAGGCCGCTTCTGCTCTACATATCTTAAAGTAAAGCCGCTGCCTGTCACCACAGTGAAATTATCGTCTCCCACATGATGAAGACGGCTACCGCTCCTGATGAGATTAAAGCTACCGGCGTTGTCCTCGCCTTCCTCGAATATACTGTGCCACAACGAGTCATATGATTCTTCCTGTAACATGCCGCCTTTATTTACATCGGCTGGGGGCGCTGTGCTCCGGTTAAGAATCTCCCGGTCATGTTCAGGCTCAGGCGGCTTCATCTCTTTTTCAGCCGTATGCCGGGGAGCAGGAGCTTCGAAATTCATATTGGCCGCCGCGGCTCTATCCGGAGTTTCAGGTATGCGCTGCGGCTTTGAAACCGCAGGCCTAAACTCGGCCTCGCCGACTCCGCCGTCTGAGGCTATGGATACTATCGCAAGTTCCAGAAGCACCCTCGGGTTAGTAGACCATCTGGCGTCATTTATCGTCTTAGACAGTTTAGTAACCGCATAATCTATCTCCTCCACCGATACTCGGCGGCTCTGTTCGGAAACCCTCTTGAGATTCTCTGCTGACATGTTCAGCATATCTTCCGCATCGTCAACAAACTTTGTGATGAGAAGACTGCGGTAATGGCTCACCCAGTCTTTCATTATCTGCTTCACATCCTTGCCTTCAGTCAGAACATCGTTGAGCAGTAAAAGAGCCTTGGCGGACTTTCTGAGGGACACCAGTTCTGTCAGATCTATGAAAAATTCTTCTCCCGTAGTGCCCACATATTCCAGCACCTTTTCTCTGTCTATATACTTATCGCCTCCGGCCAGCACCTGATCTAAAATGCTGAGTCCGTCTCTCACGGAGCCGTCGGCGCAGCTTGCCAGAAGTCTTGCTGCATCATCAGATATGTCTACTCCTCTTTCGGCGCATATGGCAGCCATATCCTGAGCGATCACTTTCTGAGGAATTCTCTTGAAGTCAAGGCGCATACACCGTGACAATATCGTCGCCGGCAGTTTCTGAGGTTCAGTAGTGGCTAATATGAACATAACGTGTTCAGGGGGCTCCTCCAGAGTTTTGAGCAAAGCATTAAAAGCTCCCGTAGACAACATGTGTACCTCGTCTATTATATAAACTTTTTTACGGCCTGCCGCCGGAGGATACTTGACGCTTTCTCTCAGTTCTCTTATGTTCTCTACTCCGTTATTGGACGCAGCGTCTATCTCCATCACATCTATAAAATTGCCTTCTTTGATGGCAATGCAGTGCTCGCACACCCCGCACGGTCTGTCTGACTCCGACAGGCAGTTCACAGCTTTCGCCAGTATTCTGGCCGTAGTGGTCTTACCTGTTCCTCTGGTACCGCAGAAGAGATATGCGTGACTCACAGACCCTGAGGCCACTTGATTCTTCAATATTTTTACTACATGTTCCTGACCGAGTATCTCGTCGAAGACCTCCGGCCTGTGGCTCCTGTATAATGCGGTATACATAGACTCTCCCCTTATTCTTACCTGTGAGACTTATCTTCATAAGATTATCATTACGAAAATTGCCCTTAAAGAGCCGCGCATGGCGTTGGAGAAGGCTGATCTGCGGCACATAAGAACTTCCGCTTATTGCTGCTTCCTTCCGGACCTGACAAGGTTCACGGCATCCCATTGCGCAGGACCCAAACCATGCCAGGCGAAGCTCTTTAAGGACAATTTGAATCGGAGCGTAGCTCCCAACGAATTCGCTTATCACAGACGAAGCGAACGATTGTAACAGACGCGTGGACTTTATCTCCTCAGATTTTTTGTGCGGAAGGATTAGCATCCGCCGCCAATAGTCTGAAACGAAACCTGCCGCCTATATAGACGGAGCCCCTCGACGTTTGTCAAGTTGCTTGTATATTATAAACTTTTTTATTGCTTTTTTCAAGTATTTCTTGCAGGATAGCGGCCTCGCTTTCTAAAGCCATTCCATGACTTGTTCTTCACTTATGATCGGTATGCCCAGTTCCTTCGCCTTCTTGTTCTTGCCTGACGAGGAAGTCACATCGTTATTTATGAGGTAAGAAGTCTTGGCGCTGACTGAACCGGCCACTCTGGCTCCTGCTTTCTCCAGCCGGTCTTTAAGAGCGTCTCGGTTATCGAAATGATTCAGGCTTCCTGTTATTACAAATATCATTCCCGCCAGAGTATCTCCTTGTTCCTCCTCGCTTTGATCCAGTCTCACGGCGCGTAAAATATCTTTTACTGTCTCCTTGTTCTCGTCTTTATCAAAGAAATCTCTGAAACTTTTAGCCATCACTTCTCCTATCCCGTCTATGGATACGAGCTGATCAAAAGACAGGTTCTCTATATCCTGCCACTTGTTGTGGCAGAATCTTGCTATCAGTTTGGCGTTGGCCTTTCCTATGCCTGGTATTCCCAGGCTGTAAAGCAGTCTCTCCGGAGTCACGTCTTTAGCTCTTTCCACCGACTTGCAGAGATTCTCAAAGGACTTATTTCCGAAGCCATCCATCTGGGTAAATTCCTCTCGAAATTTCTCCACGTCGAATAGATCCGCCAGTTCCTTGACCATACCTGAAGATACAAGTTTTTCAATAGTCATCTCCGACAGCCCCTCTATGTTCATGGCGTCTCTTGAAACGAACAGGGACAGGAGCTTTATCTGCTTCGCCAGGCAATCGGGATTCTCGCAGTGAAGAGTCTTTACTCCGTTCTCTTCTTTTATCCTGGTAGGGCGGCCGCATACGGGACATTCTTCAGGCAGTTTTATAGAATCGCTGCATGTAAGGTTTTCGGCGATCTGAGGAATTATCATATTTGCCTTATACACTTTTATCCTGTCTCCCACGCCAAGTTTGAGATCTCTCATCACACTTATATTGTGTACAGACGCTCGGCTCACGGTAGTTCCCTCCAGCTGGACAGGATCGAACACGGCTATGGGATTTATCAGACCTGTTCTGGAAGCACTCCATTCTATCTCCTCAAGAGTAGTCTCTCTGATCTCATCTTTCCATTTGAAAGCGATGGAATCCTTAGGGAATTTAGACGTCTGTCCCAGCGATCTGCCATACTCTATATCATCATATATCAGCACCAGTCCGTCAGAAGGTATCGGATTTTTTTCTATCCTGTTTTCGAACCACAGCACAGTCTCTTTCAGGTTGCCAGAATCTGTCATGCGGTATTCCACGCATTCGAAGCCCTGATCTTTCAGCCATTCCATCTGCTTACGGCGAGATGAGAATTCCTCTCCTTCTGCGCTTACCAGCGTAAAAGCGTAAAATCTTACATTTCTCTCCGCCGTTATCTTATTGCTGAGCTGCCGAACCGATCCTGCGCATAGATTTCTCGGATTCTTATACTTGTCGCCCTCTTCACCTATGGAATCGTTTATTCTCTCAAAATCCTTATAAGAAATTACGGCTTCTCCCCGAAGGACCAGCTCCTCTTTAAAATCTATAGATACCGGCAGGTTGATGAATACTCTGGCATTGTTTGTGATCACCTCTCCTACCTCTCCGTTGCCTCTGGTCACCGCTTTAGCCAGCTTTCCATGGCGGTAAGTCAGCACTATAGTCAGTCCGTCCAGCTTCCATGAGAGCAGCCCCTTCTGCTCTCCCAGCCATTGTACCAACTGATCGGGATCTTTTGTCTTATCCAAAGAGAGCATCCTCTGAGGATGCGCCTCTTTGGGAAGATCAGAAAGAACTTCGTATCCGACGTTCACCGTCGGGCTTGAAGCCAGTACAGTGCCTGTCTCTTTTTCCAGCTCTGAAAGTTCATCGTAAAGAGCGTCATATTCGTAATTGGTCATTATCTCGCGGCTCTCCTGATAATAGGCCCGCGACGCTCGGTTAAGCAGCTCTGTGAGCTCCTTGAGCCGGGCGGTCTTCTCTTCTCTCATCCTTTTCACCTCACCGCAGTTTCGTCATATCTTTTTCAGCGGAGCTATTCCTCTTGCTAGTTTCTTCTGTCCTACGCTGTCAAACATGACGGTGACTGTCTTTTCGTCTGATTCCAGCACCATGCCTTCGCCGAATTTGCCGTGGCGCACTCTGTCGCCGGTTTCAAGGTCTTTTTCTCCGCCTTCGGCATTGAGCCTGGCCGCTTTTTTCGCATGTGCCAGCGGATCGTAAGGCTTATACGGTTTTGCGGCAAATCCGTCCAGACTTCCTGTGTCTACGCCTAAAGAACCGCCCGCCTTTCTCGTAGGCACATACGCCATATCTCCTGCCGGGTCAAGAACTGATCTGTCCAGTTCCCTTAAAAATTTCGATTCTCTCGTATAGTCTCCCTGTCCGTAGAGTATTCTATACGCTGCGCTCGTAAGAAAAAGTCTCTCCTTGGCTCTCGTCATGCCTACATAGCACAGTCGTCTTTCTTCTTCGAGACCCTCTTCGCTGTCCATGGCTCTGTGGCCCGGAAAGAGGCCGTCCTCCATTCCCGGTATAAAGACTACGGGGAATTCCAGACCTTTTGCGCTATGTAAAGTCATCAGAGTTACTTTGCCTGATTCCGACTCATACTTATCGGCGTCTCCGTCAGTAGCCACCTTCTCCAAAAATTCTTCAAGGGTGGCAGTTTCGCCGGCGTCCTGTTTTTCCTTCTCAAAATCGTAAATAAACGATTTAAAGTCCAGCAGGTTTTCTATGCGTCCTTCTGCTTCAACAGTATTTTCGTTTTCCAGAGCCTTCATATATCCGGTGCGCACTATGAGATTATCATAGATATCCGAGATTCTCAGGTTGTCCATTTCCCTTCTGCACAGATCTATAGTCTCCGTCATTTCTCTCACGGACCCTTGAGCCTTTGAGGGAAGTCCCGCTATTATCTCCGGGTCGGAAACCGTCTCAAGCATAGACTGGCCTCTCACCTGAGCCAGAGCCCTGAGCTTCTCTACCGTTTTGGCTCCTATGCCTCTCTTGGGTTCGTTGATCACTCTCAAAAATGCCATTTCATCATCCGGGTTTACCACAAGCCTCATATATGAGATCATGTCCTTAGTCTCTTTTCTCTCGTAAAAACTGAATCCGGAGAGAATCTGATAAGGTATTCCTCTCTTTCTCAGAGCTTCCTCAAAGAGCCTCGACTGAGCGTTGTTTCTGTAGAGAATCGCAAAATCATCGTAGCTTCTCGCAGGGCCTTCAAGAAGACTTATCTCTGAGGCGATGTATCTGGCTTCTTCCTTATCGCTATCCAATCGTGAATAAACGATCTTTGAGCCTTCATCTCTGTCTGTCCACAGCTTTTTCGGTTTTCTTCCTCTGTTGTTTTTTATTACGGAATGTGCGGCGGTCAGTATGTTGCCGCAGGAGCGATAATTCTGTTCTAATTTTATGACTTTAGCCGCAGGAAAATCTTTCTCAAAATCCAGTATATTTCTTATATCGGCTCCTCGCCACTCGTATATACACTGGTCGTCGTCTCCGACGACGCAGAGGTTCTGATGTTCCTCTGCAAGCAGTCTTATCATCTGATACTGGATGTGATTAGTATCCTGATACTCATCGACCATCACGTATCTGAATCTGTCTCTGTACTCCTGCAAAATCGACGGATAATCTCTGAGCACATGAAGAGCGTTTCTGAGAAGATCGTCAAAATCCATGGCGTTATTTTTCTTGAGTCTGTTCTGGTACTCCCTGTATACTCCGTATATGACCTTAGTCTTAAAGTTTTCTCCTTCTCTGTCCAGATACTCCTGGGGGCCGCTGTCGGCTTCCTTCTCTTTGCTTATTATAGAACTCAGGTAATTTATCGGATATTCCTTAGTATCTATATTCTGATCTTTTAATATGGACTTAAGCAGGGCTTTTTGGTCTACCGTATCATAGACGACAAAATTTTTCTGGTACCCCGCCGCCTCAAAGTATTGTCTTAAGATCCTCAGGCTCATAGAATGGAAAGTCAGTATCCACATTCCTCTGGCGGATACCCCCAGGCGTTCTACTCTTTCTCTCATTTCATTGGCGGCCTTATTAGTAAAAGTCACCGCCAGAATATTATACGGGCTTACGCCCTGTTCTATCAGATATGCTATCCTGTGGGTCATCGTCGCCGTTTTTCCGCTGCCGGCGCCTGCAAGTATAAGCAGCGGCCCCTGCGTATGAACGGCCGCCTCTCTCTGCTGTATGTTAAGATGATCTAAATTCATTGATGTTTTAAGTCTCCTCGTCTTAGATTTTATCTCGGCTAATTATATCATTTTTACGGTTTGTTTTCTATAGGTTAATGTATTATAATATATAAAAAAGGGAGGTCAAAAATGAAGTTCAATATCAGCAATGCGGAGCTTTCGGCCTTAAATGATATAACAAATCCGGAATTTCCCAAATACACTTCGCAGCTTATAAACTGGGCCAACCAAAACGCACAGGGAACAAGACCAAGAATAGTGGGCCAGCTGTCCGATTTATTTCCTGAGTACCAAGCGTCAACATATAACATAGATATCAGCGACTGGGAAGAATGGTATACAGAAAAGTACCCTGACGCTATAGAAGAAGCTACCGATAAAATATTTAATCAAGTTGAAAACCTCAAGGAGGCCATTAAACTCATAGACAAATCTATGGTCAGGAAATGGGTTGAAGATCTTGTTATCTCTAAGACCTTCAGCGGGATGTATGTGCAGAGGGCTATACTTGCAAAGATTTCCGACATGAGAGAGGAGCCCTTTCGCCTCGCCTCGCCCGAAGAAGAGTCCAAGGGGATTGACGGCTATGTAGGAGATACTGCTTATTCCATAAAGCCTGTTACATACAAGACCATGGGAAGGTTATCTGAAAGTATAGATATAAAGATGATTTACTATTGCAAAAAGAAGTCCTGTTTACTTGTTGAAACGGAGGAGTAGAGCGCCGGCAGATAAGAGAACAGCCCTCAGCAGACTCATCTGCTTTTCACCTTCCGCCAAAAGTATGGAAGAATAAATCCTCCGCCTATAGAGGCGGAGGATTTCCGGCATTTTTCATAAATTTATCTCTGTATTTATATTCTGTCTCTAAATCCACTTCTACAAACCCTGTTCTTATGAGATGGTTATTTATAAAAGTCTTATTATCTAAATAAACGTAACACAGCGGAAGGCCTGCTTTATCCTGGCTTGCAGTATCATATTTCAAAAAAATCTTTCTGTTCTTGAACTTTTGTTTTAAAAATTCTACGGCCATATCGCTGTATCGAGGATTCTCTTTTATCCCTATTAAGCGTATTATGCGGCCGTCATTTATCTCTATCTTCTCCGGTGATATTATTCGTTTGACTCTATATAACTCTTCCTTTTTTGCAGGGCTGTCATCTAACTTGGAACCGTATTGATTTTCTTTCAGATCTACTTTTTTATCCATTTTATGGGGATCGTGGAATATATACGGTAAACTTTCAATATCGTATGTTTGGCAAAGGTCTTCTTCGAATAATACGTCTCCCGAAAGTTTATCTGATATAATCTGTCTGAAATCGCCGTTTATCTCGTACCCCACCGAATTTCTTCCAAGGTTCCTGGCCGCCAGCAATGTAGTTCCGCTTCCTGCAAAGGGGTCGAAAACTGTTTCTTCTGCGAATGAAAACATCTTTATTAAACGCTTCGGCAATTCTTCGGGAAACATGGCGATATGTTCGAGCTGCTTTACTCCGCCAAAGTACCAGTGGGAAGAAAAATATTCCTTCCATTCCTCCTTTGTCATGGCAGAGTTTTCCTTCTGTTCTTTCGTAGGCTTTGGCGCCTTCCCCTGTTTTTTAAAGATCAGTATGAACTCATAATCCATCTTCAAAATTCCGTTTCTGGGGTAAGGAAAGCTGCCCATTACGGCTCCTCCGCCGGAAGTGTTCATAGTAGTGGTTTTTTGCCAGATTATTGCGCCCATATAGTCCATACCGAGGGTTTCGCAAAAACGAATTATCTCGGTCCTTATAGGTATCACCTTGTATCTGCCATAGTACTTTGAACGGGCGAACTGATCTCCGATATTCACGCACATTTTGCATCCGTCAGAAAGAACTCTGTTACACTCGCTCCACACCAAGTTAAGATTATTTATATAATCCTCATAGCTGTCGTTGAACCCTATCTGTTGGTCGTTTCCATAGTCTTTAAGCTGCCAATACGGCGGCGATGTTATTATGAGCTGCACGGATTTATCCGCAATTGTGTTCAGATTGCGGCTATCTCCAAATATTACCTTGTGTTCAGTCAAATCAATATCTCCCTCGACTCAATTTTTCTCCATTTTCTAAGATAAAATTATAAATTATCCTGTCTGCGATTTCAATTCTTTTATCAAAATAGCAGGATATGGCAAAAATTAAATGAGACTGCGATAAGTAAATTCGCAGTCCCATTACTAAGGTCTTTCAAGTATGGTGGAAAAGACCACCGACGTCTCTGTCTTCCCAAACTGCTGAAGCTTTCCCATAAATTCATCCAGCAAACTGGTGGATGAAAATATCACCTTCAGCAGCATGGAATACTCTCCTGTTATGTGGTTGCCCTCCAGCACACATTCCTGGCGCTTTATAAAGTCATAGAATTTCTGACTCTTTTCGGGAGGAACGCTGACCTGTATAAAAGCCTTGATTCCATATCCCAGGCGTTCCATATTCAGTTTTGCGTGAATCCCTTCTATATAGCCTTCTTTTTCCAGTTTTTCTATCCTCGCCGCCACAGCCGGCGTTGTCAGAAACACTTCGCCGGACAAGTCTTTTAGGGACATGCGCCCGTTGGCTCTCAGTAATTCTATTATCTTTAAATCTATTTCATCCAGGTTTTTCATATCTCCTACAGGCCCTGCGACGCCATGGCTTTCTTTATGGCGGCCGGAAGAGCCCTACATTCCTTTTCTGTATTTGATGCTACTGATATTCTGATCCCATCTCCCAAAGTTACGGCGAAAATGTTGTCGTTTTGAAGCTTAGAACTGACTTCCTCCGCCTTCCGGCAAGGTATAGTTACAAAGAATCCCGAGTCATACGGACAGACTTTAAGGCCTTCCTTTGAAGCCTCTTCCATAAAGGCGTCTCCCCTCTTTTTAAGGGTATCCATATGGCGGTTTCTCTCTTTAACCACGCTCTCAAAAAGCGCTTCATCTTTCATTATATCAGCCAGAACCGTCATGGCGGCTCTGTTTCCGTTAGACCACGAGCCCCTACATTCAACGCTCATGACATCTTTGAACTCTTTTGCCGTTTCACGGTTTTTCGCCATGCAGATCAGCGCGCCCAGCCGCATCCCATACATAGTATATCCCTTTGAAGCGGAGAAAGCAATAAGCGGCAGCATATTGGCAGGCGGGTTTTCGAGTTTTTTAAAAAATCTCCTGTATTCTCTGGCGTCTCCGGCAAAGTCCAGATATGCGATATCCACCAGAAGTACGATCTTCTTATCTGGGAACTTTTTCACTGTCGAAAGCAATTTATCCCAATCTTCTAAAGTGAAGGTGTAGCCCGTGGGATTATGAGCCGGAGTATTGACTATTATCAGTGTCTGCTCCTGAGTCTTAGTCAGTTCCGACAGGCTCTGTTCAAAACTCTTCGCATTGAATTTGTCCTGCCCGTCAAACAGTTCATAAGTAGATATTTCTCTTCCTATTTCTCCGGCTATTATCTTATACGGGCTCCAGTGCCAATCTGAGGTCAGTACCTTTTCTCCCGGCTTTGTATATGCGGAGATGGCGTTTCTTATAGCTCCCGTTCCTCCTGGAGTATAGCAGGCCTCGAGAAAAGCCTCCGGCATCTCATCCAAAAATACAGCCTTCTTGACTGCTTCTATGTATTCAGGAGTTCCGAGGATAGGCGCATATGCGGCATACTCCTCAGGATTTAGACGGCGTATACATTGAGTTACAGAATCGAGAACAGTAAGTTTCCCATCGTCGTCAAGCAGTACTCCTATAGTTGAATTGATCACATTATCTCTGCCTATTTCACTTATGCGTTCCTTCGCCTTCTGTGATACTCCGAATAATTTATCGGGCGCTCCTATACTTTTACGCCCGTTTTGCTGTGCAAAAATCATTTTTTTATCTCCCTCCATTCAAAGCTGAGCCGAATATTACTTATTTTTCGGATCATACAGATCCGGGTTCTCGCCGCCTTCTCTCGCTTTCCTCTCTTTAAAGAAATTCATGGCAACCTGCGGAAACATGGCGTAAGTCAACACGTCCTCGTCGCAGGTCTTGTAGCCCTCAAGGTCCCGTTCAAGTTTTGAAAGCTCCGGCTCTATCAGGTCAGCCGGCCTTACGGTCAACGGCTTTTCATCGCCTATGGCCTTCCTCTGCACCATGGCGTTGAAATCCTTTATAGTCTTTCCGTAGTCGCCGTGAAGAAGAGCTTTTGCCTCAGAGGGCATTACCTGATATCTTTCTCCCAGCAAAACATTGAGAACCGCCTGTGTTCCCACGATCTGGCATATCGGCGTGACCAGAGGCGGCTGTCCGAAGTCTTCTCTTATTCGCGGAATTTCTTCCATGACCTCGTAGAATCTGTCCATCATCTTTTGCTCCTCAAGCTGAAGCATCAGGTTGGACAGCATGCCTCCCGGAACTTTATATTTAAGTATCTTATAGTCGACAGAGAAAGCCTTGGGATTCACCCTTCCTTCCTCTATAAAGCGATCCATCAACTTTCGAAAGTAATCCGCTATATCTGCAATAAGGTTCTGATTCAGCCCGGGGTCTCTTTCCGTACCCTCATACACCTTAGCTATAGCTTCTGTAGAGGGCTGGCTTGTTCCCATGGAAAACGGAGATATAGCTGTATCTACGGCGTCACATCCGGCGTCTATGGCTTTCATATAGGTCATCGGCGCTATACCGCTGGTGCAGTGGCTGTGAAGGTGCATGGGAATCTTTATATTCTCCTTAGCGGCCCGTATCAGCTCCTCTGCGGCATAGGGCGTCAGTATCCCTGCCATGTCCTTTATACAGACGGAATCGGCTCCCATGCTCTCCATTTCGGTCATAAGTTTTATCCAGTAATCGAGGGTATAGCCTTCCCCCGTCGTATATGCCGCAGCCATCTGGACTTCTCCTCCTTCTGCCTTGGCGGCTTTTACACAGACCTTTAGGTTTCTCAAATCATTGAGGGCGTCGAATACACGTATTATATCTATGCCCTCTGATATGGATTTTTTCACGAAGTACTCCACCGTATCGTCTGCGTAGTTCCTGTATCCGAGAAGATTCTGGCCTCTCAGAAGCATTTGCAGTCTGCTGCTTCGGAGCTTTTTTCTCAGTGTACGCAGTCTCTGCCACGGATCTTCATTTAAAAATCTGAGACAGGCGTCAAAAGTAGCGCCTCCCCAGCACTCTATGGAATGATACCCTACGCTGTCGAGTTTTTCCAGTATCGGCTCCATATCTTCAGTAGTCATCCTGGTGGCGATCAGCGACTGCTGGGCGTCTCTGAGAACCGTCTCAGTTATCTTAAGTTTTCTATCTCTGTCATCAGTCATAAACTTCTCCAATATTTTAATCTCAAAGATGAGCGCATACTTTATTATGCGACAACGGCGATCTCCTGTCCTCTTTCTATAGAATCGCCTACATTTACCAGGAGCCTACCTACTCTGCCATCGCAGGGAGCTGCAATGGGGATTTCCATCTTCATAGCCTCCATCACTATGATGTTATCTCCTTTTTTTACTTTTGAGCCCTCCTTTACGGCTACTTTGCATACCTTTCCGTAGAGTCCGGCAGTTATCTTTCCTCCGTTATTACAGGTAATGCTTCTTTCTATCGACATCTTCATTTTCCTCCCTAAATCATCTGTTTCTACATATAAAAATATCCTCAAATCATTGAAATGTCAACGTTTTAAAGATATTGCTCATTTTATAAATTTATCTCGATTTATACTTTATTTTATTAAGTTTTGCAAGGATAAAAGTTTTTCGAAAAAGGGAGACTCCGTCTTCCTGCTCGCGGCTTTAGTCAGGCTGAATTTAATAAAAAAACAGCAAGGATCCCGAAGGCCCGGGCATTCCCTGCTGTATGCGGCTTAAATGTTAAGCGCTTTCTTCTTCGAATTTTTCCTGACATGCCGTCAGATAACTCATGACCACTCTCATGCCGGGCTCTATCTGGGATATCTCGGTATACTCATGAATGTTGTGACTTATACCGTCCCTGCACGGTATGAATACCATACCGGAAGGGCATATGGGCGCAAAAGACATGGCGTCATGCCCGGCTCCGCTGGGAAGCTGTATATAAGATATGCCCTCCTGCCGGGCGGCAGCAGAAAGTCCGTCTATAACTCCACGGTCCAGAAGGACAGGCTTTTTCTCTTCAGTCTTCTCGAGAGAGTACTTTATATCCCTTCTGTCGCATATCTCATGTATACTGCTTTTTAATCTGTCCTCCATGCGGCAGATGCTTTCGTTGTCTATGCCTCTCATATCTATCTGCATCTTTACAAATCCGGGGACAGCATTCATCACATTGGGGTGATTCTCTACTGCTCCAACTGTAGCCACAGAATGATTGAGGCTTTCTTCTCTGCCTATGCTCTCCACTCTCAAGATTATTTCGGAAGCAGCGCACAGCGCGTCTTTTCTGAGCTTCATCGGAGTCGCCCCCGAGTGTTCTGACAGTCCCTCGAGAGTCAGAACGTATCTGTGAGGAGCCGCTATGGCTGTGACTACTCCCACTTCTTTGCCTGCGTCCTCCAGAACTCTTCCCTGCTCTATGTGTATCTCCAGATATTTCTTTATTCCTTTTATAAAAGGTACGTCGAGGCTGAAACCTCTTTCACTCATATGCTGCAAAAGAGCTTTGCCGTCCCTTCCTATGGCAGACGTTAGGTGGCGCTTTTCGATTCCTCCCGTTATCAGGCCGCTGCCTACAGTGCAGATTTTGAAGTTAGAAGACTCCTCACATCTAAAAGCTGCTACTGTCACAGGTTCTGAAAATCCTTCCGCTTTCAGTTCTCTTAGAATCAAAAGTCCGGCAAAGACGCCTACTACGCCGTCGTACTCTCCTCCTTCCACTACGGAATCGAGGTGAGAGCCTATCAGCGTATATCCGCATGTTCCCTCCGGCATATTAGAGGCAAAGCTGTTTCCCGCTCTATCCTCCCATACGTAAAGGCCCATAGACTCTGCCGTCTCCCTGAAGATCCGATGCATCTCATCTTCTTCGTCAGAATAGCCAAGGCGTGTAACTCCGCCTCCGTCGAGGGCTCCTATACAGGAAACTTTTCCGAACAAAGTTTTCAGCGAGTCTTTAAAATTTGGTTCCATGATCCTGTCTACCTTTCCGGGCGAATGAGATGGCCCGAAGGCTCGCCTATAATTTCCCCGTCTCTCATGACTGTCTTTCCTCTGACTATAGTACATACAGGTTTGCCCTTCATATGCCTTCCGTCAAACGGTGACAGCTTAGTTCTGGACTGAAGCTTAGTCTGATCCATTATATATTCCATATCCGGGTCTACTATGGAGATATCTGCGTCTGTTCCCACTTCCAAGGATCCCTTGGCAGGATAAAGACCGAACATCTTTGCCGGAGCCTCTGACAGCGCTTCTGCAAGCTTGTTCCAGCTGATCTTTCCCCGGTTTACTGCGTCTATGATTACAGGAACCATGGTCTCCACCGTCACCATTCCCGCAGGAGCCGACCATATGTCCTGCGCCTTTTCTTCCGGCGTATGAGGAGCGTGGTCAGAGGCCACGAAAGCTATGGTTCCGTCATTGAGGCCGCCCCACAGAAGTTCCATATCTCTCTTAGTTCTTACAGGAGGATATCCCTTCATGGAGTTTCCTGCATGATCATAATCTTCGTTGGTAAGAGCAAGATAATGAGGACAAGTCTCAACGGTAACGCTGCTTCCCTTTTTCTGAGCGTTTTTGATTATCTCGACACCGTCTCCTGCTGCGAGATGAAGAATATGTAAGTCCGCTCCTGTGGCCTCAGCTATCTTTATTGCCGTATCTATCACTATAGTCTCGCTGAAATCAGGTCTGGAATAGAGCATACCGTCATAATCGTTCATACCCTTATCCTTAGCTTCTTCTGTCAGGACTTTGATTATGCCGAAGTCCTCGGCATGAATTGCAATCTTTTTGCCCGTTTCAGCTACGTCTCTGAACAGCTTATATACTTCTCCTGTGCTGAAAGGCGGAATGACATCTTTCATTCCCTCTTCATAATTATATATCAGCTGATAAGTCTTAGAGTCTATGGCATATCCCCAGAAGAACTTGAAAGCCACCACTCCCTCTTCTGCCAGAGGTTTCAGCTGGTCTTTGTTCAGATCTCCCAGGCAAAGCCCCCATACTCCGAAATCCACATAAGCCTTAGGTGTTATAGTCTTTACTAAATCTCTGAAATTTTCCACCGAATATATGGCCGGATTGCAGTTGGGCATCTCAAGCACAGTGGTTATTCCGCCTGCTGCCGCGGCCCTTGAGGAATGTTCAAAATCCTCCTTGTAATGAGCCCCTTTAGAACCGTCTCTCGAATGACAGTGAGTGTCTATAAACCCCGGGAAAATTAGCTTGCCGGCGGCGTCTATGGTCTCCAGAGCTTCTCCTTCGAGGAGCGTATCGGTTATAGCGGCTATCTTGCCGTCTTTTATATATATATTTCCATGGCTGTCGCCTGAGGCTGTAACCATGTGAGCATTCATGATCAATTTATCGAAAGTCATCTCATTTCTCCTTTACATCTATATATCCTATACCGTCCCGGATCTTCATATCTGTACCCATCTCTTCGCACAGTTTCTGCAGCGAGATCAGCACATCCGTATCCTTTGTCAGCCTCGGCAGTCCTCTGCGGTAGCGAGGAAGACTCTGATCCAATGTGATAGGATAAAGGCAGAGTTCTTTTATTTTTCCGTCTTCTACATTCCATCTTGCTACGACGGAATTCCATACATCTTTATTTATGCCCAGTCCTACCTTTCCTCCCTGGCTTCTCTTATCCATTCCGGCCCCCACCTGAGCGTCATGAGCAAGCCCGTACTTTTCATAAAAATCGGCCGGCTGATGAGTAGTGGTATCGTTCTCAAATATAAAATTACCTAAGCTGTAGAATATCACGCCTCCGTTGTAGCACTCGATTCCTCTGAGCACATGAGGCCCGTGGCCTAAAACTGCTGTGGCCCCTGCGTCTATACATTCCCTCGCAAAGGTTCTGAGAAAATCTGCCGGAAAATCCTTTCTAAGGCCTCCGAGCTCATGGGAGTGTATGCTTACAAGCACATAATCCGCCTGGGATTTCGCCTCTTCTATAGAAGCGATGATCCTCTGCATATCGCGCTTATCAGGCTGCGTCTCCTTATATGTATCTTCTGATTCCACAAAACTTCTGCCGGCAAATTTAAAGGATCCCGGAGTTTCCACCGCAAATCCCTCTCTGATGTCCAGCTCCTGCTGAGCGTCGATGAGAGTTTCCCGGGCAATCTCTCTCAGAGAAGTCAACTGGCTTTTGGTTACGTGGTATTTTTCTTCATGTCTTAGAGGATTTACCCCGGGTCTTCCGATCATATCGCCTCTCTGCTGTCCGGCAGCCCACGTTTCATGAAATGAAGACGTCGCCGCTATCAGGGCGACTCTCGCCTCCCTGCACTCCAGATATACCGGCGCAGCCGCATCGGCCAGATTTCTTCCTACCCCTGCAAATCTCACATTCCGCTCCTGCATATGTCTAATGGTAGCCAGGAGCCCATTGTGGCTGTAGTCCATGGAATGATTGTTGGCAGCGTTGTATAGATTAAAATTATATTTCTTCAGATCGTCAAGTACCGAAGGGTGAGCCATGGCCCACGTTCCTCCGCTGAAAGGAAACGGATATCCTTCCCTGTCGTGTATCGTGGTTTCCAGGTTGGCGAATCTGACCTCCGAAGAGCTTATAAGTTCTGAAAGTTCCGAAAGCCCCTCATATCCTGCCTCAGGCAACAGTCTGTTCATGAAAATGTCGCCTACCGCTGTGAAAGAAATCTGTGATCCCATAATTATCTTCAAAAACCTCTTTTCTGAATATATTACCGTCATGAAAGGGAAAGCATCAAAGCTTTCCCTCTCTCATATATCCGGCGTTTACGCCGTTAATTTCCCAAAATGCCGGTTCTGCGGCCGGTACGAGTTTATCTGCAGCTTCCTGCGCTTCCGCTATGACCTCTTCCAGATCGAAAGTCACAGGGTTTCTGTCTTTAACTATGATTTTGCCTCCGGAAATAACCGTGTCCACGTCGCGACCCGTCGCCGCATAGACTATATTAGGAATTAGATTTCTCATAGGAGTTTCATAGACCGGCTGCATGGACGGTATATCTGTCCTCACTAATATGATATCTGCATCCTTACCTTTTTCTATGGAACCGGTCACATCATCCACACCTATAGCCTTAGCGCCTTCTATAGTTGCCATTCTCAGCACTTTCCAGCAAGGCATGACCTCAGGATCGGCATATTTTATCTTGTTGAACATTGCAGTCATCCGCATCTCGTTGAACAGATTGTGTTCATTGTTGCCGTTGGCCTGATCACTTCCGAGCCCCACCGTTCCTCCGAAATCCTGAAACTGTTTAGCCGGAGGCACTATGCCGTCTATTATGCCTATGGCTGCCGAACAGAGAACCATTCTGCTTCCGTGCTCTACTATCCTGCGCACTTCGTCCTCCTGAGCGTTAGTCAGATGTATGCCTATCAGCCTGTCGTCCAGCAGGTTTCTCTCTTCGAGGAAATCCACAGTCCGCTTGCCGTAACGCATCATCATCTGCTTGGTCTCTCTGTCGCCCTGAGACAAGTGCATGTATACGAAAGTGTCCTTCTCTCTGGCCAGTTCCTGAGCTTTGAACAGGACTTCCTCGCTCACGAAGTCGGCTCCCTGAGGCGCAAACATTACTCGTATTCTGTCTCCCTGGGCTCTGTGCCACTTGTTGAATATTTCCATGGCCTCCCCGAAAGTCTCCTCGGTATAGCCTTCATCGTAATCATATAGCTGTCCCGGAGCATAGACCTTATCCAGAGCGCTTCTTATTCTGCATCCGATATTTCCTCTGACTCCGACCTTAGCCACGAATTCGCATACGGCTGCCTCAAAAGGTCCTTCGTCTCCTATGGTAGTAGTTCCGTTAAGTATAGCCTCGGCTATACCAAGCCGGCCGCCGGCCGCTCTGGTCTGTCTCGTAGCGTTTACGAGGAAAGGAGCCGTGCCGTGCATCATCCAGTTTCCTACGTCCTGAGCCACTCCTCTGAGTATGCTGGATGTGGTATGCATGTGACCGTCTACCAGTCCCGGAAGCACGATATGAGATCTCGCGTCTACAACCTGGCTACTGTCATAGTTTTTCTCTATCTCTTCTCTGGCGGCTATCTCTATGATCTTTCCGCCGTCTACAGCGATGGACTTGTCTTTCTCATATCCTACTCCGTCGCCCTGCATCGTGTACATATGATGCGTATGTACGATCATATCTATTTTTTTCATTTTTCTCTCCGTCACGCTTTTACCGAAAGATACAAGGGGGGCAGAGGTTTAAACCTCTGCCTTTGCGGCAAATTCGCCTGTTTCTGCTATCTCTGCGTTAAAATCATAATCTTTATATTTGTTTACTGTCATCTTGTTCTGAACCAATATAGCGACAGCTGCGCATGCGAATCCCACTACGAGTCCCAATATCAGACTATTGGTAAGTCCATCTACCAAGTAAGCTACAAACGTTGCAGCTCCCGCAGTAAAAGCATATGGTATCTGCGTGGAAACATGAGCGATGTGGTCGCATCCTGAAGCCATAGAAGCCTTGATGGTAGTGTCAGAAATAGGTGAGCAGTGGTCTCCGAAGAGTCCGCCGGCTACTGCAGCTGCAGCTCCCAGGCCTATTCCAAGTCCGTAAGAGTAGCAGATAGGTACTGCTATTGGCATCAGCAGAGCTGTAGTTCCCCATGAGCTTCCTGTCGCAAACGACATGACTGCTCCTGCCAGGAATATGAACGCAGGCAGAATTGCAGGAGATACGCCGATCTTGTCAACTGCTACCGCCACTACTCCGCTCAGGTCCAGAGCTGATGATACGCTGGAAAGAGCCCATGCCAGAGCTAATATCATAACTACGCTCAGAGCCAGATAACATCCTTCGAGCCATTTCTGGAAACCTTCTACGAGGGTGAACATCTTTTCACATGCTCCCACTACTATAGAAGATAATCCGGCGGCAGTAAGGCCGCATACTATAGCCAGCGTAATAGTACAGTTTCTGAATGATCCCAAGAGTCCGTTTTCTACGATGTTTCCCTCCCAGAATACGCATCCAAAGAGCACTACTAACATAGTTCCCATCGGAATCAGGAAGTTTCTCAGAGGATATTTCTTGTCAGGGTCGAGGACCTCATCTGCCTGATCAGGCACTACAGGAACATCTCCAGGCGCAACCAAACGTCCGGTAACGTCTGCTCTTTTCTCTGCCAGCCAGAGTTTGCCGATATCCTTGCCTGTGATACAGACAAAATATACCAGCAGTATGGCTATCATAGAATAGAAGTTATGAGTCCAGTATTCGCCGTACATATTCCAGCCGTCTCCAGGCAGTCCCAGAGCCGCCAGTTCTGCCGCTATAAGTCCTACATAATAAGGTCCGTAGCTGCATATCGGCGAAAGAGCCGCCATATTGCATCCTAAAGAGTCGCATATATAAGCCAGCTTTATCTTTGTTACGTTGTAAGCTTCTGTGATAGGTCTCATGACAACACCCAGCAGGAAGCAAGGTTCTGTATAGATGAATGCGAAACCTGCTACGGTGGTTATGGTCTCGGCGCCACGCTTCGTCTTGACTACTTTTTTGATAGAATTGGCCATTGCCGGTCCGGCTCCTGTCAGCTTAAGCATCTTGGCCATGCCCTGAATTACTATGATTATTATAAGTGTTCTGATGTTTCCTTCACTGGTAAGCGGCGGAATGATGTAATCTCTGAACATTACAGGGAATGCCGTAAGCGGGTTTCCTCCGCAGAGTATGATTACACCGATAAAAATACCGATACATAGTGAAAGGTGAGTCTTCTTAGTGACCAGCGCCAGTATGATTACTATCGCGGCCGGTAGCAGCGCTAAAATTCCATAGCTTTCCATTGTGGTCTTTTTCCTTTCTGTCTCGTGATACTTGATTCTAAGTTCTCATATCTTAGCTATATTTTTTTAAGGAGCGCTTACTTCATATCCCAGCTTTTCGGATAATACTTCTGTTTCCCTAAGTACGTCGGGTAAGATCTCAATAATAGCTTCATCTGCAAATCTGCTGTCGGGCCCTACTATGCTCAGGCTTCCGATCACTTCTTTGCTCTTTCCGAAAATTGGGACTCCCAGAGCGTTGACGTTCTCGTCGTATTCGCTGTGACTTATGTAGTACCCGTTCCTGCGAACCTCTCTCATGACTTCATCAAGTTCATCAAAGCCGCAGTCCGGATTTCCTATCATTCTCTGAATCTCGACGCAACGTCTGAATTCTCCTTCCGGAAGATATGCCAGGGCAGATCTTCCTGTCGCTCCTTTCAACATAGGGACGTCGGAATCAAGAACGCATATACATTTGAGAACTTTTTCGCTCTCAACTTTAGAAATGCAAGTCATTCTTCCGTTTTCATACTTGCAGATGGCCAGAGTCTCTCCGCTGAGTTTTGCCAGCTTCTGTAATACCGGCTGGCCCTCGCGAATCAAAAGGCTAACGCCGTCGGTCAGCCTGCCGAGTCTGGCTATTTCAGCACCCAGCTTATATTTTCCGTCATCCGCCATCTCTAAAAATCCCAGGTTTCTAAGCGTGGTCAAAATTCGAAACGTGGTGCTTTTGTTGAGGGATAACATTCTGGAAAATTCCATAAGAGATATTTCTCTCGATCCGCCGTTAAAACACTGAAGCGCATTTAATGCCCTCTCTACGGATCTGATATTATAGTCTCTCTCATCTTTGTGCTGTTTCATTCTGCAAAACTCCTATTCCCTTCGTTGCTAACATTATAACATCTGAGGTTTCACTGTCAATAACTTAACTAATATTTTTGTCTATTTTTTGAAACTTATGTGGATTTTTTTGTGAATATGACCATTATTTTCCTATTTATTTACTTATTATTACATTAATTGGAGTTTTATTGAACAAAACCAATGCGAATCTTGTATACAATATTCTTTTCATCTCAAATTGCCGGCATCATATTTATTTACATTATAAAAAAAACTGCCCTGCAGCCGGGACTCGCAAGTCCGGCGCACAAGGCAGTTTTAAAACTCTGATCTATTAAACTAATTCTAAGAATACAACCTCTGCGTTGTCCCCCTGGCGAGGTCCTAACTTCAGAATTCTTGTATATCCGCCGTTTCTGTCAGCGTACTTAGGAGCGATTTCATCAAAGAGCTTCGTTACTACGCTTTCATCGAAAACATAGGATAAAACTTGTCTTCTCGCATGAAGATCGCCGCGTTTTGCCAATGTGATCAGTTTTTCTGCTTGTCTTCTGGTTTCCTTTGCTCTGCAATCAGTAGTCTGAATTCTGCCTTCTCTGAATAAATCGGTGACAAGGTTTCTCAGCATTGATTTTCTGTGAGCAGAAGGTCTTCCCAGTTTTCTGTATCCTGGCATTTCAAGATTCTCCTTTCTTGCAAGTTCAGTCTTCTTCTTTGGAGTTTGCCAAAGTCGTAAGGCTTACGTCTCTTATATAGAGCGACTAATCATCGCTGGGCTTTAAACTAAGCCCTAATTCATCTAATTTTGCCTTTACTTCGTCGAGGGACTTCTTTCCGAGGTTTCTTACCTTCATCATATCGTCTTCTGTCTTCTGAGTCAGTTCCTCAACGGTGTTGATGGCTGCTCTCTTCAGGCAGTTGAAAGAACGGACAGAAAGCTCAAGTTCTTCTATGGTCATTTCAAGAGCCTTTTCTTTCTGGTCTTCTTCTTTCTCCACCATGATCTCCATGGCGTCGGTAGTGTCGGTAAGCTGAATGAACAGATTCAGATGTTCCTGCATGATCTTGGCTCCGATGGAAACCCCTTCTTCAGGCGTTATGGAACCGTCGGTCCAGATCTCAAGAACAAGTCTGTCATAGTCTGTGACCTGACCTACTCTGGTGTTCTCAACAGTAAAGTTTACTTTTGTTACAGGCGTATATATGGAATCCACAGGGATCACCGATATCGGAGTACTCTCGTTCTTGTTCTGCTCCGCAGGAACGTATCCTCTGCCTCTGGCAAAGTTGATTTCCATCACCAGCGTAGCATTCTCTTCAAGAGTAGCGATGTGGAGATCAGGATTGAAGATTTCCATATCCGAGTCGCATATTATATCGGCGGCAGTAACGTCCTTAGGACCTACCGCGTTTATGATAGCTCTCTTGGTGCTCTCACCTTCTAATCTGACAGCAAGCTTCTTTAAGTTGAGTATGATTTCTGTAACGTCTTCTTTTACTCCCGGTATTGTAGAAAACTCATGAAGTATTCCGTCGATTTTTACTGATGTAACGGCAGCGCCGGGAAGCGAACTTAGGAGTATTCTCCTGAGCGCGTTTCCTAAAGTCGTTCCGTAACCTCTTTCAAGAGGTTCCACTACGAACTTACCGTAACATCCGTCTTGATCAATGAACTTATTGATTGTTGGTTTTTCGATTTCTATCACTCAAAACCCTCCCTTTCATTCCAAGTTTAAGATATAACCGGCTTATATTGCAGGCGGCATGCCCGCAATAAGGTTATTACTTGGAATACAATTCGACGATTAAATGCTCTGCAATCGGAGTATCTATGTCCTCTCTTCTTGGCATAGCAACGACTTTACCTTCTAATTTATCGACATCCACAGTCATCCATGAAGGAACTGTGATGGACATCTCTTTGATTTCTTTGAATTTAGGCGAGCTCACGCTTCTCTCTTTAACCTTGATAACGTCGCCTGCCTTTACTTCCATTGAAGGAATGTCGGCTTTCTTTCCGTTGATGGTAAAGTGTCCGTGAGTTACAAGCTGTCTCGCTTCTTTTCTTGAAGCTGCAAATCCAAGTCTGAAAACTACGTTGTCCAGTCTTGTTTCAAGGAAGATCATCAGGTTTTCACCTGTCTTACCCTGTTTCTTAGCTGCTTTTTCGAAAAGATTTCTGAACTGAGTCTCAGGGACTCCGTAGAATCTCTTTGCCTTCTGCTTTTCTCTCAGCTGCAATCCGTATTCAGACTGTTTCTTTCTTGCCTGACCGTGCTGTCCAGGAGCGTAATTTCTTCTCTCAATAGCACACTTGCTGCTGTAACATCTTTCGCCTTTCAAGAAAAGCTTCTGACCTTCTCTCCTGCACAATTTGCAGTTTGCGTCTGTATATCTTGCCATTTAAATTACTCCTCCTTTCTTAGACTCTTCTTCTCTTCGGCGGTCTGCATCCGTTATGCGGAATAGGTGTGATATCCTTTATCATGGTGATATCCAGTCCCGCAGTCTGCAGCGCTCTTATAGCGGCTTCTCTTCCGGAGCCAGGTCCCTTTACATAAACCTCTACAGTCTTTAAACCGTGCTCCATAGCGCCCTTGGCAGCTTCTTCAGCAGCCATCTGCGCAGCGAACGGCGTAGATTTTCTGGATCCCTTGAATCCCAGAGAACCTGCGCTTGACCATGAAAGGGCGTTTCCTTCCATATCTGTAAGAGTAACTAAAGTATTGTTAAAGGTGGATTGGATATGTGCCTGGCCTTTTTCAATGTTCTTACGTTCTCTTCTCTTTTTTCTCACTGTTTTCTTGACAGTCTTAGCCATTACTTCCTACCTCCTTTACTTTTTCTTTCTGCCTACGGTCTTCTTAGGACCCTTACGAGTTCTTGCGTTTGTCTTGGTCTTCTGACCTCTTACAGGAAGACCTCTTCTGTGTCTGATACCTCTGTAGCTTCCGATCTCCATCAGTCTCTTGATGTTGAGAGAAACCTCTCTTCTCAGATCTCCTTCCACTACATATTCAGCGTCGATGATTTTTCTGATTGCGCCTGCTTCGTCCTCTGTCAGGTCCTTGACTCTGGTGTCAGGATTTACGCCTGCTTTTTCGAGGATAGCTTGTGCAGTTGGTCTACCAATACCATAGATGTAGGTCAAACCGATTTCTACTCTTTTTTCTCTTGGTAAGTCAACACCGGCTATACGAGCCATACTTTTTCTCCTTCCCCCATCTTCCGTCGCATGTCCGGGAGCGATATAGACGGGATCTATAAATTACTTTTGAAAGGGTCTTTGTTCAGGGCAGCCCCGGTATTTTGCCCATGACCCATTGCTGATTTGATTAACCCTGTCTCTGTTTGTGCTTAGGATTCTCGCAGATAACCATTACCTTGCCGTTTCTCTTGATTACTTTGCACTTTTCGCAGATAGGTTTTACAGAAGCTCTTACTTTCATTTCTGCACCTCCTTAAAGTTGCTTTACTTATCTCTCCAGATTATTCTTCCTCTGTTAAGGTCGTAAGGTGAAAGTTCTACTTTCACTTTATCTCCCGGAAGAATTCTTATATAGTTCATTCTTATTTTACCTGAAATGTGTGCAAGCACTTCAAAACCATTGTCCAGTTTAACTTTAAACATCGCGTTTGGCTGCGCGTCGACAACAGTTCCCATTGCCTCAATGACGTCTTTCTTCGCCATAAATACATCTCCTTCTCAACATTACAAGGTAAGCAGCTCAGGCTCACCATCAGTTATTACAACAGTATTTTCATAATGCGCGGCTAAGCCGCCGTCTACGGTGACCGCAGTCCAGTCGTCCGTCAGAACGTCCACCTCATACGAACCCTGACATATCATAGGTTCTATGGCCAGAACCATTCCCCTTTGCAGCCGAGGGCCTTTGCCGGGTTTTCCGTAATTAGGTATTTGCGGATCTTCGTGCATGCTGCTGCCGATTCCATGACCCACAAAATCTCTTATTACGCCGAAACCTTCGCCTTCCACGGTCTTTTGAACGGCATTTGAAATGTCCGACAACCTGTAGCCTTCCTTAGCAAAGGTTATTCCGTTAAAGAAAGCCTGTTTGGCCGTTTCTATCAGATGCCGGGCCTCTGGGCTTATCTGCCCTACTGCGTAAGTTCTGGCTGCGTCGGCCATATAACCGTGATTTTCAACCACCAGATCCAGACTGACGATATCTCCTTCTCTCAGAATCCTCTTCTTAGAAGGTATACCATGTACTACTTCTTCGTTGATAGAAACACATATGCTGGCCGGATATCCGCAATATCCTTTTTCTGCCGCGCTCATGCCCGCCGCCTTGACGGCTCTTTCGACGAAGCGGTCTATCTCTATGGTAGCAACCCCCGGTCTCATAAGTCCCTCAAGATCTCTCAGTATCTGTCCGGTGACTTTGCCGGCTTCACGCATCAATTCAATTTCCTGCCTTGATTTGATGATGATCATTATTATTCACCCAAAGCTTTTACTATGTCGCCGAATACGTTTTCCAGGCCTGTAGCTCCATCTATATGAGCTATATTTCCTGCCTTTTCATAGTATTTGATCAAAGGCATCGTCTGCGCTTCATAGACTTCTATCCTGTTGGCAACAGTTTCTGCATTGTCATCAGCTCTCTGCGTCAGAGGGCCTCCGCACACATCACAGACTCCTTCTTTTTTAGGAGGGATGTTCACTACATGATAGCTGGCGCCGCAGGCTTTACATACACGCCTGCCGGTAAGCCTCGTCATCAATTCTTCCTTTTCGACGGCTATGTCAAGCACCTTGTCGATCTTATGGCCTCGAGAATTCAGGAACTCGTCGAGCTTTTCCGCCTGATATACTGTCCTTGGAAAACCGTCAAGAAGGAATCCGTCTTTGCAGTCGTCCTTAGAGAGTCTGTCGGTGGCGATCTCTATTACCAGATCGTCCGGCACCAGTTCTCCCTTATCCATATATTCTTTTGCTCTCTTGCCAAGCTCTGTTCCGTTTTTGATGTTTTCTCTGAAGATATCTCCCGTAGAGATATGCGGGATGTGATATTTTTCAACTATTTTAGCAGCCTGGGTGCCTTTTCCTGCTCCCGGAGGCCCTAATAATATAGTTCTAAGCATTTTATCATCTCCTCTATGCTATTTCAGGAATCCTTGATAGTTTCTCATAAGCATCTGATTCTCCAGAGCTCTTACAGTTTCCAGGGCAACTCCCACCGCGATAAGCAGCGACGTTCCTCCGAAGTGTATGTTCAGAGAGCTCATGACGCTTACGATCGTAGGCAGCGTAGCTATGACAGCTAAGAATATGGCTCCTACAATAGTGATTCTTGACATTACTTTGCTTAAATAATCTTCGGTAGCCTGACCGGGTCTTATTCCTGGGATAAAGCCGCCGTTAGCTTTCATGTTATTGGCTACTTCTTTAGGGTTGAAAGTGACTCCCGTATAGAAGTAGGTGAACGCTATTATCAGTATTACGTTCAGCACTCCGTATACCCATACTCCCGGATTTCCTGAAGGAGACAGCCATTTGGTCACCCAATCGGTGAATCCCGTATCAGGGAAGAAGTATGTTATGGTGAGCGGGAACGAAAGCAGTGACAGCGAGAAGATGATCGGAATGACTCCCGACTGATTTACCTTGATAGGAATATGAGTCGATTGTCCTCCGTACATTTTTCTTCCAACTACACGCTTAGCGTACTGCACCGGAATTCTCCTCTGGCCTTCCTGAATCAGGACTACTCCTGCGATTACCAGCACTGCCAGTACAACCAATATCACCAGAGTGATCACAGATATGGCGCCGTCGCTGAGGCTGGTGGAAAGGCTTCTGATACCGCTTGGTATTCTCGCTACTATACCGGAGAAGATTATCAGCGATATGCCGTTTCCTACGCCTTTATCGTTGATCTGTTCACCCAGCCACATCAGGAAGGATGTTCCTGCAGTCAGTACCAATATCACTACTATTATAGAAAATACGCTCTTATCCACTATGGCCTGATTGAACAAGCCTACGGTAAGACCTATGGCCTGAATCAGAGCTAAAACCACGGTCATATACCTGGTGATCTGAGCCATCTTCTTTCTGCCTTCGTTGCCTTCCTGCGCCAGACGCTGGAAATAAGGGAAGGCCATGGTCAGCAGATTTACGATTATAGACGCTGTGATGTATGGCGTAATACTCAGAGCAAATATAGTAAAGTTGCTAAAGGATCCTCCGGAAAACAAATCGAACAAGTCGAAGAGTCCGGTCTCACCGGTAAACATCTCAGACAAGACAGTTCTGTTGATATTAGGTACCGGAATATTGGATCCGATACGGAATACGACCAGCATCAGCAAAGTGAAAATCATCTTTGATCTGATTTCGGCAACTTTCCATGCTTGAGAAATCGTCTTTAGCATACCCATACTAAATCACCTCTGCCTTTCCTCCCGCAGCTTCAATCTTTTCTACAGCGCTCTTGCTGAATTTATCTGCCTTTACCGTCAAAGCGACGTTCAGAGTTCCCTGTCCGAGAACCTTGATTCCGTCCTTTACCTGCTTTAACATTCCTGCTTCTTCGAGCATAGCCTGAGTGACTTCCGTACCTGCCGCGAACTTGTTAAGATCCTCGACATTTACTATGGAGTACTCTTTTGCCCAGATGTTAGTAAATCCCCTCTTAGGCAGTCTTCTGTACAAAGGCATCTGTCCGCCTTCAAAGCCCAGACGAACGCCGCCGCCTGATCTCGAGTTCTGACCGTTCATACCTCTGCCGGCAGTCTTACCCTGTCCGGTAGCGGTACCGCGGCCTTTTCTCTTAGGTGCCTTTGTTGCACCCTGGGGCGCTTTTAATTCATGTAATTTCATTTATGGCACCTCCTTATATTTCTTCTACTGTTACAAGATGCGAAACCTTTGCGACAGCGCCGCGAGTCTGCGGAGTGTCCGCCAGCTCTACGCAGTGGTGCATCTTTTTGAGTCCCAGCGCTTCAACAACTTTTCTCTGTTTAGGGGAAGCGCCGATAGTGCTCTTAGTTAAAGTGATCTTTATCATTTTTGCCATTTCGCGTTTCCTCCTATCCTAAGATTTCTTCCTTAGTCTTGCCTCTGAGTTTTGCAACCTTTTCTACGGTCATCATACCCTTGAGACCTTCGATGGTGGCGTAAGCCATGTTGCCGGAGTTGTTGGAGCCTATGGATTTAGCTCTTACGTCTCTGATTCCCGCAGCTTCGAGTACGGTACGAACCGATGAACCTGCGATAACTCCCGTACCTTGTGAGGCCGGCATGATCAGAACTCTGCCTGCTCCGAAAACACCTAAGTTTCTGTGTGGTACAGTGGTTCCTACTGTAGGAACATATATTAAATTCTTCTTTGCATCTTCTTCAGCTTTTCTTACGGCTTCAGGAATTTCCTGAGATTTTCCAAGACCTACGCCCACGTAACCGTTGCCGTCGCCGACTACTACTGTTACGCTGAATCTCATGTTTCTGCCGCCCTTAACCGTCTTCGCAACTCTTCTTATGTTTACGATGGTTGATTTCAAGTCCAGCTTGGATGCATCAACGATATTACGCATTCCTTATTTCCTCCTGTTAGAATTTTAATCCGCCTTCGCGAGCGCCTGCTGCCAGTTCTGCGACTCTTCCGTGATACAAGAATCCGCCTCTGTCGAAGCAAACTTCTTCTATACCCTTTGCCGCAGCCTTCTTAGCTAAGGCTGCTCCTACCTTCTTTGCAGCTTCCTTGTTTCCGCCGTTTGCAACTTCTGCCTTGAGATCCTTGTCTAAGGATGAGGCGGCAACGAGAGTAGTTCCGCTCACATCGTCTATGATCTGGGCAGAGATATTCTTGTTGGATCTGTAAACGCAAAGTCTTGGTTTTTCAGGAGTTCCATAAAGGTTTTTTCTTACTCTTTCGTGTCTCTTGACACGTCTGTCATTTCTGCTTTCTTTAGCCATTTTCACTTCACTCCTTTCTCTTATTTAGCGCCGGCTTTGCCTTCTTTTCTGCGGATAACTTCGTCAACATACTTGATACCCTTGCCCTTATAAGGTTCAGGTTTTCTCCATGCTCTGATGTTTGCCGCATAATTTCCGACAACTGCTTTGTCAATACCCTTTACGACTACTTCTGTCGCCGAAGGACATTCCGTCGTAATACCCTCAGGGTCTTCGAGTTCTACAGGATGTGAATATCCAAGGTTCAGTACCAAGGTCTTACCCTTCTTTTCTGCCTTGTAACCAACGCCTACAAGCTGCATCTTCTTTTCGAAGCCTGCTGTTACGCCTGTAACCATGTTGTTTATCAGTGTTCTTGCAAGTCCGTGCTGAGATCTGTTTTCTCTCTGGTCGCTGTCTCTTGATACGTTTACAGCTCCGTCTGCTACCTCAACCTTGATGAGCTTGCTTATCTGCTGTGATAATTGTCCCTTAGGTCCCTTTACAGTAATCACATTATTTGCGTCTACTGCTACTTCTACACCGGCAGGAACAACCACAGGTTTCTTACCTATTCTTGACATTTTTCGTTCCTCCTACCATACATAACAGATTACTTCGCCGCCGATTCCCAGGTTTCTGGCTTCCTTGTCGCTGATAACTCCCTTAGAAGTGGAGATGATAGCGATACCGAGGCCTCCTAAAACTCTTGGAACTTCGCCGGCCTTAGCATACTTCTTAAGACCCGGCTTAGAAATCTTCTTGATTCCGCTGATAACTTTTTCTTTGTTGGCACCGTATTTCATAGTGACTTTGATGATGCCCTGCTTGTTGTCATCTATAACTTCGAAATCCGCAATGTAGCCTTCTGCCTTCAAAATCTCGGCTATGGATTTTTTCATTCTCGAAGCCGGAATTTCAACAGTTTCATGTCCTACAGTATTGGCGTTTCTGATTCTCGTTAGCATATCCGCTATAGGATCTGTCATTGTCATTACAGTATTTCTCCTTTCTTTTATATTACCAGCTTGCTTTTCTCACGCCGGGAATTTCACCCTTGTAAGCAAGCTCTCTGAAGCAAATACGGCAGATACCGTATTTTCTTAGTACAGCATGAGGTCTTCCGCAAAGTCTGCATCTTGTATATGCGCGTGTTGAGTATTTAGGTTTTCTCTGCTGTTTTACCTTGAGAGATGTTTTTGCCATGATTCCCTCCTAATCTACTTTTCAAACGGCATTCCAAGAAGTTCAAGCAGCGCCTGGGCTTCTTCGTCAGTCTTTGCCGTAGTTGTGAATACAATGTTCATACCCTTGATCATATCAACCTGATCGTAGTTGATTTCAGGGAAGATCAACTGTTCCTTGATACCCATGGAATAGTTTCCTCTGCCGTCAAAGGAGTTTTTGCTAACGCCCTTGAAGTCTCTTACTCTCGGAAGGGAGATGTTGAAAAGTTTGTCAACAAATACATACATATTTTCTCCTCTGAGCGTGACCTTAGCGCCTACAGGCATTCCCTGTCTCACTTTGAAGTTGGCGATGGACTTTTTAGCCTTAGTAACTACAGGTCTCTGTCCGCAGATGAGTCCGATCTCTTCTACTGCTGACTCTATGACTTTAGCGTTGTCCTTAGCCTCGCCCAGTCCCATGTTGATGGTCACTTTTTCGAGTTTAGGAATTTCCATAACGTTTTCATACTGGAATTTCTCTTTTAATGCTCCGAAAACCTTTTCGTCGTACATTGTCTTTAATCTTGCTGTCAAAGTTCTCTCCTCCTTTCCTAGTCTATTACGCTGCCGCTCTTCTTGGCAACTCTTACTTTTTTACCGTTTTCGATCTTGTATCCGATCTTGGTGCCCTGCTTTTCCTTCGTATCGTAGTACATTACGTTGGAAGCGTCTATAGGGCCTTCCATATGCTTGATCTCTGCTGCTGCCTTCTGAGTAGCCTTAGCGTGCTTAGTCTGCATGTTTACGCCCTGCACTACCACTTTGTTCTCCTTAGGCATAGCTTTGAGAACTTTTCCGGTCTTGCCTTTATCTTTACCGGTGATAACTACCACCGTATCATCTTTCTTTATACGCATCCTGTTCACCTCCTACAGTACTTCCGGTGCCAATGACACGATCTTCATAAAGCCTTTTTCTCTCAGTTCTCTGGCAACCGGTCCGAAGATACGAGTTCCCACAGGGTTCTTATCTTCTTTATCTTTGATGATCACTGCAGCGTTCTGATCGAATTTAACATAGCTTCCGTCACTTCTTCTGGCACCATGTTTAGTTCTCACTACTACAGCCTTCACAACGTCACCTTTTTTTACAACTCCGCCCGGAGTAGCTTCCTTAACTGCACAAACTATCACGTCGCCGATGTTGGCGTACTGACGGCTGGTGCCTCCTAATATACGGATGCAAAGGAGCTCTTTCGCTCCGGAATTGTCGGCAACTCTTAATCTGGTTTCTGTCTGAATCATGATCTGGTGCCTCCTTTATTTAACCTTTTCAACGATGTTAACAAGTCTCCATCTCTTATCTTTTGAAAGAGGTCTTGTTTCCATAATTCTTACTTTATCGCCTATCTGACATTCGTTGTTCTCATCGTGAGCTTTGACTTTCTTGGTTCTCTTTACAGCTTTTCCGTAAAGGGAATGTCTTACGAAGTCTTCTATGGCAACGACTACAGTCTTATCCATCTTGTCAGATACAACGACACCGACTTTAGTCTTTCTTCTGTTTCTTTCAACTGTCATATTACATCCTCCTCTCTCTTAGCCCTGAACCTTTGCAAGTTCTTTTTCTCTGATGATAGTCTTTACTCTTGCGATGTTCCTCTTGAGTTCTCTCATCTGAACAGGATTCTCGAGCTGACCTGTCGCGTGCTGGAATCTCAGGTTGAACAGTTCTTTTTTCATCTTGGACAGTTCTGTATTTAATTCAACTTCTGTCATATCTCTCATTTTCTTCAATTCCATTATGCGTCCGCCCCCTTTGCTGCTTGCTCTTTGATGGCAAACTTACATTTTACCGGGAGCTTGTGGGACGCCAGTCTCATGGCCTCTCTTGCTTTATCTTCCGAAACCCCCTCGATCTCGAACATAACTCTACCCGGTTTAACTACTGCTACCCAGTACTCAGGAGCGCCTTTACCGGAACCCATACGTACTTCGGCAGGCTTCTTTGTTACCGATTTGTGTGGGAAAATCTTAATATATACTTTACCGCCTCTTTTGATAGATCTTGTCATGGCTACTCTGGCAGCCTCGATCTGATTAGAGGTGATCCATCCACATTCCTGTGCAACCAGTCCGTAAGCACCGTAGGTTATGGTGTTACCTTTAGTTGCAACGCCTTTCATTCTTCCTCTGTGAACTCTTCTGCGTTTAACGCGCTTTGGCATTAACATGGCTTAAGTTCCTCCTTTCCATAATTGTCTAGTTTTCAGTTTCTACAGTTTCTGCTTCTGCTGCAGCGACCTGCGGAGCTTCTACCTGAGGCTCAGCTTTAGGAGTCTTTCTGATTCTAGGGTTAACGGCCTTAGGGAGTTCGTTTCTGTCGTTTCTGTCTCTTCTGCCGCCCTGACGACCCTGTCTGTCGCCTCTGTCGCGCTGACGTCTGTCTCCGTCTTTTCTCGGTCTTCTTTCTCTCTTTTCGCGCTTTTCTTCGCGAACTGCAGCCTGAAGACCCTTGTCGAGAACCTCACCGTGGTTGATCCATACTTTTACGCCGATCTTTCCGTAGGTGGTGTCTGCCTCAGCAAATCCGTAGTCGATGTCTGCTCTCAAAGTATGAAGAGGAACGTTGCCTTCGCTGTATTTTTCGCTTCTGGCAATTTCTGCTCCGCCCAGTCTGCCGGATACCGCAACTTTGATACCCTTGGCGCCTGCCTTCATAGTTCTGCCGATAACCTGTTTCATAGCTCTTCTGAAGGAAACACGTCTCTCCAGTGACTGAGCTACCGCCTCGGCAGTGAGCTGAGCGTCAAGCTCCGATCTTCTCACTTCTTCTATGGAAATTTCTACTTCTTTTCCTGTAAGTTTTACAAGACCCTTTTTAAGAGCTTCGATTCCGTCTCCTGATCTGCCGATTACCATACCCGGCTTAGCGGTGAGAACGATTACTCTTAACTTTGTCTCGGAGGATCTTTCAATAAGAACCTTAGAAACTCCGGCCACATATAATTTTTTCTTTACATATTCTCTGATCTGGTTGTCTTCTGCCAAAAAATCAGCAAAGTTCTTTTTATCTCCATACCATTTGGAGTTCCAGTCTTTAATAACGCCCACTCTTAATCCGTGCGGACTAACTTTCTGACCCATGAATGAACCTCCTATCCTATTCTTTCTCTCTCAAAGTTACGCCTACGTGGCTCGATCTCTTCAGGATTATCGACGCTCTTCCCTGTGCGCCGGCTCTCCATCTCTTCATTGTAGGACCCTGATGTGCGTATACTTCTGCAACGTACAGATTGTCAGGGTTCATGTCGTAGTTGTTCTCAGCGTTTGCCGCTGCGGATTTAACTACTTTCTCTACGATCTGAGAACCTTTTCCCGGGGTGAACTTTAAGATGTTCAATGCCTCGTTTAAGTCCTTACCTCTTACTAAGTCTGTAACAGGTTTCAGCTTGATAGGAGACATTCTTACGTATTTTGCAACTGCTTTTGCTTCCATTTTTCATGTTCTCCTTTCTTATCTCTTAACCTTTGAAGACTTGTCTGCGGCGTGACCTCTATAGTTTCTGGTTGGAGCAAATTCTCCAAGTCTGTGTCCTACCATGTCTTCTGTAATGTACACAGGAACGTGCTTCTTGCCGTCGTGTACAGCGATGGTGTGTCCCACCATCTGTGGGAATATCGTTGATGGTCTTGACCATGTTTTGATTACTTTCTTTTCGTTGGCTTGGTTCATCTCTTCGATGGCTTTAAGCAGCTTCGCGTTGACGAAAGGGCCTTTCTTAAGTGATCTACCCATTAGTTTCGCTCCTTCCTATTATTTTTCATTTCTTCTCTTTACGATATATTTGTCTGAAGCTTTGTTCTTCTTTCTTGTCTTGTATCCAAGAGCAGGCTTACCCCAAGGAGTAACGGGACTCTTGCGTCCTACAGGAGCTCTACCTTCACCACCGCCGTGTGGATGGTCGTTAGGGTTCATTACGGAACCTCTTACGGTAGGTCTGATGCCCATGTGTCTCTTTCTTCCTGCTTTACCTATCTGGATATTTGCATGGTCTAAGTTACCAACCTCTCCGATGGTAGCTCTGCATCTCATGCTGACTTTTCTAACTTCTCCGGAAGGAAGTCTTACCTGTGCGTAGTCGCCTTCTTTAGCCATCAGCTGAGCGCCGTTACCTGCGGATCTTGCCAGCTGGCCGCCTTTGCCCGGCTTAAGCTCCACGTTGTGGATTATGGTACCTACCGGAATGTTGGCGATAGGAAGAGCGTTTCCCACTACGATGTCGGCCTCAGGTCCGGATACTATCACCTGTCCAACCTTTAACTTATTAGGAGCGATGATGTATCTCTTTTCGCCGTCGGCGTAAGCGATAAGCGCGATGTTGGCGCTTCTGTTCGGGTCGTATTCGATAGTCTTTACGGTTCCCGGAACGTTGTCCTTATTTCTCTTGAAATCTATGATTCTGTATTTTGGTCTTGTGCCGCCGCCCTGATGTCTTACGGTGATCTTACCTCTGTTGTTTCTTCCTGCGTGCTTCTTGAGAGTTACAGTCAGTGACTTCTCAGGGGTGCTTGTAGTAATCTCTTCAAATGTGGAGACTGTCATTCCTCTAAGACCAGGAGTAGTCGGATTATATTTTCTAATTCCCATTGTTCACATGCCTCCTAATTATAGTCCCTGGAAGAACTCAATCTCTTTACTCTTTTCAGTGAGAGTAATGATTGCTTTCTTGTAGGCAGATGTTCTTCCTACGTTTCTTCCCATTCTCTTAACTTTACCGTCGTAATTCATGATGTTCACTCTGGCTACTTCTACGCCGAAGATTTCTTCTATCGCGAGTTTTACCTGAGTCTTGTTCGCATCTGTTGCAACTTTGAACGTGTACTTCTTATTCTGAGCAACGTCCATACTCTGTTCGGAAATAACCGGTTCCAGAATTATATCATATGCCGTCTTCATTACAGGTACACCTCCTCGATTTTCTTAACTGCTTCCTGAGTGACTATGAAGCTCTCGTGGTTCACTATTTCGTAAACGTTCATAGTGCTTACCAGCATAGTCTTTACTCCGGGGATGTTGGCTGCGGACTTAACTACGTTTTCGTCCTTTTCCGCCATAACGATCAGGGCTTTCTTGCCGGCCTTGATGTTTGCCAGAACCTTGATCATCTCCTTTGTCTTCGGAGCTTCAAATTTCAGTTCGTCTAAAACGATGATTTCTTTTTCTGCCACCTTTGAGGAAAGAACCGACTTCAGCGCCAGTCTTCTAACCTTCTTAGGAGTGGTGTATCTATAGTCTCTCGGCTTCGGAGCGAATACGATTCCGCCGCCTATCTGTGAAGGGTCTGTCGAATGTCCCTGTCTGTGACGGCCTGTTCCCTTCTGTCTGAAAGGCTTGCGTCCGCCTCCTCTTACTTCGCCTCTGGTCTTTGCTGACTGGGTGCCCTGTCTCTGGTTTGCCAGATAGTTCTTAACTACTGCGTGAACTGCGAATTCGTTAGGAGTCACTGCGAAGATCGCGTCGTTTAATTCGATCTGTCCAGCTTCGGCTCCTGCCATGTTTAGCATTGTTACTTTTGCCATTTTTGCTTCCTCCTTCCCTCAGTTCCTATTTGTCCTGACCTTTAACTGCATACTGAACGCGAACCAGTCCGCCTTTGTTTCCCGGTACTGCGCCCTTAACCAGCATAAGGTTTCTGTCTTCAATAACTTTTACCAGCACTACGTTCTGTACTGTTACGGTGTCTCTACCCATTCTTCCAGGGCCTGCGTTGCCCTTGAATACTCTCGATGGGTAAGTACCTGCTGCCAATGCTCCGGCAAGTCTCTTGTGCTTGGAACCGTGGCTCATAGGACCTCTGTGGTGTCCGTGTCTCTTGATGTTACCCTGAGTACCCTTACCTTTGGATACGCCGGTTACGTCCAGCTTCTTGCCTTCTTCAAATTCTGCAACGGTTATCACCTGTCCTACTTCGTAAGCTTCGCCTTCTTCTACTCTGAATTCAGCGAGATACTTCTTAGTAACGACGCCGGCCTTGTTGAAGTGTCCGGTCAGCGGTTTGTTGACTCTCTGTGGCTTCTGGTCGCAAAAGCCTACCTGAACTGCATTGTATCCGTCAGTCTCAACTGTCTTAACCTGAGTTACTACTTCCGGACCTGCTTCGATGACTGTTACAGGAACTACGTTTCCTGCTTCGTCGAAGATCTGGGTCATTCCCAGCTTCTTTCCTAAAATTGCTTTCATTATTTTTTCTCCTTTTCTTACATTGGAACGCTCTGGTTTGGAATTCACATGGGCCTTGTCTCGCTGACACAGGTTGTGCGATGACGGCCTTCCCTCTCATGCGTTCTTACTAAGGGGAGTTCCCTTACTTTGCTTGTCTTTTTCCGATATTGCTTCGTTGCCGCTCGCTTCTGCGGTGCTCAAGCACTTGAGTGCGTTCCGCTCCTCTAAGCTCCCGCGCCTTGCACTGTCGGAAAAATTCTGCGCAACTTTTGGTTGCTTGTTGATGTTTAGAGCTTGATTTCGATGTCTACGCCTGCAGGCAGATCCAACTTAGTCAAAGCGTCTGTAGTCTTGAGAGTAGCGTTTGTGATGTCGATGAGTCTCTTGTGAGTTCTCTGCTCGAACTGCTCTCTTGAGTCTTTGTACTTGTGTACTGCTCTCAGGATAGTGATGACTTCTTTCTCCGTAGGAAGCGGAATAGGGCCGGAAACTTCTGCGCCCGTCTTCTTGGCTGTCTCTACGATCTTAGCCGCCGACTGATCCAGTAAAGCGTGGTCGTAAGCTTTAAGCTTGATTCTGATTTTCTGTAATTCGCTCATTTTTGTTCCTCCTGTTTTTTTGTACTGTTTTCGCTATGCTTGTACAAGGGGTTCTAAGTGCCTTGTTTTCAACGCGTACATCGACTGCGGCTTTATTGCCGCCTTGCTTCTCGTCTTCTTACACGCTGCCGTGTGTTTTTTATTTTTGCCCACACGGCAAAAAACCGGCGAATCCCTCCGCCCTTATCGAGTAAGGACATGCTCGGCGGAAATTACCTGATAGCTCAGCAACTTCCCGCTTCTTCGCCATTTTTGCAAGCTATTACAGTATATATTATGCGTCAAATTTATGCAAGAGCTTTTTTTATATTTTTTCAAGTTTTTTTGACATGTAAATCGAGTGTTTTCAACATGTATATGGTGCGTACCTATGACACGCATCCACGCGTTCTTTTTTGATGGATTTGGCGGGGAGGCCGGCTTTGCTGTAGGCCGCCGCGGAAATTGGCTCCTATGCGGCGGCGTTTGCTGCGACGGTGGGGGTTGCCCCTGCAGTTTGCCCGGATTTTAGCCGGTTTGCGGGGGTTGCCCCTGCAGAAGAGGCTTAATTTAGTGGTTTTGCAGGGGCCACCCCTGCAGAAGAGGTGTAATTTAGGGATTTTGCAGGGGTAATTCTTGTTTGCCTCGCCGGACGAGCCCCTGCAGTTTGCCCGGATTTTAGCCGGTTTGCGGGGGGTGCCCCTGCAGAAGAGGTGTAATTGCGAGGTTTTGCAGGGGTAATTCTTGCCTGACTGGCCGGGCAAGCCCCTGCAGTTTGCCCGGATTTTAGCCGGTTTGCGGGGGGTGCCCCTGCAAATGGAGCTTGATTTAGGTATTTTGCGAGGGGGCAACATCATCCCCCTCCTGATACCTGCGCTCGATTATGAGCCGTAGCCCGATGCTGTGGCCATTATCATCATAGTTCCCGCACCCTGTGGTACAGTTCGCATAAAAAATGTTGGTGTCGTTAAATGCACCAACATTTTGCTTGTCCTCTGTCTTCACTATTGTAAAAAATAATAAGTTATAAAGATATACAATACTCCGAGAGCGCCAATATAGCACGCCCATCTCGCTATCTTGTTTTCTTCATGTTTATGGTTATGTACGATTACGAAAATCGTAAATGCTGCAAACACTCCGAATAGCAACAGCATGAATTTATCATTTCCGTAGCCGAGTATTTTTTGCAAGCCTGAATACGGTTCCGAATATGGCATGAATCTAAAATACGCGACTATGAACAAGCCGTATGCCAATTGTATTCCATCAAATGGCATTTTCCAATCATGGGGAAGGCGCTCTTTGGTTTCATTATTTTTCATATTCTTTGAATCCCTCTGCCCGGCGCGGCCGTGTTGGTCATTGCTTATCGCTGCAAGGCCGGCTCCGTAACTGTCGATAATCTTATAATATTATAACATTATTTTTTACATAATGCAAATCGCCCCCCTACTCGGTTTGCGGGGGCCGCCCCTGCAGGGCGGCCGGCCTCCTCTTGAACAATGTAGCATTTTCCTCGCCCCTGCCCGCAATTCTACAGCGCAGGGGCGAAGAAAATGCTTCCTATTTTGTCCTACCGCAGGGCATGCTGTAATTGAGCCGGTAATTGCAAAATTCTACAACATGAAATACGAAATGTGTTGTAGAATTTTCTTATTTTATCAAATATTACAGCATCCCCTGCTTTCCCGGATCCTTTCCGGCATAAAATTGCCGCCTATGCTGTATTTTCGCCGCTTGTTTCATAATATTACAGCCCGCCTTACTTCCCGGCGGACTTACTTTCCGGCTTTACTTTTCTGTGCTTCTCGGTCATAATTATATTATCAAAATCAAGGAGATTAAAATGAACCAATCTACACTCCCTACCGGCGGCCGCAAATTCGTCATGTCCTACAGCTGCGGCAAGGACAGCACTCTTGCGCTTCATAAAATGGTGGCGGCAGGCAACGTGCCGGTGGCCCTCATAGTCATGGTGAACAAAAATATGGACCGTTCCTTTTTTCACGGGGCCGACCGTGCCATGCTCAATAGATATTCGGAGGCCCTCGATATTCCCATGATAGAAGCCGAGACCGACGGCATGGATTATCATATCAAAATGGAGGCCGCTCTCAAAGAATCAATTGCGATGGGCGCCGATTTAGCCTGCTTCGGCGACATAGACATAGAGGGCAATCGGCTCTGGAGCGAAGAGCGGTGCAAGAACGCCGGGATAGAGGCCGTATTTCCTCTCTGGCACATCGGCAGAGAAAACAATGTCAGAGAGTTGCTGTCATTGGGCTACAAATGCTTGATCAAGTCCATAAACAATACCCTCCTACCCAAGTCAATTCTCGGCAAAACAATGGATGACGAGGTCATCTCTGTCATGGAGCAGGCGAAGATAGATATTTGCGGAGAGAACGGCGAGTACCATACTCTCGTCCTGAACGGGCCCGTCTTTAAACAGCCTGTGAATCTGAAAGCCGGCGAGATTCTGGATTTCGGCGACTATTCGGTAATAGACGTTACGCTCTGAGTCGTCGGCGTGGCGCAACCGAAAACCAAAAGGGGCCGTCCGCGGCTGATTATTCAATCACCCGCGCGACGGCCCCTTGCGCTTCTAATACTATTTTATGTTGCAGGCAATCTTTGCGCCTATTTCGGCGTTGTTGAGTACCAGCTTGATGTTGGCCTCGAGGCTTCTTCCCTCTGTCAGGTCTTTTACCTTCGACAGCAGGAACGGAGTGCTCTCCTTGCCCTTAATGCCATTTTCTTCGGCTTCTTCGATAGCCTTGTCTATGACTGCGTTGATTTCATCCGCAGGGATTTCGTCCTTTTCAGGGATAGGACAAGTTACCAGAACTCCGCCCTTGAGGCCCAGCTGGTCTTTCATGGAAACCAGCGCGCCGATTTCTTCCGGAGAATCCAGTCTGCATACGGCGGCAACGCCGCTCTTTCTGCTGTAGAAAGCCGGGATTTCGTCTACTCCGTAAGCAATTACAGGGACTCCAGCAGTCTCCAGATATTCCATGGTGGCAGGAATGTCCAGAATAGCCTTTGCGCCTGCGCACACTACCGTAACGTCTGTCATCTTCAGCTCTTCCAAATCTGCGGAAATGTCGAAGCTTTCTCCGGCTCCTCTGTGAACTCCGCCTATTCCTCCCGTTACGAAGAGCTTGATTCCGGCCATGTTGGCGGCAATCATGGTTCCGGCAACGGTAGTCGCGCCGTCCATCTTCTGCGCGATTACCAGAGGTAAGTCTCTGCGGCTTACTTTAAGTACATTTTTGGCGTGAGCCATGTATTCTATCTCTTCCTTTGTGAGCCCGATTTTGATTCTTCCTCCCAGTATGCCTATAGTGGCGGGAACTGCGCCGTTGGCCTTTATAACTTCCTCAACCGCTATGGCAGTCTCTACGTTTTTAGGATAAGGCATGCCGTGGGCTATTATAGTGGATTCCAAAGCCACTACCGGGCGGCCCTCCTCCAGCGCCTTTGCCACTTCCGGATTTACGTCCAAATAATCTCTATACATTCTTGATTCTCCTTTCGATTTCCTCTTTGCACATGTATTGGTTTACGGCATGCCTGCTTTCCATGGTTATCTGAGCAGCCGCCATTCCGTATCTGGCAATGTCTTTAATTTCCATTCCCGAGGCCATGCCCATCAGAATGGCCGCAGAAAAGCTGTCTCCCGCGCCTGTGGCGCTGTTGACGATTACCCTTCCCGGTCTGATAAAGCCCTCTTCATCTTTGTCCTTATAATAGACTCCGTCTTTGTTGAGAGTTATGAATACCTTTTTCACACCCTTGTCTATAAACCATTGGCCGGCCCGCTTCAGGTCTGCTTCAGACTCTATCCTGATGCCCGAGAGAACCTCCGCCTCCATGACGTTAGGCTTTACGCACGTAAACGAGCCTATGACGTCCGCAGCCCTGACCGCCTTCGGAGTCGACACCGGGTCGAAGAACAGGGGTATGCCGGAAAACTTTTTTGCCGCATACTCGATGGTTTCCCTTTCAAGGTTTCCGTCTATCGCTATGACCTTGGCCGCCGCAAGCGCCCGGGCGTTGCGATCGAGAATATCGGGAAGTATGTATTTTACCACATCCATATCACTGATTGCAAGCTCCATATCGTTTTTATCATTTAAGATAGATAAATATATGGCCGAGGTCCGGTTTCTTTTCGTTTCAATCATGGAAACATCGACGCCCAGATCCTCTAAATGAGCCTTTGCGCCGGCCCCCATGTGATCGTCGCCTATGGCAGAAAGCATTGCGACGCTTCCCCCCATGCGGGCCACGTTCTCCGTTATGTTTCTCCCTACTCCTCCGTAAGACAAGGCTATCTTGCCGGGATTGGAGTCCTCTCGCCGTAAAGTCTCGAAAGGTCTGCCCTCTATGTCAATGTTGATTCCTCCGATTACGGTTATGTCCGCCATGTGTTTTCTCCTCAGTGATTATTATCTTTAGTCTACAAATACGCTGCCGCCGATAAATTCCCTCAAGATGGAATTGTTTACTATGGCCGAGTCGTCGTCCACAGTCTTAAAGAATCTGAGGAAATTAAGCATCCGCACCGCGTCGCCGTATTCCGGCTCTTCCGGTTTTATCTGTTCCAAGAGCGGTTTGGCATATTTTTTAAGGACGCATATCTCATACAGGTGTACCGAATTAAACAGCACGTCCGCTTCATTGCTGAAAGGAAATATGTTCTTATCCTCTCCCGTCCTCACCTTCGGCCATGAGGCTATGGTGCTTTGGGCGCTGTACCCTCTGTACTTGTAGTCCCTCACCATTCTTCTCAACATTCGGTGATCAGTGGTCACTATCCTGTTGTGTCCGTCGATGTTCAGCTGAGTAAGGGGGCTTATATATATCTTGAATTTTTCTTCCTTCGGTATCTCGCTCGTAAGGTCCTCGTTCAGCGCATGAATCCCCTCGATGACCAGAAGCTGATTGGACTTGATGGAGGTCTTGCGTTTTCCGAAGACCTTGGTTCCTTTAAGAAAATCAAAGGTGGGAAGATCCACCGTCTTGCCCGAAAGGAGGTCGTTCATATTGCTGTTGAACAGGTGAACGTCGATGGCCTCTATGTCCTCAAAGTTCTTCTCGCCGAATTCATCGAGAGGAGTATCCTTTCTCTCGACGAAGTAGTCGTCGGTGCTCATGTAAAGAGGCTCCAGTCCGTTGACCCTCAGCTGTATGCACAGCCGCCGTGCGAAGGTGGTCTTTCCCGACGAAGACGGCCCGGCTATCAGGATTATCCTCTTCTTCTGCTTGGTTATCATGTCGGCTATTTCCACTACCCTGCGCTCGTGGAGAGCCTCAGAAAGCTGTATCAGCTCTCCGAACTTGCCTTCTTGTATCTTTCTGTTCAGGTCGGAGACGTATGTGATTCCCATCAGCTTGCCCCAGCGATTCTGCTCGCCGAAAGTCCTGTAAAGCATTTTTTCGTCTACGTACTCCGGTATCTTATCGGGAGACGATAGCTGCGGAAATCTCAGCAGCACGCCCCTCCTGTATTTTCTCAGTTCAAAGTATTTTATATATCCGGCAGACGGAACCATCTGCCCGTAAAAGAAGTCTCTGTAGCCCTCGAGAGAATAAAACGGTATCATCCTCATGTCGGGATTTTCATTGAGCAGTTCTACCTTCTCGGGACAGCCCATTTCTATGAACCTGTCTACCGCTTCCTCCTTCGTCAGCCCTTCTTTGACGAAGCGGACATCCTCTTCCACTATCCGGCGCATCCGCCGTTCTATGGCTCTGACGTCCTTAACCGTCAAAGGCCGGTCGGCTTTTATCTCAGTATAGAGTCCCTTGTTTATGGCGTTTTCCACCTCTACGTCCGCCTTGCCCAGCACGTCCTCTACGGCCTTAAGGTATATCAAAATCAAGCTGTTCTGATATATTAGGCTGGCGGCCTGAGACCGCATATCCAAGAACTCCACCCTGCATTCTCTTCTCAGCTTATAGCCGAGGCTTACTATCTTGTTATCCACCTTTGCGGCAAGAACTGTATAAGGCAGTGAGCTTTGGTGCTGCCTGTAAAGCTCTTCTATCGTCGTATTCTCTTCCACAGAAAGGTCGAGGGCCTCGCCTCTCATTTCTCTGATGAGTTTAATGTTCATATGATCCTCCCGAATCAGCCGTTAAATACGCGCTGACATAAAAATCAACTTTTGGGGCAAAATACATCGTGAAAGGAGTGATTATTTTGAAAAAGCTGATACTGATAATAATGATAATAGGCGGCATCAACTGGGGCCTCATAGGATTTTTCGACTACAATCTCGTAGCTTCCATATTCGGCGCAAATCTCGAGATAGTTTCGAGAATCATTTATGCGGTAGTGGGCCTGGCCTCGCTGTGGGGAATTACTTTCTTATTTAAAAATCATCAACGCGCCTAAAGCAAGCGGCAAGCTCCGCACGGGGAACTTTATGAAGTTCCCCGTAGTTTTATTCCGATGGTCTGACTGTTTCCTCGGCAAAATACTTATTCAGCATGCCTGCCAAGGCCTTGCCTTCTCCGGCGTGCAGAGTTATGCCTCTGCCCATGCGTTCGTGACCCGGGTCCCAGTCTCTTATGTCCAGCTTAGCGGCGTTGCCGTTCCACTCGACAAGGTTAAGTTCCTTTTTCCATCCGGTGGAATAGGTGCCCAGAACGCCGAGATGTTTTTTAATCTCAAAGCTAAAATCATCTCCTCTTGTCATGGTGTCTCCTTCCCCTGATTTCCCTTTGCAAGATAATTTTAGCATTACTGTAAAAATATGTCAATTACTTTTGCGTGCTGTCTATGGCTTTCTTAACAGCCTCAGGAAGCCGACGGCAATCCTCCTCCGATATGGACGAGCCGGCTATTCTTATGCCTTTTGCAAGAGGCACCGTAAAGATACCTTCTTCTTCCAGCTTGGCGGCTGCGGCCTCCGGGTCGTCGCACGGTATGCTCATAAAGAATCCCGATCTAAAAGGAAGAGTTACCAGCCCCACCTTTTCGGCTTCCGCCTTAAAGGCCTTGCCTCTCCTTATCAGCATATCCCTGTACATTTTTCTCTCGTCCATGACTTTTTTCAGCAGCGCCGGATCCTCGTATATCTTGGTGAGTATCACCTGCGGCGCTCTCGGGCAGTTGGACCACGAGGCCCTCGAAGAAAACTCGCACACTCTCTTGAATTCGTCGGCCGTCTCTTTGGAGCCGGTCATACATATCATGGCTCCGCACCTGAGTCCGTACAAGGTGTAGGCCTTTGAAAGGCTGTGTCCTATGATTACGAGAACGTCCTCGGACGCCTCCTGCAGCACGGGAAGGAAGCTCCTGCTCTCGTCCTCGTCTCCTGCAAAGTCCACATAAGCGGCGTCTACCAGCAGCGTGATTTTTTTATTTTTACCCGCCTCGTTAAGTATGGCGATGACCTTTTTCCATTCTTCGTCGGTAAGCGCGTAGCCCGTAGGGTTGTGTGAAGGCGTATTTATTATTATGACCAGTCTGTCCTGCTTAGTCAGAAGCTCTCTTATCTTTTCCTCGAGGCTGCCGGTATTAAAAAGGCCCTCTTCGTCGAAAAGCTGAAACGTGTCCAGCGTTCTTTCCATCTCCTGAGCTATGGTGTTATACGGCGCCCAGAACCAGTCCGAGGTAAGCACCGAGTCGCCGCGGCAAGAGTAGTTGGAAATGGTGTTTCTTATGGCTCCCGTTCCTCCCGGAGTAGCGATGACCTCCGTAAAGCAAGTCGGCGTAAATTTTCTGAACACGTCTTTCTTTACGGCTTCTTTAAAACCGGGAGTTCCTCCTATGGGAGCATATTCTGCGTAATCTTCCGGGGTCAGGCTTCTGAAAACTTCGTCAACGGATGACAGAACTATAAGCTTTCCATCGTCGTCCAGCAGCGACCCTATGGTAGCGTTGACCACCTTGTCTTTTCCTTCTTTAGCCGCTTTGGCTTTGGCTCTGTTGCTTATGCCGAATATCTTATCTTCTTTAGGGATCTTTCTGCCGTTTTGTGAAGCAAAAATCATTTCTGTCATTGGTTTAACGCCTCCTGAGTATTTTTTGAAATTTAATTATAACATATTCATTCAAGATATTCCAGCGGACATACAGAAATATGGAAAAGTTATTATCAAAATTAACTCCGTATGAAAATCGCAATTTCGGCAAACAATATTTATAACTGGAGGTGAAATCATGCGTCAAGCACAAAAGAAAAAGGATAAAGACAAAGTCGCCATCGTTCTGATGTTAGCATTTTGCGTTATCGCTCTCACTTCGATTTTTACTATAAAATCAAATATAGATAAAGTAAACGGCAGCGACCCGGACGTCCCCGTATCCGAAAACACCAAGACTGAAGAAAAGCAAGATCAGCCGGCAGCGCCGGATTCTTCAGCGGAGGCTTCGTCGGATATTCCGACTGTGGACAGCCGGGATTCGGGAGAAGCTTCCCCCGAGTTCATAGTTCCCGTCAAGTCCGAGGGCATAGCCGTTACTAATCCTTACTCCATGGATAAGCTTATCTACTCGGTGACTCTCGATCAATACATGACCCACTGCGGCGTGGACATCGAAGCGCCGGAAGACTCGCAGGTAGTAGCTGCGGCGGACGGCACCGTCACCGCAGTATACGAAGACGACCGATACGGCACTTCCGTGGAAATCACCCATAAGGGCGATGTGGTAACTATCTATTCAAATCTCTCTAACAGCGATATGGTAGAAATCGGCGATACCGTTACAGGCGGTCAAATAATAGGCGGCGTCGGCTCCACCGGATTATTCGAGTCTCTCGAGCCGGCTCATCTGCACTTTGAAATGCTCAAAGGCGGAGCTTACGTAAATCCGGCAGATTATATAAAATTTTAAAAATCCGGTTAAAGATAATCCCGCAGATACATGCGGGATTTATTGTTTTAACTTTACATATGTTTTATGCCTGTCAGCTGAACTATGCCAATCCAAAAGAAAAAGCATGGGACTCCATAAAACAGGAATTCCGGGAAAAAGCCTTCGCCGCAGAAAATGGTCTTACGCCGACGGAATGGGAATGACCGTGAACCAGTATTGGGAGTACAACAGAAAGTATCAGGCTCCCGTCGCGGTGACTCACGGCAAGGTGGCAGAATATCCGGAAGCCAATCAAATCACCGCTCCTGCTCCCGCGGAAATCGACGGACAGATAACCGACCTTGAATATTATGAATCCCTGCAATGATAAAGGGGTGTGGTGGGGGCGGCCGGCGGCCGGCGTGCTGCCGGCTATCCGAAGTTCCGGCCGGCCCGGTGTTGCGGCGAGGGCCCGGCCAACCCATGGCCGGCGGCGGCTATTCTCTCAAATTTTTATATTGAGGCCGTTAGAGAGAGTTTGTTCAATAATTTTGCTCACGATTTTTCATATTTTAGGCCGTAGAGAGAAAACTCATTGTTTCACTTGATTTCAATATACAATATTTCTCTCTACACCCGTGATTTTTCAAAAATGAGAGACTGAATACGAGGCTATTCTCTCAAAAATCTGAAATCCGGATATTTGAGAGAGTTGCCCAAGAAAAAATGCTCTCTACACATGCTAAATTGCACAATTAGAGAGCATAGCCCATAACTTTCGCCGCCGCTCCGACCGATTTTCAATCAGTCGTGCGGCCGCCCCTTTATTTGAACTTTACATAGTTTATATTCTTGCCTGCCTTGCTGAACCTGTCCTCGTATTCGGTGGTAAAATCCTTGGATTCATACTCCTCTGAGTGCAGGTCTCCGGTGACCTCTGTTATTTCGAGTCCGGCTTCTTGGATTTCTTCGAGGGAAAACTCGAAGAGCCCGTCATTGTCCGTCTTGAACTCCACGAACCCGTCGCGGCCGAGGACTTTTTTATAATTCAGCAGTCTCTGCCTGTATGTCAATCTTCTTTTAAAATGTCTGGCTTTGGGCCATGGGTCGCTGAAGTTCAGGTATATTCCGGCCAGCTCACCTGCCTCAAAGTAATCCTCCAGGTCGTGGACATAGGCTATAAATATCCGTAGGTTTTCCATACCCTCGGCCTGAGCCTTTTCGAGAGCCCTCAGGGCAACGTTGCTCTGCCCCTCTATGGCTATGTAATTGGCCGACGGGCAGGAAGCGGCTCTTTTCATTATAAACTGTCCCTTGCCGCAGCCTATCTCCAAGTATATGGGATTGTCGTTTCCGAATACTCGTGCCCAGCTGCCTTTGTGCTGTGCCGGGTCTTCTACGAGAAACCGCGAGTTCTGTCTCAGCTTCTCGTCCAGATTTTTTATGTTTCTCTGTCTCATACTAAAGCAACCTTGATTCTATGATTATCACGGCAAGAAAGAGAACCATCATGACGATGGCAGCATAGTCTCTCTTCCGGAATTTCATTTCGTTCATGCGGGTGCGGTTCTCTCCGCCTCTGTAGCATCTGGCCTCCATGGCCATGGCCAAATCCTGAGCTATCCTGAAAGCGCCCACAAACAGCGGCACCAATATAGGTATCAGGCTCTTGGCTCTCTTCATCAGACCGCCTGACTCAAAGTCGGCGCCTCTGGCCTGCTGAGCCTTCATTATCTTGTCCGCTTCTTCCAGCAGTGTAGGAATGAACCTCAAAGCAATGGTCATCATCATGGCGATGTCGTGAGCCGGAAGCCCTATCTTCTTAAAGGGCGACAGCAGCCTCTCGATACCGTCGGTCAAGGCCAGCGGTCTCGTGCAGAGGGTCAGCATCGAAGAGCCCATCAGCAGAAGAACCAGTCTTATGGCCATAAACACGGCCACCTCAAGACCCTCGGCCGTAATCTTGAGAAACTTCCATTGCCACAGTATTCTTCCGTCCACCATGAACATGTTCAGCGCAAAGGTGAATATCAGAATCAGCAGTATGGGCTTGAGTCCCCTCATTATGTAGCTTACGGGGACTTTAGACACGGCTATCAGAATTCCCAGAACTATTCCGGCTATCAGGAACCCTATGAAATTGTCGACTATGAACAGCTCTATTATAAACAGCAGCGTGGCTATTATCTTTATTCTCGGGTCCAGCTTGTGTATCCAAGACTTTCCCGGGAAATACTGTCCCAGCGTTATATCTCTTAACATCCGTTCTTTCCTTTATCGTTTAAATATTCCGCAATGCGGTCGGCGGCCTCGTCGATTGACAATATGGTCTCGCCGATTTCCATGCCTCTGTCTCGCAGAGACTCCGTAAGCTGTGTAATCGGAGGCAAATCAAGTCCGACCCCGCTCAGCTCCCGGCGATGGGAGAAGACCTCCTTCGGAGTGCCTATGGTCACCATGCGGCCGCTGTCAATCACCAGCACCTTGTCCGAAAGTCCGGCAATGTCCGCCATGTTGTGAGAAACCAGTATGGTTATGTTTCCGGTCCTCCTGTGAACCTCCTCTATCATGGCAAGCACGTCTTTGTGCGCCTTGGGGTCCAGTCCTGCCGTCGGCTCGTCCAATATCAGCACCTCCGGCCTCATGGCTATTACTCCCGCTATGGCTACTCTGCGCTTTTGCCCTCCCGAAAGCTCGAAGGGAGACCTGTCTTTAAATTTTTCATAGTCGAGACCCACCAGCTCTATGGCTTCTCTGACTCGCTCTTCTATCTCTTCCTCTCCCAATCCCAAGTTCCGCGGGCCGAAAGCCACGTCCTTGGCCACGGTCTCTTCAAAAAGCTGGTATTCGGGATATTGGAAGACCAGTCCTATCCTCTTGCGTATCTCCACCATCGAAATGCCGGAGGCGGTTATATCCGTATCTCCTATCTCGATGGTTCCCTCATCCGGCTTCAAGAGTCCGTTGAGGTGCTGCAAAAGAGTGGATTTGCCCGAGCCGGTATGGCCTATTATTCCCAGAAATTCTCCGTCTTCCACGGAAAAGGTTATATCTTCAAGAGCCACCGATTCGCCGGGCATGCCTTTTTCATATATGTGTTTTAAGTTCTTGACTTGTATTGACATAAGTATTCAACCATTTCTTCCGTTCCTATAATATCGGCAGGAACCTCTATTCCTCTCTGCCTGAGGCGGGCAGCCAGTTCCACTGCCAGCGGCACGTCGAGATTTACGGATTTTACTTTTTCCCCCCGGGCAAACACCTCTGACGGCGTTCCGTCCAGGAAGACCTCTCCCTCGTGCATTATTATCACCCTGTCTGCGTTTACCGCCTCCTCCATGAAGTGAGTTATGAGTATGACGGTTATGCCTTCTCCGTTAAGCTCTTTTATTATGGCCATTATCTCGCCCCGTCCTTTGGGGTCCAGCATGGCCGTCGGCTCGTCGAAGATTATGCAACTTGGCTTCATGGCGACTACGCCCGCTATGGCTATGCGCTGCTTCTGGCCTCCCGAAAGCAGGTGAGGAGCCTTTCCCCTGAAAGCTCCCATGTTTACATCTGCAAGGGCCTTGTCCACCCTGCGGCGTATCTCCTGCGGCTCCACGCCCAGATTTTCCGGACCGAAGGCCACGTCGTCCTCTACTATGGCAGAAACCAGCTGGTTGTCCGGGTTCTGAAACACCATGCCCGCCGACTGGCGCACATCCCAGATGTGTTCATCGTCTGCGGTGTTGAAGCCGTTAACGTATATCACACCCTTCGTCGGCAGTAGAAGTCCGTTGAGGTTTTTTGCCAGCGTGGACTTGCCGGAGCCGTTTTTGCCCAATACGGCCGTAAAGCTTCCTCTTTCTATCTCCAAGCTGACGCCGTTAATCGCCCTGTTGGCCGCAGTCTCGTCGTCCTTTTTATATTCAAATATTAAGTTTTCAATCTTTATAATTGAATCCATCTTATCTTCTTTCGTAATATATGTCCAAATATCTGCTCAAATCTTTCGCATTAAACTGGCCCGGCGCAGTAGGAACCCTTCCGCAGGAATAAGTAATGACTGATCCGAAGTCTCCCGCGCATATTCTGCTGGCCTGTCCTTCTTCTCCCATGGCTATGGCTACTATCGGCGTATGGTTTCTGAGCTGGGTGTAAGCGCAGGCCGCCTCTAAAATCTCGTAGCTCTCCGATTCTTTCTCCGCAAAGCAGGCGATTTTGAGGATGTCACCCCCTGTTCTTTCCATCTTGACAAACCGGGTTGCGATTTCATCTCTTGTCGGCATTTTGTCAAACACATGGTGGGAAATCAGAGTCTTGGTCTTCTTCCTCTTGGCCTCTCTTATCATCTCTCTGATACGGCCGTTGTCTGCGTCCAAATCTATTATGTCTGCGATGCCCATGGCCCATCTCTGAATCCTGTTGCCGACTTCCTCGTCTCCTTTGTAATCCACTATGAGCTTCTTCTCTCTGCAAAGCTTCTTTATCTCTTTGAGTATTGTCTTGAACTCTTCTTCCGTATAGTCCTTGCTTCCGGCGGTTTTATCAACGCACCATTCGACGATCTGACAGTATTCTCTGTACTCTTCGATTTCGGTCTTGAGCTGTTCTATTGTGTCGCAGCTCAAAGACAGGCATATTGCCGGTCTTTTCTTTTCTCTGTTCTTTTTTTCTCTTTTCTTTTTTTCTCTGTTCTTCTTCTCTTTTCTCAATTTAACCGCCCCTTTTCATACCTATTTCATGGCCTATGATTTTTTTCAATAAGTCCACGGAATAATACTAAACTCTTTGCGAGTCAAAGTCAATATCTTGTTTCCGCAAACGCACTTAAATGTCAATAGCAAATTAGAATATATTTTTAAAAAATAAAATATATTAAAATACTTCTTTATTTTTATGATTACTGTTATAAATTCCTTATAAAAAGCTTTTTACAGAATAAACATTGGTTTAACTGTAGTAAAAAATATCTATGCGTAATTATATTTGTCTTTTAAAGCTGTTTAATATCAGCACAAAAGCAGGTTGTAATGACCTCTCGTAATAATCTCTTATTTTATGTAAAATGTGACTTCTTAAATTGTTCCAGCAAATAAAATTTCCTTTGTTTCTCTTAAAAATATATCTGATGAACATTAAATCCTTTGCAAAGGCTTTCATATCTTTGTTTGCAACATATTTCAGTGTGTTTCTCACCATATGTACAATACAACGCTGTTGCTCTGTTTTTGGAAATGCGGTAGAGATTGCATCCTTGATTCCTGTTAATCCATCTGAGCAGAGAATGAGAATATCCTGAACTCCACGATTCTTTAAACTGTTCAATACTGAAAGCCAGTACTTACTGCTTTCATTTTCGCCCACTATAATGCCTAAGACTTCTTTCATGCCATCTTCATTGATTCCAAGTACCACATATGCTGCCAGCTTCCTGATCACACCATCATCACGTACAAAGCAGTGCACAGCATCAATAAAAACGATTGGATACACAGGCGACAAGGGACGATTCTGCCATTCATCGATTTTTGGAAGGAGCTTATCTGTGATATCAGATACCATTCCTTCACTGACTTCAAACCCATAAATATCCTCTATGGTTTCTGAAATCTGCCGTGTAGTCATCCCCTTGGCATACATTGCAAGGCAAAAGATTTAAAACGACAAGGCCGAGGTTATCGTAACTTCACGCATCTAAGAAACAGATTTCTCTTTTCAACGAGATCGTCACCACCGCTAAATGGTAAAGAAGCTTATGACGAACCTTACATAGAATACGAAGATTAACAACATTTCCGGATTTATCTCATTTAAAAAGGCGTGGAGCCTTGATGTTCCACGCCTAACTTTTGCCTTTTTTAGACCCTAAAATCAGTCCCTAAAAAACTTTGAGAAACCCTAAAAAACTTTGATTATCCTGATTTAATATATTTTATCATAGAAGACCTTTATAGTGTTTAATTTACAGAGATTTTTTCACAGGCTCTCTTTTTCGCTATGTTAATTAATTAAATTCACTTAAACATCCTAACAATCTCACAAAATACATCGCTAATTTTCTCAATCAAGTCATCCGGGAAATCAAAGGCTCCTGTATGAAGTTCTGCATGATTTTCTCCTGCACCAATATGGAAGATTGCACCATCTATTTTTTTAGTATACCATCCGAAATCTTCAGACCCTCTATCCATATCTTCTGTATATTCAAACTCTACATTCAAATTATCACATGATTTCTTGACACATTCCATACACCTTTGAGTATTTATTGTAATTGGAAATTCATCTTGATATTGTATTTGATAATTTATTTTATTGTTACATGCAAGATTTGCTACTAAGTGTTCAAATTCCGTTCTAAACCAATCAAGTTCCTCTTCGTATTCCCCTCTGAAAGTTAGACAAAACACACCATCGCTAGCTTGCACTCCAAAGCTTTCTTCTCCAATATCAATTTGAATTATCGTACTAAGAACCTTTCCTTTTTTACTAGCTTCCTTTTCTAAATCTGGCAACATTTTTATTATATCCGCCACACAAAATGCTGGATTTCTTCCAACTTCTGGCATGCTAGCATGTGATGGCGCACCTTCAAACCGCACTATTACGCCTGTCGAAGCCCAATTCATTAAGCCTTTTTTATTCATAATAACTTTTCCAAGCTTAATCCCCGGTGCATTATGGCAACCATATATTTCTGCTATATCATTTTCTTCCAACATCTTCAGACATTCTTTAGCACCTGCACCAATTTCTTCTGCATGTTGAAAAAGAAAATAAACATCACAATTTGCTCCGGTACGCTCTATATGTAAAGCTGTAGCTAACAATGCCGCACAATGCCCATCATGCCCACATGTATGGCTCATACCTTCTGTAAGCGATTTATACGCCAAGTCCGTTGTCTCTTTTACAGGCACTGCATCAATTTCGCTTCTAAATGCAATACCTGGTTCTTTTTCTTTCGCTCTGTATACAGCATAAAACCACTTTCCTTCATCGTGTATTTCCAAACAAGAGTTTTTTTCAAGGAATTCAATCAAAAATTTCTTAGTCTCTATCTCCTTATTTGATGGTTCTGCCATTTGATGAAGTTTATGTCTTACAACGGTACATTTTTTAATTATATTTTCATCCACTAAAATTCACCCTCCAACCAATTTGCCAATAGGTCTTACTTATAGCTCAAGGAACTATAATTCAACCCTAAATTATAGAGCAACTCTGCATATTTAATCGATACAGCGGCCGGGTCAATAACTGGTATATGTAAATCCTTTTGCAATCGTTCGCCTAGTCCCGCAAGTCCTAAACAAGCAAGTACAATAACATGAGCACCATCTTCCAAAACGCATTTTTCCCCTTCTTTCAAGAGAACTTTATACGTTTCATCAATTTTTTCTCTTAGATTATCTACATTGATGTCAAGACTTCTAATGGACTTACATTTTGTTGGATCGAATCCGTACCCTCGTAACTTCACATTGTTAATGTTTATCATTTCTTCGAGTGGTGTAATAATGGAATACTGATCTCCAAGTTCTTGCCCTACCATCATAGAAATATATCCTGGACCTATAACCGGAACACTAGTCAATTCTCTTGCAGCCCTTACTGCCGGATCACTTGAACAATATATTATCATGCAATCAAATCCATCCTCCGCAACTGTTCGTGCTCTGTCTAAAATATGTATTCCTGCCTCAAATTCTTCATATTCCGTCTCAATACTTATCGGACCAGCAGGAATGCATTCTACAGTAATTTCCGTATTATTACTTGCATACTTTGATAACATTTGTTTTCTGTCTGCTAAAATCTCTTTGCTCATCCCACTATTTGGTATTAGTACTAACAAATTGAACTTTCTGTTTTTACCCATACAGAAATCCTCCTTCTATTTCAAATGGAACTCACCTTTTGCAGGTGAGTTCCTTGGCAAGTCTTAAATAACTGAGCTGATATATTCGTTTGCAGCCTTTAGGGAATCAAGTAGTCTATTTCTATTTCTAAGAAGTTCTGTTCTCATCAATTTAAAATTAACATCATTTTCATCCAACTCACTCATTTCAACCATTGGATATAGTGCTGGAATTGGTTTTGATAGGATACTTAAGCCATAACTATCTTGAGAATATCTATCACAAGCAGTATAGAATGGTCCTGTTAAGGTTCTGCTTAATTTCATAAGAACATCATTAATTTTTGTTGCTACTTGGTAATCTTTCTCATGTTCTGAAATCACCGAATTCAGCCTATCCACATTAGCGACTAACAAATCACTCTCTCTAATTAGTGATGTAATATCAATTGTTCTATCAGCATATTTGTTGAGATCCTTAAGTTTATTATTTATATCTTTTGCGGTTTTATCAAAGTTATATGGTAAAATAACACTGTTAACAATACCTAGTAAGGATTCTGCTTGAACAATATTATCTAGTTTCATATTTCCGGCGTCCGCCTTATCAAGACCATCTTTTATAGTGTGATTCCACCATCCTAATGTAGCTCCATGGTTTTCTTCAATTATAGATTTCTTAAATCCAACTCTTCCAAATACAGATGGAATTCCAAGACCAAAGAATGACTGATCTGCAATCTTTGCCATTGGTCGAGCATCTACAATATGTCCAATAGCATCTTTTATTACATTAGCGGAGTACTCACTGAGTTCTCGTGAAACATCAACTTCGTACTCATCAGCAAACTTCATTGCAGTAGAGTCAATGTTTATATATCCTATACAATTATCTGACAGCAAATCCCAATAATTATCAGCAAACCATGTCGAACCAGCCGCTTCAGCTATTTCATGCCCATTCCAAAATACAAACCAAATACTTCTTTCCAATTCATCTTTGAATTTAGAGAAAACTCTTACCATTTCAAGCATCGAAGCGTCCCCTGTAGCATTGCAAGTTACACCAGGTTCCCACGCATCAAGATGTCCTGTAACAAGTAAGAATTTTTCAGGGTCTTTTCCCTTTATAAAACCACTTGGCTGAGGTAATTTCTCCCATAATCTTTCTGCGGTAATCTTAAGTTTAATTTCTATCTTTTCTCCTGCGAGATAAAGATCTCGCAAATATTCCCCATCTCTTCTTGTAATACTGCATCCTGTAATCTTAGGAATTTTTTCAAAAGATTCCCTTGTAGGGTTTCCCCATACTCCTTTTAGACCTCTCATACATATAACTGCCTCATCTTTTCTTCCCCAGTTCATGCAAATCATTGCTTTTGCACCCTTTCTATATGCAATCATTGCTTTTTCCGGGGTTGCTGGTGCGTACGAAACCTCTACAAGAACAGCTTTTCCTTCAACATCTTTGTCGTCATAATCGTCCTCTCCACCAGCACCTACATAAATAAGTTCATAAACATCTCCATCTGGTGATGTAGGTTCAATATGACAACAAGGCATACTATCTAACGTTTTTAACTCTGGTGATAATATTGTTATTTCTGATGTACCCGGTCTACTATTATATGTCTCAAATTCCAGAATCTCTGCTTCACAGCCATATGATTTCATTTCTTTAACAATATACTCTGCAGCAATGCGATCCTGTCCTGTTCCTGAAATTCGTCTTGGAGTATTCTCCGTAAGCCATAAAATATGACTCATTGCCCTGTCAACATCTAACTCTGCTAAAATTTTGTCTTTTAATGTACTCATTTATTTATCTCCTTTCTACTACGTTTTACAAACACTTTATTTACAAATTAGTTTTTCTTTCAGCTTCTCGCTTTAATTCTAGTAAATCAGAATATTTTTCTGCAACTATTTCATCCCAAATTTCAGCATTATCAATACCTAACTTTGAAGGTTCGAAAACCGGATCCAAACCCATTTTTCTCTGTCTATCATAATCTCTAAATATCTTAATAACCTTTGGGCTTAAAAGTATTATCGCTGGCAAGTTCACCCATGCAAGAATTGCCGTACCCATGTCTGCAATATTCCAAGCTACTGCAGTCGATGTCATTGATCCAAAGAATGTAATTGCCACCATTGCAAACAGAACTGAGTTTATTGCAATTTTTTGTGTCCTACGGCTCTTTTTTCTAAAAATATATGACATACCTGCGTCTGTATTAAATGCAAAGGCCACCAACGTTGTTAGTGTAAAGAAAAATATTGCAATTGCAACGAATCCTGAGCCCGTTCCTGGTAACAGCGAATCAATTGCGGCCTGTGTATATCCAACTCCGTGATCAACACCATGAATGTTTTCAACAATATAACCATCTCCAGCTAAATTCTGTACATTATACATTCCGGTAGATAAAATCATAATGCCTGTTGCTGTACATACAAATAGAGTATCAATGTAAACTGAAAACGACTGAGCCAAACCCTGTTTCACAGGATGTGAAACTTCTGCGGATGCTGCAGCATGTGCACCTGTACCAAATCCGGCTTCATTTGAGAATATGCCACGCTTTATACCCCACATGAAAGACTGACCCCATATAGCTCCAAAAACAGCATTAAGATTAAAAGCACATGAGAATATCAGCTTAACCATTGGACCTATTCTTGTTATATTTGCAAGCAACACAATAATTGCTATCACTATATACGCAAGTGCCATAAAAGGAACTACATACTGTGCAAACTTACCAATTCTTTTCATTCCACCAAGTGCAATTAGTGCAAATATAACAGTTAGAACAACTGCTGTTATTATAGGGTCTACACCCCACGCAGTTTTAAAAGATTCTGCCACATTATAAGCCTGAATAGTCGGTCCTGTAATCGCGTTACTTATTACAAAAACTATTGCAAATATTGGCATTTTTAGTCCTCTCTCTATATAGAATGCAGGCCCCCCTCTGTATTCGCCGCCAACTTTTGTTTTATACACATTACCCAACGTACTTTCTGCCATTGCAGACCCTGCTCCAACAAATGCGATTACCCACATCCAGAAGATAGCTCCCGGGCCTCCATAGAAAATCGCAGTTGCAACACCTGCAATATTGCCTATTCCAATCCTTCCTCCTAAAGTCATTGCGAATCCTTGAAATGAAGAAATTCCTTCTTCGCTGGCTTTCCCTCCAACGAGATACTTTACCATATCTTTGATTCTTCTTACTTGAGGAAATTTTAATCTTATACTATAAATTAATCCTGATGTCAGGGCCACTATTATCAATGGTAACGCCCATAAATACCCTGCTATAGTACCTGTAATTGCTTCCCAATTCACTACTTCTACCTCCTAAAAATTTCACTAAATCTTCTACTTTAACCGTTTAAGTCTCACTCATTTCGGTGAGCATCGTGATTTTATTGGGTTTAATAAACTATCTAAACTACATTTTTGCTCATATTAAACAAAAATTCTCAAATTGCAACTTTCATCATGACACTATTTCATAGCGACTGCATCTACTTATTGAAGAAAACGCTAATTTTCCACCTCCATTCCTTTCTATGGATTTTGCATTTAATCCGAACTACTTTTAACAGAAATACACAACAACTTTCTCCAAATTGGTTCTTCCTATTTTAGCTTTGGGTGAACCACTATTGATATTTTTTTAGTTCACTTTTTTCTGCTCTTTTACAAATTAAAAGTGAACTAAATCTATATCATCATATTCAGAGTTTGTTGTAAATGATTAAACATCAGCCTGTTGGCAGCTTCTGTATCCCTCCTTTCTATCGCTTTTATAATAAGGTCATGATCCTTTAAATTCTCTTCAACTGAATGTCTACGAAAATATTCGACTTCAAATCTATTTCTCATTAAATCTTCTGTTGCTTCATATGCAATCATTGCCATCTCAACTAAAAAATAATTGTCGCATCCCGCTGCATATAGTCTATGGATTTCCACTTCGTCATCAGTCTTTCCACTTTCATTTAGCATTTTTGAATACGTCTCAAAACCTGTTCTAATAGCCTTGATTGTTTCTTCTGAAGCGTTTCTGGCTACGCTCTCAACAATTTTGGGTTCAAGCAACTGTCGCGTATAATATATATCACAAAGAGAATATCTTTCTAGATTTTGAGAAATATTATCAAAATATACATTTACAGATTCACCCGTTACACCACAATCGATTTGATTTCTCAAATATCTTCCACTACCATGTTTAGATACTATAAGACCTCTATGTTCTAATATATGAAATGCATCTCTCAACGTATTCCTACTTATTCCCCATTGTTGGGTGAGTTGTCTCTCGGGAGGAAATCTTTCTCCCGGTTTTACACCTCCACTATCAATTAGCTCGTATATTTTATCTATGGTTTGCTGATATAGCAACCTGTCATCTTTCATAAGTTATCTCTGTTCTTCTCAAATTGGTTAACCCAATTTTACCATCAGTAAAACTTGTTGTCAATAGAATTGTCAGATTTTTTAATCAATTTTTAAAATTTATTTATTCAGCGTTATAGAGTTTATAGACCGCTATTCCCCTTTACTCCTGTTTCTGAAGTCGAAGTATTTCAGCGCGAATTTCAAGAGTACAAACAAGTATACCCCTGCCAGAATCCAAAACAGGATTCTAAGCCAAAGTGTTGCCGCAGGATTTACCTTTAACCCATAAAAACGGACAGCGTGGTTAAATAACGCACTCAACTGATTGTGTATATGGCGGACAAATGTCTGGACATTTGTCTTTAGAAAAATAATTCTTAACCATTTACTCTCTCTTTTTTCGTTATTTGATTAAATTTTTATTAAATTGAAATTCTAAAAACGTTGAAATTTCAACACATAAAAATTAGGTTGGAATTATTTTTCTAACCTAATTGTAAAATTCAGCTGTTTCCGCAAACGCATTAAAAGACCCGCGGAGGTTATCCTCTGCGGGTCTTGTTTCGTTTCGTATCTACTTGTATTATTCGATAACTTCTGTTACTACGCCGGAGCCTACTGTTCTTCCGCCTTCTCTGATTGCGAATCTCAGTCCCTCTTCGATTG
>OKSB01000021.1_pt1 | contig 150793 bp, 120 predicted proteins | sample 1601171 | NCBI WGS metagenome assembly OKSB01 (sample SAMEA3541496, study PRJEB24748) | human gut metagenome | biome: human gut; feature: human-associated habitat; material: faeces | place: China | collected 2012 | reverse complement strand
AGATCAACATCGTCGACACCCCGGGCCACGCCGACTTCGGCGGCGAGGTCGAGCGTGTCCTGAAGATGGTCAACGGTGTCATCCTGCTCGTCGACGCCGCCGAGGGCCCCATGCCGCAGACGCGCTTCGTGCTCAGCAAGGCACTTGAGCTCGGCCACCGCGTCATCGTCGTCATCAACAAGATCGACCGCCCCGACCAGCGCATCCACGAGGTCATTGACGAGGTGCTCGAGCTGCTCATGGACCTCAACGCGACCGACGAACAGCTCGACTCGCCCATGCTCTTCTGCTCGGGCCGTCAGGGCACCGCGTCCTACTCCCCGGATGTGCCAGGCAAGGACCTGCGCCCGCTGTTCGACACCATTCTGGAGTATATCCCCGCGCCGGAGCAGAACGTCGACGCGCCGTTCCAGATGCTCGTGTCGTCCATCGACTACAATGAGTTCGTCGGCCGCATCGCCATCGGCCGCATCGAGCGCGGTGTCATCCGCCAGAACGAGGAGATCGCCGTGTGCAACTACCACCAGCCGGACGCCCCGGCCAAGAAGGCCAAGGCCGTGTCGATGTACGAGTTTGAGGGCCTGCAGCGCGTGCCCGTCACGGAGGCGGAGGCCGGCAGCATCATCGCCATGTCCGGCATCGGCGACATCACCATCGGCGATACGATCTGCGCGCCGACCTGCGTTGAGCCGATCGAGTTTGTGAAGATCTCTGCGCCCACGATGGAGATGACTTTCTCCGTCAACGACGGCCCGTTTGCCGGCCGCGAGGGCAAGTTCGTCACTAGCCGCCAGATCCGCGAGCGGCTCCACCGCGAGACGCTCAAGGATGTGTCTCTGCGCGTGACCGATCTCGAGGGCGCGACGGATTCGTTCAACGTCGCCGGCCGCGGCGAGATGTCGCTGTCCATCCTCATCGAGACCATGCGCCGCGAGGGCTATGAGTTCCAGGTCTCGCCCCCGCGCGTGCTCTATCAGACGATCAACGGCCAGAAGTGCGAGCCCATTGAGCGCCTCGTCGCCGATGTGCCGGCCGATGCCGTCGGCGCCGTGATCGAAAAGCTCAGCGCCCGCAAGGGTGAGCTGCAGCAGATGGAGCCCATCGGCAAGCGCACGCGGCTGGAGTTTCTCGTGCCGGCGCGCGGCCTGTTCGGCTACCGCAACGAGTTTCTGACCGATACGAAGGGCGAGGGCATCATGGCCTCCGTCTTTGACAGCTACGCCCCCTATAAGGGCGACCTCAGCCGCCGCAACACCGGCTCGCTCGTCTCGTTCGAGACCGGCGAGAGCATCACTTACGGCCTGTTCAACGCGCAGGAGCGCGGCCAGCTGTTTATCGGCGCGGGCGTGCCCGTGTACGCCGGCATGGTCGTCGGCGTGTCGCCGAAGCAGGAGGACATCACCGTCAACGTCTGCAAGAAAAAGCAGCTGACCAATACCCGCGCCGCCGGCTCCGACGACGCGCTGCGTCTCGTGCCGCCGCGCAAGCTGAGCCTGGAGCAGTGCCTGGAGTTCCTCGCGGACGACGAGCTGCTCGAGGTCACGCCCAAGAGCCTGCGCATCCGCAAGCGCATCCTCGACCATGAGCGCCGCATGAAGGCCGCCCACGGCAAGGGTGCAAAATAAGTCCCCAAAATGTATCCCGCCGCCGTCTCAGCAGACGGCGGCGGGAAGTTTGCACTGTGGGGCGCGCGGAGAAAAATTTCTCTTTACAAGTACCACGGGGTGTGGTATTGTAAAACAGTCCATGTGCCCGGATCCGGGGTTTGGCCGCTTTGCAGCGGTGCCTTTCCGCCCGGTTCTGCGCCAGCGGATACGAAAACAAAGAAAGGAAGTCATCACCATGATCACCAAAGCTGAAAAGACCGCAGTCATCGAAGCCAACAAGACGCACGAGGGCGACACCGGTTCTCCGGAGGTCCAGATCGCCATCCTCACCGAGCGCATCCACCAGCTCACCGAGCACCTGAAGGTGCACCCAAACGACAAGCACAGCCGTCTGGGCATGTACAAGATGGTCGGTAAGCGCCGCCGTCTGCTCGACTACCTCGCCAAGAAGGACATCGAGCGCTATCGTGCGATCATTGCAAAGCTGAACATCCGTAAGTAAGTTCGGCTTTTCCGAAGGGTATGAACGTTTGAACGCAGGGGGATAATTTCATATTGTCCCCCTGCTTTTTTCGTTCGCCCGGCAAGCCCATTTTCGGGAGCGCCGCTGCCCAGTATTTGAATCTGCGCCCCATCGCGCATGGGACGCGGATGCAAGTGCTGGCTCTGGCGTTTCCGCCAACAAAAGAAAGGAGCACCAGAACCCATGATCATCACCACGCACAAGCAGTTCCCCAACTACAAGCGCTACGAGATCGAGTATGAAGGCCGTCCCCTCGTGATGGAGACCGGCAAACTCGCAGAGCTGTGCAACTCCGCCGTTCTCGTCAGCTACGGCGAGACGACCGTGCTCGTCACCTGCACGGCCTCCGCCCGCCCGAAAGACGGCGTGGATTACTTCCCGCTGTCCGTCGACTTCAACGAAAAGCTCTACGCCGTCGGCCGCATCCCCGGCAGCTTCATGCGCCGTGAGGGCAAGCCCAGCCTGCCCGCCGTGCTCGCCAGCCGCCTGATCGACCGCCCGATGCGTCCGCTCTTCCCGAGCGACCTGCGCAACGACGTCATCATCGCCTGCGAGGTCCTGTCCGTCGACCGCGACTGCAGCCCGGAGATCACCGCCATGATCGGCGCGAGCGCCGCGGTGAGCATCTCCGACGTGCCGTTCAACGGCCCCATCGCCGGCATCGTCCTCGGCTGGGACGGGGAGAAGTACCTCTTCAACCCCACGCAGGAGCAGCGCAAGACCAACCGCATGACCACCACCATCGCGGCCACGCACAAGAAGATCGTCATGATCGAGTCCGAGGCCGACCAGGTGCCGGACGACGTGATGTACGAGGGCATCGTGCAGGCGCATGCGCACCTGCAGCCCGTGCTCGACCTCATCGACAAGATGGTCAGCGAGATCGGCAAGCCGAAGTTCGAGTATGAGCACGCGTCCTTTGACGAGGACCTGTTCGAGCTCCTGTGCGCCAACGAGATGGAGGCCATGGAGTACTGCATGGACACCGACGACAAGAACGTGCGCGAGGCGCGCGTGAATGAATGGATCGCCGCCGTGCAGGCAAAATATGAAGAGGAGCACCCGGACATGATGCAGTACATGGACGAGATCCTCTACAAGATGCAGAAAAAGATCGTCAAGAAGTGGCTGCTCGCCGGTCACCGCGTTGACGGCCGCAAGATGAACGAGATCCGCCCGCTCGATGCCGAGGTCGGCGTGATTCCGCGCGTGCACGGCTCGGGCCTGTTTACCCGCGGCCAGACGCAGGTGCTGTCCATCGCCACGCTCGCGACGCTGTCCATGTCCCAGAAGCTCGACACCATCTGGGAAGAGGAAGAAAAGCGCTTCATGCACCACTACAACATGCCGCCGTACTCCACCGGTGACGCCCGCGCCGCCCGCAGCACCAACCGCCGCGAGTACGGCCACGGCGCCCTCGTCGAGAAGGCGCTGCAGTGCGTCATCCCGCCGGTCGAAGAGTTCCCGTACGCCATCCGCGTGGTGTCCGAGGTGCTCTCGTCCAACGGCTCCACGTCTCAGGGCTCCATCTGCGGCTCCACGCTCGCACTCATGGACGCCGGCGTGCCCATCAAGGCGCCGGTTGCCGGCATCTCCTGCGGCCTGATCCAGGACGGCGACGACTTCACCACCTTCATCGACATTCAGGGCGTTGAGGACTTCCACGGCGAGATGGACTTCAAGGTCGCCGGCACGAAGCAGGGCATCACCGCCATCCAGATGGACCTCAAGAACGACGGCCTCAAGCACGAGATCGTCAAGGAGGCGTTCCGCATGACGCGCGAGGCCCGCTTCCAGATCCTCGATGAGATCATGCTCAAGGCGATCGCCGAGCCGCGCAAGGAGCTGGCCGATTCCGCCCCGAAGATGATCCAGATGAAAATCAACCCCGACAAGATCCGCGAGGTCATCGGCTCCGGCGGCAAGGTCATCCAGAAGATCTGCGCCGACACCGGCTGCAAGATCGACATCGAGGACGACGGCTCCATCTTCATCGCGTCCGAGGACATCGAGGCCTGCCGCACCGCGCGCAAGACCATCGAGAACATCGTCTTCGAGCCGGAAGTCGGTGAGCTGTACTACGGCAAGGTCTCCAACATCCGCAGCGACTTCGGCGCCTGGGTCGAGCTGGCTCCGGGCAAGGACGGCCTCATCAAGATCAAGGACCTCGAGTTCAAGCGCACCGAAAAGGTCGAAGATGTGCTCAAGATCGGCGACATGACCTGGGTCAAGGTCATGAATGTCGACGATCGCGGCCGCATCGACCTGTCCCGCAAGGATGCGATGCGTGAAAAGGGCCTGATGTAATCTCAGCACAACTGTGAGGGCGGGGTGCGCAGACACCCCGCCCCTTTTTCCACGGGGGGACAGCACATCATGTATGAAAAACAGACGCTGCCGAACGGCGTGCGCATTGTCTATGAGCACATGCCGCACGTGCGCTCGGCGGCCATCGGCGTGTGGATCGGCGTCGGGTCACGGTACGAGTCGCCGTGCGAGACCGGCAGCGCGCACTTCATCGAGCACATGCTCTTCAAGGGGACGGCACAGCACTCCGCCTCCGAACTGGCAGAGCGCATGGACGCCATCGGCGGCCAGGTGAACGCCTACACCACGCGCGAGGGCACCTGCTACTATGCGCGCGTGCTCGACGAGCACCTCGACCGCGCGGGCGACCTGCTCGCCGAGATGCTCTTCACATCGAACTTTGCCGAGGCGGACGTGGCCAACGAGCGCGGCGTCATCCGCGAGGAGATGGACATGTACGCCGACACGCCGGAGGATCTGGTCACGGAGCGGCTCATCGGCGCCGCCTTCCCCGGTGCGCTGGGGCGGCCGGTGCTCGGGCGCCCGGCCTCGATCGACCGGCTGACGGGGGCGCGCCTGCGCTCGTTCCAGATCGCGCACTATATCGCGCCGCGCATCGTCATCGCCGTGTCCGGCAGCTTCACGGAGGCAAACATCGCGCGCCTTGCCGCGCACTTTTCGTGGCTGCCCGTCCGGCCGGACCTGACCATGCGGGCCGGAAATTATACCCCGGCCTTCACGCTCAAGCGCAAGGCCATCGAGCAAAACCAGATCAGCATCGGCTTTCCCGGCCTGCCGACGGGGGCGGAGGCGCGCTTTACCATGGCGCTGCTCTCGTCCATCCTCGGCGGGAACATGTCCTCGCGCCTGTTTCAGACCGTGCGCGAGAAAAACGGCCTGTGCTACGCCATCTACACCTACACGGCGAGCTTTCTCGACTGCGGCATGTTCGGCATCTCTGCCGCCGTCGGCCGTGAGACGGAGCAGCGCGCCCTCGCGCTCATCCGCGACGAGCTCGAGCGCTTCCGCACCGACGGCGTCACGCAATCGGAGCTCGACCGCGCGCGCGAACAGGTGCACGCGAGCGTGCTCATGGCGGAGGAATCCACCGCCTCGCGCATGAACAAGCTCGGCTATTCCGAGCTGTACCTCGGCCGGGTGCTCCCGGCGGACGAGGTGCTCGCGCGCTACGATGCCGTCACGCGTGAGGACATCCTCGGCCTCGCGCGCGAGACGCTGGACTTTGACCGCGTGTCGTTCTCGGCTGTCGGCCGCCTGCGGCCGCAGGAGGAATACGCGCAGCAGCTCAAGGGATAACAAAAAACGCCGCGGAAGCCTCCGCGGCGTTTTTTTGTTTCAATCGTCCGGCTCGCCGGTCATGACCGTGTGCCGGATGCGGCGGATACCACACCCGCGCCGCTTGCGCAAGGGGGCGGATCCTGCCGCCATGTATCGCAAAACGGAACCCCGGCGGCTTCGAGAAGAAGCCGCCGGGGTCGTTTTGCTTTTCAGGCGTTTTGGATCAGCAGCTCTGCGATCTGCACGCAGTTGGTGGCCGCGCCCTTGCGCACCTGGTCGCCGCAGCACCAGAGGCACAGGCCATTGGGGTCGGTCAGGTCGGGGCGGATGCGGCCGACGAACACGAGATCCTGATCCGACGTGTCGAGCGGCATGGGATACTGCAGCGCGTCGAGATCGTCCACGAGGCGGCAGCCGGGGGCGGCGGCGATGGCCGCGCGCGCCTCGTCAACGGAGATGTGGTGCACGAAGTGCACGGCGGCGGAGATGGAGTGGCTGCGCACGACGGGCACGCGCACGCAGGTGCACGAGACGTTCATGTCCGGCAGGTGCAGGATCTTGCGGCCCTCGTTCTGGAGCTTCATCTCCTCGGAGGTGTAACCGTCGCACTGCTCGCCGCCGATCTGCGGGATGACGTTGTAGGCGATCTGGTGCGCGAACACCTTCGGCGCGTAGGTCTTGCCGGCGCGCAGGGCGTCGACCTCGTTCTGCAGCTCGATCGGGCCGCCGGCGCCCGCGCCGGACACGGCCTGATACGTTGACACGACCATGTCGCGGATGGGCGAGAGCTTGCGCAGCGCGTTGATGGCGGTCAGCGTGATGATGGTCGAGCAGTTGGGGTTGGAGATGATGCCGTGGTGCAGCTTCACGTCCCCGGCGTTGATCTCCGGCACGACGAGCGGCACGTTCGGGTCGAGGCGGAAGGCCGAGGAGTTATCCACGAACACGGCGCCGGAGCGCACGATCGCGGGGGCGAAGCGCTCGGCAATGTCGTTTTCCGCCGCGCCGAGGACGATGTCCATGCCGGCGAAGGCGGCGTCCGTCGCCTCCTCGACGACGATGTCCTGCCCCTGCCACGACACGACTTTGCCGGCCGAGCGGGCGCTCGCGAGCAGATGCAGCTCCCCGACGGGGAACCTGCGCTCGGCGAGGATCTTCATCATTTCCTGTCCGACGGCGCCGCTGGCGCCGAGAATGGCAACACGATACTGCTTCATATCCGAAAACTTCCTTTCTTATTTCACAAAGCTGTTGTACAGGACCTGGATGGCGGGCGCGAGATCCTTCGTGTCCACGCCGACGATGATGTTGAGCTCATCCGGCCCCTGCGAGATCATGCGGATGTTGATGCCGTGCTCGCCGAGCGCGGCGAAGATGCGGCCCGACGTGCCGGGGCGGAAGGCCATCTTCCGGCCGACGGCCGCGACGATGGAGATATTTTCCGTCACGTGCAGATCGTCCGGGTGCAGCTGCTTTTCCAGCTCGCCGAGGATAGAGTACAGGCAGGAGGAGACCTTGTTGCTCGAGACGACGAGTGACAGGCAGTCGATGCCGCTGGGGGCGTACTCGATGCTCACGCCGTGGCGCTCGAACACCTCAAACACCTGCCGGAACGTGCCCACGCTCGAGGACATGCCAGACTTGGCGATGGTGATGATGGAGTAGTTTTTCCGGCCTGCGATGCCGGTGATGAGCCGGCCGTCGTCCACGTCGTCGAACGACTCCATGATGAGCGTGCCGGGGTGGTCGGGGTCGTTGGTGTTGCGGATGTTGAGCGGGATGTTCTTCTCGCGCACGGGGAAGACCGTGCCCTCGTGCAGCACCTGCGCGCCGACGAAGCTCAGCTCGCGCAGCTCGTTATACGTGATGCGCTCGATGGGCAGCGGATCGGGCACGATGCGCGGGTCGGCCATGAGGATGCCGGACACGTCCGTCCAGTTTTCGTACACGTCGGCATTCAGCGCCGCGGCCGCGAGCGCGCCGGTGATGTCGCTGCCGCCGCGGGAGAACGTGCGGATCTTGCGGTCGGGCGTCACGCCGTAAAAGCCGGGGATGACGACATTGCGCCCGTCGGCCAGGCGCCGCAGCGCAGCGTAGGACGCCTCCTTGTCGATCGAACCGTCGAAGCGGAAGCGCACCCACAGCTCCGCGTCCAGAAACGAGTAGCCGAGGTAGTCCGCCATGAGCAGGGCGGAGAAATATTCGCCGCGCGACACGAGCTCCTCCTCCGAGATGCCGGCGCGCATCTGCCGGCGCAGCACGGCGAGCTCGGCCTCAATGTCCACGTGCAGGCCGCACTCGTCGCGGATGGCGATGTAGCGATCACAGATCATCTGGAAGATGGCGTCGCAGCTCACGCCGTACTGCAGGTGCGCGTAGCACAGGTACAGGAGGTCTGTGAGCTTGTGGTCGTCCGCGCTGCGCTTGCCGGCGGCGGACACGACGATCACCTTCCGTGCGGGGTCGGCGCGCACGATGTTGCGCACTTTTTCAAACTGTTTGGCGTCCGCCATCGACGAGCCGCCGAATTTTGCAACCTTCAGCATGGGACCCTCCTTACTGCAGCGCGGCAAAGAAGCTCTCGCTGTCCTGCGCCAGCGCCTGCGTCATGAGCGCGTGCATCCGGCTCACGGGCACGGGCTGCGTGATGACGGCGCCGTCCCAGTCGCCCTCGGCGAGAGCGGCAAGCTCCGGCAGCGCGGCGCGCGTGCGCACATAGTAGCGGTGCTGCACGCCGGAATTGTCCGGCACGGCCGGGACGAACGAATCGGTGTAAAACGCGTGCACGCCGCGCGTGATGTCCACGAGGTCCTGCACGACGTTGTAAGCCGTCGGGTAGCGGCCCGCGCCCTGACCGAAGAAGCTCTGCACGCCCATGCGGTCCCCGTCCATACTGATGAGGTTGAAGTTTGCGGGCACGGCCGCCTCGAGCGCGTCATGGCCCAGCAGCGTCGGTTCGACGTAGGCGCGGATGCTGCCGGCGCTTTGCTCCGCCGTCGCGATCAGCTTGCACGTGCAGCCGTGCGCCTGAAAGCGGGCGATGTCCGCCTTGCGCACGTTGCGGATGCCGAACACCGGCACGTCCGCCTCGCGCAGCGACACGCCGAAGGCCACGTTGGCGGACAGGATCAGCTTGCGCTGAATGTCCAGCCCGTCGATGTCGGCCGAGGGGTCCGCCTCGGCATAGCCGAGCGCCTGCGCCTGCGCGAGCACGTCGGCAAAGTCCACGTCGCTGCCGTGCATCGCGTCCATGATGTAATTGGTCGTGCCATTGAGGATGCCCCAGACGCGGGAGATGTGGTTGGCGCGCGCGGCCTTTTCGAGGTTCGTCAGCCACGGAATGCCGCCGCCGACCGCCGCTGTGCACCGCAGCGCCACGCCGTGCTCTCTGGCGAGCGCCGTGAGCTCGTCATAGTACCGGCACATGAGGTATTTGTTTGAGGACACCACGTTCTTCCCGGCGCGCAGCGCGGCCGCCACGTATTCATACGCCGGGTGCAGGCCGCCCATGACCTCCACAACGGTGTCCACCGCCGGGTCATTGAGAATGTCCTGCATCTCGTAGGTGGTTCGGGCTGTCAGCTCGCCGAGATCGCGCCGGCACAGCACCCATGTTGCGCGGATATCGTCCCGGCCGGCGAGCATATCGTAAACGCCCCTGCCGACAACGCCAAAGCCCAGAAGTCCGATGTTCATGATGTTCCCTCACTTTGTTTTGATGAAAATTGCCCGCGCATAGCGGACAGATGTTTTTCTAGCGAGAACAATATACCACGCGCGGCCACGGATTGCAAGGGGGCGCGGGCACTTTTCCCCGAAACCGGCAAAAAACCGGCAGAAGCGAACTTCTGCCGGTTGCCTTTGTGCAGTTTTACGGCCCGGTGTTCGGCTGCGTCAGCCAGAGCAGCGCGCCGAGAAGGAAAAACAGCGCCGCCGTGGTGCCGCGGCCGCCGTAGAGGCGCGGCAGCATCACGCCGGCCGTGGGCAGCGCGACGCTGACGACCAGAAACGCCAGCCACAGGCCGAACAGCGCCCAGACGAGCGGGTGCACCCAGGGCGCGCCGTGCCGCGGCCGTAGGCGCGTGACCATGCGCAGCGCCTGCAGCAGCGTCCACGCCAGTGCGCACAGCAGCAGCGGCTCGGCCACGAGCATGGCCGCCAACGGCGCCATGTTTCCGCGCTGGTACTGCCGGAGGCAGACCGCGTGCAGGTACGCCCACAGCCCGGCCAGCACAAGCGTGACGACCCCGGCGATGCACAGCCTGCGCAGCGCCGCCCGGCGGGCATCGGCGGACGGTTCCACGTCCAGCAGCTCCGTGAGCTCGACGCCGAGCGCGTCCGCGAGCCGCTGCAGCGTCTCCACGTCCGGGCGGGAGCGGCCGGTCTCGTAATTCGATATGGTCTGCCGCGTCGTGTGCACGGTCTGCGCCAGATCGTCCTGCGTCAGACGCCGGCGCGTGCGGGCGCGGCGGATGTTGGCTCCAATGTCGCGCATGGCGTTCACCTCGCCCAAAGCATACCATGCGCGGCGGCGATTTGTCACGCAAAGAACCTTTGCGCGCGCAAAAAACCGGCGGGTTCGTGTCCCGCCGGTTGCCTTTGTGCAGTTTTTACTGTCCGCGGTTTTGCAGCGCGGTCAGGTAGGGGTTGAAGCGGCGCTCGGTCTCGAGCGTGGAGCAGTCCATGTGGCCGGGGTAGACCTCGTAATCGCCGGGCAGGGCCGCGATCTTCGCGAGCGACTGCAGCTCGACCTCCATGCTGCCGCCGGCAAAGTCCGTGCGGCCGCAGGAACCGGCGAAGAGCGTGTCGCCGGTGAAAAGCGCGTCGCCGCAGATGAGCGTCACGCCGCCGGGCGTGTGGCCGGGCGTCTCCATGACGCGGAAGGTCAGGCTGCCGACCTTGACCTCGTCGCCCTCCTTATAAAAGATCGTGCCCTCGGGCGGAGTGAACGTGTAGCTGTCGAAGGCGACGGCCGTGCCCGCGTCGAGCGCGTTCATGTACACGGGCGCGCCGGTCTCCTCGTGCACGGCATAGACGGCGCCGGTGTGGTCATAGTGGCCGTGCGTGAGCAGGATGGCGCGGCAGGTGAGGTGGTTGTCCTCGAGGTAGTAGAGGATGGTGTTGGACTCGTCGCCGGGGTCGATGACGGCGCACTCGAGCGTGGTCTCGTCCGTGACGATGTAGCAGTTGGTCATGAGGTGCCCGACGGGCAGACATTTGATGAGCATGGGGTGGCCTCCTTTATAAATGATCGGTATCGAGCAGGATGGTGACGGGGCCGTCGTTGACGGACGCGACCTGCATGTCCGCGCCGAACACGCCCGTGCGCACCGTGAAGCCGCGGGCCTGACAGCCCGCGATCACGCGCTCATAGAGCGGCACGGCGGTCTCCGGCCGGGCGGCGGCCGTGAAGCCGGGGCGGCGGGAGCGGCAGTCGGCAAAGAGGGTGAACTGGCTCACGATGAGCAGCTCGGCCCCGGCGTCGGCGGGGTTGACGTTCATTTTGCCATTGGCGTCCTCGAACACGCGCAGGCCGCAGATGCGGTCGACGATGCGGTCGGCCTCGGCCGCCGTATCGGACACGTGCACGCCCAGCAGGACGAGAAATCCCTTACCAATGCGGCTGTATTCGGCGCCGTCAATGGTGACGGACGCCTCGGTGACGCGGGTGACGACAGCTCTCATGCTTTGCCCTCCTGTTTGGCTTTTTTGGCCTGTTCGGCCTGCAGCTCGGCGGTGTGCGCGGCGGCCCGCGCGGGGTCGGACGCGCCGCTGCGCGAGATGCGGATGACGCCGCGGATGGCGCTCAGGCGGCTGATGATCGTGCGCAGCTCGGCCAGATCGTGCACCTCGACGGTGATCGTGATGGTCGAGCGGCCGCTGTCCACGTCGCGCGCGGTGAGCGTGCGCACCTTGGCGTTGAGCGCGTTGAGCGCGGTGGCCACGTCCATGACCAGCCCGCTGCGCTGCGCGCTGAGCAGCATGAGCGTCGTGCTGTAGGAATCGGTGGTGTGCTCGGCCCAGCTCACGCGGATCCAGCGGCCGGCGGTCTCCGGATTGTCGCGGCTGGCGAGGTAGTTTTCGCAGTCCGTCCGGTGGATGGACACGCCCGCGCCGCGCGTGATGAAGCCGATGATGCCGTCGCCGGGCACCGGCGTGCAGCAGCGGGAGAATTTGATGAGGCAGTTGTCCAGCCCCTCGACCAGGATGCCGTGCACGGCGTGGCGCGGGCGTTTATTGCGGCGCTCGGCCGCCTCGTTGATGCGGTCGATGGCGTTTTTCTGGTTGGCCTTCTGGTTGCGCAGGATCTCGTCGCGGATGCGGTTGACGGTGCGCGTGGCGGTCACGCCGCCGTAGCCGATGGCGGCATACAGATCGTCGAGCGAGGTGAAGGCCAGCCGCTTGAGGATCAGCGGCAGGATCTCGTCGCCCATGATGTCGGCCGGGGCGATGCCGTTGGCGCGCAGCTCGCGCTCAAACTGCTCCTTGCCGTGGACGATGTTCTCCTCGCGGCGCTCTTTTTTGAACCACTGCTTGATCTTCGTGCGCGCGGCGCCGCTCTTGGCGAGATTCAGCCAGTCGCGGCTGGGGCCGGGCGCGTTTTTCGATGTGCGGATGTCCACGATGTCGCCGTTTTGCAGCACGTAGTCGAAGTTCACGATGCGGCCGTTGACCGTCGCGCCGACCATGCTGTTGCCGATCGCGGAGTGGATGCTGTAGGCAAAGTCGATCGGTGTGGCGCCGGCGGGCAGGTTGATCACATCGCCCTTCGGCGAGAACACGAACACCTCGTCGGCGAACATGTCCACCTTCAGGTTGTGGAAAAAGTCCTGCGCGTCAGACTCCTGCTGCGTCTCGAGCAGGCGGCGGATCCAGGCGAACTTCTCCTCGTCGCCGGGCTTGGTGCCCTCGCCGCTGCCGGTCTTGTATTTCCAGTGCGCCGCAACGCCGTACTCCGCCGTCATGTGCATCTCCCACGTGCGGATCTGCACCTCGAACGGGATGCCCTCCGAGCCGATGACCGTCGTGTGCACGCTCTGGTACATGTTCGGCTTCGGCGTGCTGATGTAGTCCTTGAAGCGGCCGGGCAGCGGTTTATACATGTCGTGGATGATGCCGAGCACGTTGTAGCAGTCGGGGATCGTGTCCACGATGACACGAAATGCGCAGAGGTCAAAGATGCCGTTGATGTCGAGCTTCTGCGCGTACATCTTGCGGTAGATGCTGTAGATGTGCTTGATGCGGCTCGAGATCGTCGCGTGCACGCCCTCTGCCTCCAGACGCTCGCGGATCTGCGTGCGCATCTCGCCCATGAACTTTTCCAGCGTCGGCATGCGCTCGTCGAGTGTGTCCGTGATGGCCTTGTAGCCCGTGGGATCGAGATACAGCAGCGAGAGGTCCTCAAGCTCCCACTTGATCTTCTGCATGCCGAGGCGGTGCGCGATGGGGGCGTAGATCTCCATCGTCTCGAGGGATTTGATGCGCTGCTTTTCCTCGCTTTGATAGGCCATCGTGCGCATGTTGTGCAGGCGGTCGGCCATCTTGATGAGGATGACGCGGATGTCCTTGGCCATGGCCAGGAGCATCTTGCGCATGTTCTCCATCTGCTGCTCTTCCACGCTCGTGTACTGCACGCGCGTGAGCTTCGTGACGCCCTCGACAATGTCGGCCACCGAGGTGCCGAAGCTGCGCGCGATGTCATCGTGCGTGAGCGAGGTGTCCTCGATCGTGTCGTGCAGGAGGGCGGCGATGATCGAGTCCTCGTCGAGCCCCATCTCCGCCGTGATGATGGCGGCGGCGATGCAGTGCGACACATAGGGCGAGCCGTCGCGGCGCTTCTGGCCGGAGTGGGCCCGGTCGGCACACTCGAAGGCCGCGCGCACGCGGCCGAGATCGGCCGGGATGCCGGCGGCGGTGATCTTCTGTTCCAGCTCCTGATAGTGGGCCTCGAGGTCGTAGGGCTTCGGGGTCACGTTTTCGGCGCGGGTCGCTTTAGACATATAGACAGCTCCTTTCCGGAACGGAATGGGGATTTCTTGAAAGTGTTTCATAGCAGGCTCTGGCGGCGCTCGCGCAGGGTCTGCAGCAGCTTCGACGCGCTGAGGTCCACCTTGCCGCTCGTCGGCAGCGGGCGCAGGCGCAGCGTTTCGCCGTCAAAGTCCACGGCGGCAAGGCCCATCTCGGCCATGACGCGCAGGCACACGCAGAATTTCTCCGGCCGCATGGGCGCGCGTGCGGGCAGCTCCTCGAGCGGGAAAGACACCGGCGCGCTCAGCCACCGCCACGCCACGGCAAAGTCCGCGCGCAGGGGGTAGAGGTCCACCGTGTCCCACGCGGGGATGCACTGATTTTTCAGCAGCGCGCGGCACAGGGGCAGCGGGTCGCTCGGGCGCACGTCGGTCACGAGCAGCTGCACGCTGCGGCGGCCGCGGAATTCATTGATCTGCGGCGTGAAGGCCACGTCTACCCACTGGCCGATGCGCACGCCCAGTTCCGCCGGGGTGCACGAGAAGAAGATGCCGGCATAATTATACCCGCCCTTGGCAAAATGCAGCCGCAGGTGGCGGCCGCCGCCGATGGGCACGGCGTTGACCAGCCGCGCGCCCGTGATGCACAGCAGGGGCTTGGGGTTGCCGTTGCCGCACGGCTCGAGCGCGTCGAGCGACTCGATGCACGGCATGGTCAGCAGGTGCGGATCGTTCACGCGCAGGTCGCACGTGAGCTCCGGCAGGTCGTCGGCCGGGTTCTGGCGGTAATACTCGCCGAGCGCGCGGCGGAAGCGGTCGATGTTCTCACGCCGGATCGTCAGCCCGGCCGCCAGCGCGTGTCCGCCGAAGCCCTCGAGATACTCCGAGCAGGCGCTCAGGGCGTTATAGAGGTTGAAGCCGCCGAAGCTGCGGCACGAGCCCTTACCGCGCTCGCCGTCGCAGCAGATCATGATCGTCGGCAGATGAAACTCCTCGCTCAGGCGCGAGGCGGCGATGCCGATCACGCCCTGGTGCCACGAGTCGCTCGCGAGCACGAGCGGCATCCGCGGCGGGTAGCGGCACGCGATGGCCGAGGCCTCCTCCCAGATCTGCTGCTCGAGCGCCTGCCGCTCGCGGTTGAGCTGGCAGAGCCCGGCGGCGTAGCGGTCGGCCTCGCCGTCGTCCTTTGTCAGCAGCAGCAGCGCCGCGACGGCCGTCTTGCCCAGGCGGCCGGCCGCGTTGATGCGCGGCGCGAGCGTGAAGCCAATGGTCGTGGCCGTGACGGGGCGGCCCTCCGCGCCGCACTCGAGCAGCAGCGCGCGGATGCCCGGCCGGGGGCGGGCATTGATCTGCGCCAGCCCCTGCGCCACGAGGTAGCGGTTCTCGCCCGTGAGGGGCATCACGTCCGCCACCGTGCCGATGGCGACGAGGTCGCCGTATTTGCGCAGCACCTGTTCGCTGCCGCCCTCGAGCGCACACAAAAGCTTATACGCCACGCCCACGCCCGCGAGCCCGCTGTTCGGATACTCCGAGCCGGGGCGTTTCGGGTCCACGACGGCCACGGCGTTCGGGATCGCCTGCCCGCTGCACTCGTGGTGGTCGGTGATGACCATGTCGATGCCGCGCTGCAGGGCGTAGTTCGTTTCGTCGATGGCGGTGATGCCGCAGTCGACGGTGATGATGAGCGTGATGTCGCTCGTGCGCTGGAGGCTCGTGATCGCGTCCATGTTCAGGCCGTAGCCCTCTTCGATGCGGTCGGGGATGTACGGATGCACGGGCACGCCCTGCCGGCGTAGATAGTCCGTGAGCACGCACGTGGACGTGATGCCGTCGACGTCATAGTCGCCGAACACGGCCACGTTTTCCCGGCGCTCGATGGCGGTGCGGATGCGCGCGACGGCCTTGTCCATGTCCTGCAGGAGCATGGGGTCGAACACGCTCTGGTCGCCGCCGCTGAGAAAATCGCGCGCCTGCCCGGGGTCGGCATACCCGCGCAGGGCCAGCAGCACCGCCAGCAGCGGCGAGTAGCCCGCGCGCAGCAATGCCTCCGGCGGCTGCGGCGCCGTGTATGGAATTTGCCAGTTGCGGTATTTCATAAGTGCAATGTGCCTCGAATCCAAAAACGATATACTTCAAATAATTTATTATTTTATCAAATTTTCTGACCGGATGCAAGAGGCGCGTGTCGGGTATTCGATTTCCTGTGCTTGACAGGTGTTGCCTGCGGTGGTACGATGTGACGGAGTGTGCCGGCGTGGCGGAACAGGCAGACGCAAGGGACTTAAAATCCCTCGGTGGCAGCACCGTGCGGGTTCGAGCCCCGCCGCCGGCACCACGTCGGAGCGAACGCAGATCGTTCGCTCCGACTTTATGCAAGCCGTGCGTTCCGCGCGGCCGGGAGGGAACTGCTTTGAACGAACGACCGCATGTTGATTATTTTGACGGCCTGCGCATTTTCGCTGCGCTGTGCGTCATTTTCATGCACACGGCGGCCGGCCCGCTGCGCGCCGGCATCAACACCGGCTGGCACCTGCTCAACGTATGTACGTCGCTTGCCTTTACGGCGGTGCCGCTGTTTTTCATGATGTCGGGCTATCTGCTCATGACGAGCCGGAAAACGGCCGACATTTCCGTGCTGCTGCGCCACCGGCTGCCGCGGCTGGTCGTGCCGCTCGCGGGCTGGACGGTCGTGGCCGTGCTGTGGCAGATGTTTCTGGCGCACACGCTCACGCCCGGCGCCATCTGGGCGCAGCTCGTCGCGGCGCTGCACGGTCCGGTCATGGTGCACTTCTGGTATCTGTATACGCTCATTGCGCTCTATGCGCTCTCGCCGATCCTCTACGGCGGGATCCAGGTGCTCGGCAAGTCCGGGCGGGTGTATCTGTTCGTGCTGGCGGCGGCCGTGTCGGCGCATACGATCCTGATGACGGTGCTGCCGGATGGTGCGGCGCAGTATGTCGATCTGGACATTTTCGACAAGCTCAAGATCTTCGGCGGGCACATGGCCACGTTCGTGCTCGGCTACCTGCTCGGCAGCTGCGAAAAAAAGATCCCGAATTGGCTGCTTGCGCTCGGCGCGGTCGTGTCGCTCGCGGTGATCTCGGTCGGCACATGGGTGCTCACGGTGCGCACGGGAGAGTTTAATCAGAACTTCCAGAACCAGAGCTCCGGGTTCGAGATCGTGCTGGCCGCGTGCATTTTCCTGCTGTGCAAGCAGACGTGCAATCGACCGCCGCGCGCATGGGTCAAGGCCGTTACGGAGCCGGTCGTCGCGCTGTCGATGGCGATCTACCTTATGCACAACATTTTCCTGAGCATGCTCTATTCCGCAGGCGTGTCGGTGCGCTCGTTCGGCAGCACGGTGGGCGTGACGCTGCTGGTGTTCGCCGCCTGCTTTGTCGTGACCAAGACGGTCGCGACCGTCCGGCCGCTGTGCTACCTTGCCACGGGCAAGACCTATGCCGAGGCGTGCCGCAGCTGCAACTGGGTGGCCACGTTCCGCAGGCTGCGCGGGCACAGCACGGAGAAAAAGTGAAAACACAGCCGGCCGGAGGAAGTTCCTCCGGCCGGTTTTTGCGCTGCACTTTTCGACGCGGCGCAGCGTCACGCGCTCGGCCACGACGGCGATGCAGCCCAGCACTTGAAATATGTGGGCATTTATGGCGCCCTTTGTATATCACGGTTTTGCATTTCCTCGCGGAATTTACAAATTGTATGATAGACATTAAAGAGAATGAAAAAGCACTTGCTTAGCAAGTGCTTTTTTGATGGTATGATACATACTTACTGTGCGGTATGGCGCAGCGTCACGCGCTCAGCCACGACGGCGATGTAGCCCAGCACGATCGTGAGATAATACGACGCCAGACGCCAGATGAGCATGGCGGTCGTCAGATAGTCACCGAACAGGGGCGAGAAAGCGAGATAGAACGTGCCCTCGCTTGCGCCGGACGCGCCCGGCATGGGAAAGCAGCTCGCCCCGATGTACAGCAGCACCTGCGTGCCCGTGACCTGCCAGAACGGCACGCCGTGCAGGCCGAAGCCGCGGTATGTGCAGTAGGCGACCGACATATATGCCGTGCACTGTAGCAGCGCGAGCGCGAGCGCCCCGGCGAGCTTGCCGCGGTGCCGGATGCCGGCGGCGAACGCGTCGTGATACTCCGCCACGAAGGCGCACCACTTGCCGGCGGCCGCCTCGGGGTCCGCGCCCCGGCGGACGAACGGGCGGCGCCGGTACAGCCAGCGGATGCACGCCGTGCCGAACGCGGACATCGGCTTCGGGAAAATGGCCGAGAGCAGCACGAGCGACAGCAGCCCCGCGTGCACGAACAGACCCAGCGCCAGCACGGGGATCCACGCCGCGCTCTGCGCCGCGAGCTTGCCGCCGCACAGGCACATGCCCACGATGCCGAGCGTTACGAGCGCGATGTTCCACAGGCTGTAGACCGTGCAGATGACGGACGTGGCCGTGCCGGTCGGGATGCCGCGGTGATGCATGTGCAGCACCTGAAACGGCTGGCCGCCCGCGGCCGCGGGCGTCACGGCCGAGTAGAAGAAGCCGATCATCGACACGTCGATGCTGTCGCCAAGCGGCTGCGCGCAGCCGAACGCGCGCGTGATGAGCCGGTACTTGAGCGCGTCGCACAGATAGTACAGCAGCATGCACCCCACGATCGCGACCGTCCAGCCCGGCAGCAGCGCCGCGAGCGAGGCGCGCACGTCGCCCGCGTCGAGCGTTGCGGCGGCGAACACCGCCAGCGCTGCCGCGCCGAGCGTCAGCAGGCCGATCGAGAGCCATTGTTTTTTCTTGTCGCGTTTCATGGGCAGACCTCGTTGCAGGAGAAGATTCGGATTAGACCTTTTATTATAACGGATATGCAGGCTAAGTGCAACCGAAAACCGGGCGCCCCAGTCGGGACGCCCGGTTTGGCATCAAAAGACGAGCTGCACGAGCAGCATGTAGCACACGGTGCCAGCGGCGATGCTCAGCAGCGTGTTGCGCCGCCACCAGTGCAGCCACGCCGTCACGCCGACGGCGATGACCTGCGGCACCCACGCCCCGGCGGCGGAAAACTGCATCCCGCGCAGGCAGTAGACCAGCAGCGAGACCATGACGGCCATGGGCAGGATCCTGCCGAGATACTCCACGACCTTCGGCACGGCGCGGCGGCCGAACAGCAGCCACGGCAGCCAGCGCTCGAAAAACGTGCACGCGGCGCAGACCGCGATGATGGCGACGCTCTGTCCGACGGAGATGGTCATGCCCGCGCACCCCCTTCGGCATATTTCGGCTCGAGCACCGGGCGCAGCAGCGTGAGCGCCGCGACCGTCACGAGCAGGGACGGCAGCAAAAACTTGTCCGGCCCGAGCAGCAGCAGTGCGCCGATGCTCGACACCGCCGCGACCACGGCGGGGATGCGCGTGCGCGCACCGCGCAGCTGATCGACCACGATGACCGTGAACAGCGCCGTGAGCGCAAAGTCGATGCCCGTGGTGTCAAACGTAATGAGCGAGCCGACGAGCCCGCCGAGCATGGACAGCGCCACCCAGTAAAACGTCACGAGCGCGGCCGTGAGCACGTAGGCCCACTTCTCGTTGACGTCGGGGCCGAAATCGTGCGAGCAGTGCAGCGAATAGTTCTCGTCGCACAGCGAATAGATCAGAAACCAGCGCCACGGGCCGAAGGAGCGGAACTTGTCGATGAACGACAGGCCGTAGAAGATGTGCCGGCTGTTGAGCAGCAGCGCCAGCACGGCCACCGTGGCAAGCGACACGCCACCGGCAAAGAACGTGACCATCAGAAACTGCAGCGAGCCCGCCAGCACGAACAGGCTGCACGCGCCCGACCACAGGAAGTTATACCCCGCCTGCTGCATGAGCAGCCCGTAGGCGATGCCGACGGGGAAGAAGCCGATCAGGATCGGGATCGAGTGGTGGAAGGCGTAGGCGGCCGTCTTGCGCATGGCGGGTCGCTCCTTTCTGCCGCAGGGTGCGGCGCGGAGCCCAGTATAGCAGAGCGTTTTCGCTTTTTCAACGAAGGTTATAAAAATGTCAGCGCCCGCCCGTTGGGGCAGACGCTGACGGAGCTTTTCATGATGCGGGGGTCAGCTCAGGCCGGGGATCTTCAGGCCGAAGAAGTCGATGAGCTGGCAGAAGAGGATGAACGCGAGCAGGACCGGCACGATGAACTTGAAGCAGACCTTGAAGTAGCCGGCGGCGCGGTACTTCACGCCACTCTGCTCGCACTCGAGCTGCACGACCTCGGGCTTGAGCACCCAGCCGATGAGGATCGTCATCACGAGCGCGCCGAGCGGCATGAGGATGCCCTCGGCCACCATGTCGTACAGGTCGAGCCAGCAGTCGTTCCACCCGCGCACGCTCAGGCCGAACAGGGTGGCCGGCGTCTCGACGGCGGCGCCGCCGGCAACGCCCGCGCCCAGACCGTCGAGCGCGACGAGCGAGCCCGCCACGAACACGAGCGCCGCGACGCTGGCCGTGTGCTTGGCGCGCTTGGGCGTGAGGCCCTTGTCGAGCTGCTTGTCCACGGCGTAGGCCGTGCACAGCTCGAGCATGGAGATCGACGACGTGAGCGCCGCGATCAGCACGAGCAGGTAAAACAGGAAGCCGATGAAATTGCCGACGCTGCCCATGTGGGCAAACACCGTCTGCATCGAGGCGAACAGCAGTCCGGGGCCGGCGCCGTACTCCACGCCGAAGGCGGAGCAGGCGGGCATGACGGCCATGCCGGCCATGAGCGCGATGAGCGTGTCCGCGCCGCAGACGATGAGCGCGTTGCGCTGCAGGTGCTCCTGCTTGCCGAGATAGGAGCCGTAGGTCATCATGACGCCGAGACCGATCGACAGCGAGAAGAACATCTGCCCGGCGGCACTCTTGAGCACGCGTCCGAAGCCGATGTCCGGATTGCTGAACACGGAGAAGTCGGGGCTGAACATGAACCTGTAGCCCTCGGCCGCGCCGGGCTGGCACGCGATGTAGAGGATGATGAACACGAGCAGGCAGAACAGCGCCGGCATGCCGACGTTGCAGAACTTTTCGATGCCGCCCTGCACACCGCCGGACACGACGAGGATGTTGAGCAGGATATAGAGCACGAAAAACAGGATCATGCTGTTCGTATCTGTCAGGAAATAGCCGAAAAAGCCCGTGCCTTGGCCGGACCAGGCAAACTCGCTCCCGCCGAAGATGGCCAGAAAGTAGCCGACGGCGTAGCGCAGGACGATGCCGCCGAGCACGAAGTAAAAGCACATGATGCAAAAGCCGCACACGATGCCGGCATAGCCGAGCCAGGTGTACTTCTTCGACAGGCCGCGGTAGGTGCTCACGGCGCTCTTGCCGCTGCGGCGGCCGAGCGCGAGCTCACCGAGCATGACCGTCACGCCCACGAGCACGACGAGCACGAGATACAGCAGCAGGAACACGGCACCGCCGCTCTTGCCCATTTTATACGGGAAGCCCCAGATGTTGCCGAGGCCGACGGCCGAGCCGATCGAGGCCATGAGGAAGCCGAAGTTGCTGCCCCAGCCGCCGCGTTTAGATTTGATTTCCGTATCCACGAGATCCCTCCTGATTCTCACATTTCTCCCAAAATACCGCGCCGAAAGGCGCAGATTTGCCATCATTATACCAGACAAACGGTCAATTGCAAGCCGCCGTTACACACTTAACGAATATTTATGCCAAAACGCGGCCGCCCGATCGGGGCGGCCGCGTGGGACAGGCCGGGAATCCGCGCCGTGGTGGAAAGCGGACAGAGCAGCGGGGGAGCTCGAGGGGGCAAGGCCCGCCTCGAATCCGGTCTAATGCGCAAAGCCCTGACAGGTCAGGGCTTTTGCGCGGCCGCTCTCAAGGAGCGGCCGCGGGTTTGATCACCGCTTACAGGTCGAGGATGCCGAGCAGCACGATGCCGATGACGATCAGCACCAGCATGAGATAGTGCCGCCACGAGAGCTTCTCGCGCAGGAAGATGCGGCTCCAGAGCACGGACGCGGCGCAGTAGGCCGCGATGATGGGTGCGGCGTACATGACGTGGTCCTCGTCTGCAATGGCGTAGATGTATGCGAACTGGCCGGCCGTCTCAAAGAGCGCACCGATATATTTCGGCGCCTCGCGCTTGGGCTGGAAGCGGTCGTGCCGGAAGAACTTGACATACACGAACGACACCACGGCCGCAAACAGGAACGTCAGCTCATACGCGCAGTTGGCCGAGTCCGGGTCGAGGCTTCTGAGCACGAGACTGTCGGCGAACGTGCCGGCCGCGTCGAGCAGACAGTAGGCCACCGGCAGCGCGAGGGCAAGCCAGCTCTTGGCATAGCGGTAGTTCGAGGCCGCCTGGCGCGCGCGGCGCAGCTCGTCATCCTCGCGCGACTCGACCACGCCGAGCCCGATCACGCCGGCGCACACGAGCACGATGGCGGCCAGCGCCATGACGCGCATGCCGCCGCTGAGGTCCTCGTCCAGCCCGCCGAAGCACAGGTACAGCACAGCCACCACGGCGCCGGAGGCGTTGCAGATCGGCGACGAGATGGACAGCTCAATATAGCGCAGGCCGATATAGCCGAGCGCCATCGACACGATGTACAGCAGCGACACGGGCAGGTACGTCCAGATGACGTGCCACGAGATGCTCACGCCGCCGATGAAGATCTCATACGCCGCGTGCAGACCCATGACGACGCCGACGGCGATGACCATCTTCAGGTGCGCGAGCTTGTCGTCCGCGTCGCGGCAGCCGATTTTTGAAAACAGATCCGAGCCCGACCAGCACAGCAGGGCAATCAGGGAAAGCCAGAACCACATATTTTATTTCTCCTCCAGTTGATCAAGTGTAACGAGACCGGCGTCCACGAGCTTCTGCAGGCTCATGAGGATGCCGAGCTTGGCGTGATACCATGTCAGGCCGCCCTGAAAATACACGGCGTAGGGCGGGCGGATCGGCCCGTCGGCCGAGAGTTCAATGGACGAGCCCTGCACGAACGCGCCGGCGGCCATGATGACCTCCGAATCGTAGCCCGGCATGGCCCAGGGGATGGGGTCGACATAGCTGTCCACGGGCGCGGCCGCCTGAATGCCCTTGCAGAAGGCGACCATGCGCTCCGGCGAGCCGAGCTCCACGCACTGGATGATGTCGTGCCGCGGCTCCGTCGCGTTCGGAATGCAGCGAAAGCCCAGCCGCTCGTAGATATTCGCCGCGAACACCGCGCCCTTGAGCGCGCCGGCCGTCACGGTCGGGGCGAGGAAAAAGCCCTGATAAAACGCCGGCATGAGCCCGAGGTTCGCGCCGACCTCCTGCCCGAGGCCGGGGGCGCTCAGACGGAAGGCGCAGCGGTCGACCAGATCCTGACGGCCGCAGATGTAGCCGCCGATGGGCGCGAGGCCGCCGCCGGGGTTTTTGATGAGCGAGCCGACGATCATGTCCGCGCCGAGGTCGGACGGCTCGATCGTCTCGACGAACTCGCCGTAGCAGTTATCGACCATGCAGATGACGTTCGGGTCGATGCGCTTGCAGAACGCGATCAGCTCGCCGATCTGCTGCACGGAGAACGTCGGCCGCGTGGCGTAGCCCTTCGAGCGCTGGATGGTCACGAGCTTCACGCCGTCGCGCAGCACCTGCTCGATGGCCGGATAGTCAAAGCCGTAGTCCGGCAGCAGGTCGACCTGCCGGTAGTGCACGCCGTATTCCTTGAGCGAGCAGGCGCTCGGGCGGATGCCGATGACCTCCTCGAGCGTGTCATATGGCGCGCCGACGGGGCTGAGCAGCGTGTCGCCGGGCAGGAGGTTGGCGCTGAGCGCCACGGTCAGCGCGTGCGTGCCGCAGGTGATCTGGGGGCGCACGAGTGCGGCCTCCGTGTGGAAGCAGTCGGCATAGACGCGCTCGAGATTGTCGCGCCCGGCGTCGTTGTAGCCGTAGCCCGTGGTGGCGGCAAAGTGCGTCGCGTCGACGCGATTTTTCTGCATCGCACCGATGACCTTGCACTGGTTGTATTCCGCGACGCGGTCGATCTCGTCAAACCGCGCGCGCAGACCGGCGAGCACCTCCTCGCCGAAGCGGTGCACCGCCGGCGTGATGCCGAGCGCGGTGTACATGGACTCTGTATTCATCGTTCCTCTCCTTATATCATTCGTCAGATTCGTCGAAAATTTTTGCGGCCACGTCGCGCATGACCTCCGGCCGCGTGACCACGATGCCGCGCGTCTCGTCGCCGAGCACGAGCAGCGTGTCTCCCGGTTGAATGCCGAAGACCGTGCGCGCCTCCTTCGGGATCACGATCTGGCCCTTTTCGCCGACCTTCACCGTGCCGAAGATGTGCCGGTCGCGGCTCTGGCCGAGCACGTGCTTGCCTCCGGGCATAGCCTCGCCTCCTGTTGCAGAAATTCATACTTTTCCTACTTGTAGGAACAGATGATACCGCACATCGACGGGAAAGTCAACCGCGTCCGGCACAAAAACCGTCCATTCGGCGATTTGCCGGATTTTTTGCGAAAAACGGTTGCGCGCGCCCGGCGCGGGTGCTACGATAAAAACCATCTTATTGATTGTGGGAGGATGGAGCGATATGCAGCTTCTCGAGCAGCGCATCCTCGCCGAGGGCGAGGTCAAATCCAGCGAGATCCTGAAAGTGGACCGGTTTCTGAACCATCAAATGGACCCGAAGCTGTTTCTGGCGATGGCGGAGGAATGGAAGCGGCTGTTCGACGGCTGCGGCGTGAACAAACTCGTCACGATCGAGGCCAGCGGCATCGGCATCGCGGCCGTGGCCGGGCTCGTGTTCGACTGCCCGGTCGTGTTTGCCAAGAAAACCAAGAGCCGCAACGTCTCCGACGATGCGTACACGACGGTCGTGCACTCGTTCACGCACGGCAACGACAACACCATCCGCATCTCGCGCGAGTACCTCTCGCCGAGTGACCGCGTGCTCGTCATCGACGATTTCCTCGCCAACGGCGCGGCGCTCGACGGGCTCATCACGCTCATTGAGAACGCGGGCGCGACCGTGGTCGGCGCCGGCATCGCGGTGGAAAAGGCGTTTCAGCCCGGCGGTGCGCGCATTCGCGCGCGCGGCTACCGCGTGGAATCGCTCGCCCGCGTGCAGAGCATGGACCCCGAGACCGGCATCGTGTTCTGCTGAAGCGCATTGTGCAAATCGACGGGGAAAATGTTTCAAAAGTGTGAAATTCGCTCATTTCGACGGTTGACAACCCTGGGCGCACATGGTAACGTATAAGTGTTCCCGCGTTGCGGGAGCGATCGTAAATAGCAGTCGATATATACCAAAGGATATGGCTTGGCGTCTCTACCCGGCACCGTAAATTGCCGGACTATCGATGTGAAATTCCCCGCGGGAGATGGCATGTTCTGCATCTTCCCGGTTCCACATTGGCAGGAGCGCCGTAAGGCCAGCCCCTGCCAATGTTTTTTTGTATCTTCTTTGCGCAAGCAATGCAGATAAATAAATTTGATAAAATTAGAGGGAGAGCTGAGAATGAAAAAGTTCGTTTCGATGCTGCTCGCGCTCGTCATGGTGTTCGCACTGTGCGCCTGCGGCAGCAAGACCGAGGGCGGCGACAAAGCCGAGAGCAAGATCAAGGTCGGCTTCATCTGCCTGCATGACGAGAACTCCACCTACGACAAGAACTTCATCGACGCCGCGAAGGCTGCCTGCAAGAACGCCGGTCTGAGCGAGGATCAGTACATCATCAAGACCAACATCCCCGAGGGCCAGGAGTGCTACAACGCCGCTGCCGAGCTCGTGGACGACGACTGCAACGTCGTCTTCGCCGACAGCTTCGGCCACGAGGACTTCATGATCCAGGCCGCCAAGGAGTTCCCGAAGGTGCAGTTCTGCCACGCCACCGGCACCAAGGCGCACACCGAGAAGCTCAGCAACTACCACAATGCGTTCGCCTCCATCTATGAAGGCCGCTACCTCGCCGGCGTCGCTGCCGGTATGAAGCTCAACGAGATGATCGAGGCCGGTGAATTCACCGCCGATCAGGCCAAGATGGGCTACGTTGGCGCCTTCACCTATGCGGAAGTCATCTCCGGCTACACCTCTTTCTATCTGGGCGCCAAGTCCGTGTGCCCGACCGTGACCATGGACGTCACCTTTACCGGCTCCTGGTACGATGAGGCCCTCGAGAAGGAAGCTGCCAACAAGCTCATCGCCGGCGGCTGCAAGCTCATCAGCCAGCACGCCGACTCCATGGGCGCTCCGACCGCCTGCGAGACGGCCAGCGTCCCGAACGTCTCCTACAACGGCAGCACCGAGTCTGCCTGCCCGAACACCTTCATCGTTTCCTCCCGCATCGACTGGACCCCGTACTATGAGATGGTCATCAAGGCTGTCCAGGACGGCACCTCGCTCGACTCCGACTGGACCGGCACCCTCAAGACCGGCTCCGTCGTGCTGACCGATGTCAACGAGAAGGTCGCTGCTAAGGGCACTGCCGAGAAGATTGCCGAAGTCACCAAGCAGCTCGAGGACGGCACCCTGCACGTCTTTGACACCTCCACCTTCACCGTCAAGGGCGAGACCCTGACCAGCTACATGGCCGATGTCGACACCGACGCCGACAACACCGGCGACACCGAGGCCATCAAGGACGGCTACTTCCACGAGTCCGAGTTCCGCGCCGCTCCGTACTTCAATGTGCAGATCGACGGCATCAACCTGCTCGACCAGAACTTTGGCAGCTGATATCTGAATCCACCGCAGAGGGAAGGCCTGTCACACCCAGGCCTTCCCTCATATGTACTTTAAAGCGCGCCGCCTCTGTGCGGCGTCCGCCGGCATTTCGGGAGGGACACCATATTGGACAATAAGATCGCAGCGGTCAAAATGCGCGACATCACCAAGCGCTTCGGCTCCGTCGTCGCCAATGACCGCGTCTGGCTCGATATCTACCGGGGCGAGGTCCTGGCGCTGCTCGGCGAAAACGGCAGCGGCAAGACCACGCTCATGAACATGCTCTCGGGCATTTACTTCCCCGACGAGGGACAGATCCTCATCGACGGCGAGGAGGTCGTCATCCGCTCCCCGCGCGATGCCTACCGCTACGGCATCGGCATGATCCACCAGCACTTCAAGCTGGTCGACGTCTTCACCGCCGCTGAAAACATCACGCTCGGCCTCGATGAAAAGCTTGATCTCAAGGCCACGGCCGCGCGCATCCGCAGCATCTGCGAGCGCTACGGCTTTGACCTCGACCCGAACCAGAAGATCTACGATATGTCCGTGTCCCAGAAGCAGACGGTCGAGATCGTCAAGGCGCTCTACCGCGGCGCGGACATCCTCATCCTCGACGAGCCGACCGCCGTGCTCACCCCGCAGGAGACGGACAAGCTCTTCGCCGTGCTGCGCAGCATGCGCGACGACGGCAAGGCGATCGTCATCATCACGCACAAGATGCACGAGGTTGAGGCGCTGAGCGACCGCGTGGCCGTGCTGCGCCACGGCCAGTTCGTGGGCGACATGCTCACGAAGGACACCAACGCGCAGGAAATGACGAACATGATGGTCGGCCACGCCGTGACGCTCAACATCGCCCGGCCCGACCCCGTCGACCCCAGGCCGCGCATCGAGGTCAAGAACCTCACCGTGCGCAGCATCGACGGCATCGTCAAGCTCGACGACGTGTCCTTCACCGCCAATTCCGGCGAGATCCTCGGCATCGCGGGCATCTCCGGCTGCGGCCAGAAGGAGCTGCTCGAGGCCATTGCCGGTCTGCAGCCGACGGAGAGCGGCAGCATCTGCTACGTCGAGGACGACGGCACGCGCGAGGAGCTGCTCGGCAAGGACCCGCTGCGCATCGCCGAGATGGGCGTGGCGCTGTCCTTCGTGCCGGAGGACCGCCTTGGCATGGGCCTCGTCGGCAACATGGACCTGTCGGACAACATGATGCTCCGCTCCTTCCGCAAGGGCCGCGGCATCCTCACCGACCGCAAGTCGCCGCGCAAGCTGGCCGAGACCGTCGTCGAGGAGCTCGACGTCAACACCCCGGGCGTGACCACGCCGGTGCGCCGCCTGAGCGGCGGCAACGTGCAGAAGGTGCTCGTCGGCCGCGAGATCGCCTCCGCCCCCACCGTGCTGCTCACGGCCTACGCCGTGCGCGGCCTGGACATCAACGCATCCTACACGATCTATGACCTCATCAACCGGCAGAAGGAGCGCGGCGTCGCCGTGATCTACGTCGGCGAGGATCTCGACGTGCTGCTCGAGCTGGCCGACCGCATCCTCGTGCTCTGCGGCGGCAAGGTCAGCGGCATCGTCCCCGGCCGCGGCGCCACGAAGCGCGACGTCGGCATGATGATGACACAGTTGGGAGGGAACGAAGCCCATGCATAACAAAGTCCGGGAACCGCTGTTCCACATCGTCAAGCGCGACACGCTGCCCTGGTATCAGGCCTGGGGCATCCGCGCGATCGCCATCGTGCTGGCGCTGCTGCTGTGCGCGCTCATCACGACGCTGTGCACCCACCTCAATCCGCTCAAGGTGTTCGGCACCATGTTCGGCGGCGCGTTCGGCTCGTCGCGCAAGATCTGGATCCTGGGGCAGAACCTCGCCGTCCTGCTGTGCATCTCGCTGGCCGTGACGCCCGCGTTCAAGATGCGCTTCTGGAACATCGGCGCCGAGGGTCAGGTGCTCGCCGGCGGCCTCGCCGCCGCGGCGTGCATGATCTGCCTCGGCGACAAGGTGCCCAACGGCCTGCTCATCGTGCTCATCATCGCCGCCGGCATCGCCGCGGGCGCGGTCTGGGCCGTCATTCCCGCCATCTTCAAGGCCAAGTGGAACACGAACGAGACGCTCTTCACCCTCATGATGAACTACGTCGCCACACAGCTCGTGGCCTATTTCGTCATCGTCTGGGAGTCGCCGAAGGGCTCCGGCAAGGTCGGCATCATCAACCAGAGCACCGAGGCCGGCTGGCTGCCGCAGATCGGCGGCTACAAGTACCTGCTGACGATCCTCGTCGTCGCGGTGCTGACCGTGCTCGTCTACATCTACCTCAACTACAGCAAGCACGGCTATGAGATCTCTGTCGTCGGCGAGAGCGAGCGCACCGCCCGCTACGTCGGCATCAAGGTCGGCAAGGTCATCGTGCGCACAATGCTGCTGTCCGGCGCGCTGTGCGGCATCGCGGGCGTGCTGCTCGTGTCCGGCACCGACCATACGATCACGACCACCATCGCCGGCGGCCAGGGCTTCACGGCCGTCATGGTCTCATGGCTGGCCAAGTTCAACCCGCTCGGCATGATCTTCACGAGCTTCCTGCTCGTGTTCCTCGACCGCGGCGCGGGCGAGATCTCGACCGTGTTCGGCCTCAACCAGTCGTTCGCCGATATCCTCAGCGGCATCATCATTTTCTTCATCATCGGCTGTGAGTTTTTCATCACCTACCGGCTGAGTTTCCGCAAGTCGGCAAAGAAGGAGGCGGCGGAGCATGTTTGATTTTGTGTCCTTTATCCCCCGCGCCATCATGCAGGGTATTCCGCTGCTGTTCGGCAGCACCGGCGAGACGCTCACCGAAAAGTCCGGCAACCTGAACCTCGGCATCGCGGGCATCATGTATGTCGGCGGCATCAGCGGCGTCATCGGGGCGTTTTTGTATGAGCAGGGCGTCGGCGGGGCCGCGGGGATGAACGGCTTTCTCGCCATTATGATCCCGCTGCTGTCGTGCCTGCTCGGCTCGCTGCTCATGGGATTGCTGTACTGCTTTCTCACCGTCACGTTGCGCGCCAACCAGAACGTCACCGGCCTTGCCATGACGACGTTCGGCGTCGGCTTCGGCAACTTCATGGGCGGCTCGCTCATTAAGCTCACCGGCAGCGAGGTGCCGTCCATCGCGCTCTCGGCCACGAACAGCTACTTTTCCAAGTCGCTGCCGTTCGCGTCGAAGCTCGGCTGGTTCGGCCAGATCTTCCTGTCCTACGGCTTTCTTGCCTACCTCGCCGTGGCCATCGCGCTCGTCGCGGCCTATGTGCTCAAGCACACGCGCGTGGGCCTGCACCTGCGCTCCGTCGGCGAAAATCCGCAGACGGCCGACGCCGCCGGCATCGACGTTAATAAGTATAAGTATGTTGCCACTTGCGTCGGCAGCATGATCGCCGGCCTCGGCGGATTGTACTACGTCATGGACTACGCCTGCGGCGTCTGGTCCAACGACGCCTTCGGCGACCGCGGCTGGCTCGCCATCGCGCTCGTCATCTTCACGGTCTGGAAGCCGAACATCGGCGTGCTCGCGTCCTTCCTCTTCGGCGGACTGTACATCCTGCACATCTTCCTGCCGAGCGGCACGAACCTCGCCGTCAAGGAGCTGTACAAGATGATCCCCTATGTCGTCACGATCATCGTGCTCATCATCACGAGCGTGCGCTCCAAGCGCGAAAATCAGCCACCCGCAAGTCTCGGCCTGCCGTACTTCCGAGAAGAACGATAACCATGAAAAAGCTCCGTTTCCGGTCTGGAAACGGAGCTTTTTTCGTGTTGCGCCCGCCGCGCCTCAGCGGCGGTGCTTTTTCCCCTTGCGGGCCTTTTCCGGCTCGATGCCCTCGACCTCGGCCATGGCGTCCACGGTCGCCTGCAGGTCGTCGAGCTGGGCGTGCACGGGCTTGAGCGCCTTTTTCACTTCCTGCGCGACGATGGTCTGGTAAAACCGGTAGCGCGCGACGACGGCGCCGATCGTGCCGACGGCGGCGGCTCCGCCCGCGATGAGCGCGGCGCGGCGGAAGCGCGGCGTTTTCATCACCTGCACGGCGATGGTCTTGATGCTCGGCTTTTTGAGCTGCTGCGCGGCGCTGTTGGCCAGCGCGGCCAGCTCCTTGCCGCTGTCAATGGTCTGGCGCAGGATCGCGAGCTCCTGCTGCATGGCCTGGATCTGTTTTTTGCGTCTCATATATGGTTCCTCCCTGTCATGAATTGGCTTTTCAAAGCGAGACCGGCGCGCCGTTGAGCGCGGCCTCGACGAGCGTGTCGCCCTCGTAGCGCAGCTTGAGCAGGAAAAACGGCGCGTCCTCCGCCAGCAGGCGGAAAAAGATCCTGTCGCCCGCCCACAGCGGCAGCGATGGCACGGCCGCCTTGTCCACCCACTCGAGATCGCCCTCGTCGCACTCGCGCAGCGTGCCGGTGAAGCCCGACGCCGTGAAGAGGTACATGTACTCGCCCTCCCACTCGTCGGACAAAAACGTCACCACGCCGCGGCAGCGCCAGTCGGTCAGCGTCAGGCCGGTCTCCTCATACGCCTCGCGCAGGAGGCACTCGTCCGGCGTCTCGTTGCCCTCGAACTTGCCGCCGATGCCGACCCATTTGTCGTGGTTGAGGTCGTGTTCCTTTTTCACGCGGTGCAGCATGAGATACTGCTCCCCGCGCTCGATGTAGCAGAGTGTGGTGTTGCGCATGGTGCTGCCTCCTTGTCGATCGGCCCGCTGCGGCTCACAAAAGGCACATGCAGCGGGTGAGATAGTCGATGGCGTCCTGCCCGGTCAGCCGCTGTGCGGCCGGGAGCTTTCGGAAGTGGTCCATCCAGATGTTGAGCTGGCGCACGATCGCGCCGGATTCGACGGTGTAGGCCGGCTGCGCGCCACCGGCCGCGCCGTCGAGCATGAAGGCGGCATGCTGGTTGACGAACACGGACACCGACAGATCGTCGTAATTGCAGACGCGGTTTTGCGTGCATAGAATGCACAGCCGCTCCGGCGCCTGGCGCAGCTGGTCGATCATGCTGCGCAGGTGCTCGCGCCGCGCCTCGGGCGGCACGTCGATGACCGTGCCGAGAAACCGCAGCCGGCCGGTATCAATATAGTCCACGAGCGCGAGCTGGTAGAGGAAGATCGTCTCGAAAAACTCCGCGCTGCCGAGAAACAGCTGCAGCTCCTGCCCCAGCTCGGGGTGCTGCGCCAGAAACTGCTCCTGCAGCGATTCCGGCAGGAAAAACGGCTGCATATACCGCAGCAGGCAGCGGCCGTGCGGCTGGGTGAAGTAGTCGAGAAAATACTGCCGGCGGCGCAGCGGCTGCAGGTCCGGCGCCTGCGCGAGCGGCAGCCGGTCGCGGATGTAGGCATCGGCCGCAGCACAGTAGCGCCCGACGAGCGCGGGGTCCGCCGACTCGAGCAGATACACCTCGCGCGAAAACGGTTCGCGCAGGTACTGCAGCATGAGCGCGTCGCGGATGAGGTAGACATCGCCCGTGCGGCTGGCGCGAAACTCGTAAAATTCGTACCGGATCCGTCGGCCCAGCCCCATCAGGTAGCAGAGCGAGCGGCAGAAGCTGTCCGTGCGCGCGGAGACGTCCTCCATGTCCACGAATTGCACCACGCGCAGCGCCGTGCCTGCCGAGAGAATGCCGCGCACGCGGCGGAAAAAGGCGTCGTTATTCTTAAACTGAATGTGGATCGGCATCGTGCAGATCATGTCCAGCCGCGCCGAGGGCGGTGCCTGCTGCAGGGCCATGAAGATGCCCTCCGGGAAGAGCGCGATGTCCTTGACCGGACTCAGGGCCGCATTTTCCGCGCCGGTCGGCTGCGGCCGCGCGGGGTCGACGGCCCGGTCGGCCGCGATCGTGTCCGCCAGCAGGGACGCCAGCGCTGCGGAAAACTTTGCATCGTCCGCTGCATCGCAGCGCAGGTCAAACTGCCCGGCAATGCGCGCGCGCACGTCCGGTGCGGCGTTGGCGGTCAGGTAGGCGGCGATCTGCGCGGGCAGCGCGTCATTGCTGCGCAGCGACGGGTGCTTGACGCCGTTGATCCACCGGCTGATGTACGACGGGTCATAGCCGAGCGCGTCGGCAAGGTTGCAGCGTTTGACGCCGCACAGCCGCGTCAGCTCCTGAAGGGTGCGCCCGAACGTCATAACCTCGCCTCCTCACCGTGCGCATTTCTTGACTCAGTGACGGAAAAGTCACGCATCTTTCCCGTCCAGTATACGCGCTTCACGCCGCGCTGGCAAGCCTGGATATAAAAATCACGCAGCTGCGCGGTTTTTTGGCTGCGGCCACGCAAAGGCATTTGGTCAAGTTGGGGCAATTTTTATGCACGGAAAGCAATCTGCCTCCAGCAGATGCACTGTGCAGGGCGGAAAACGTGTGATAAGATAATCACAATCTCCGGGGGCTTTTCCCGAGCCGGCGCCGCGCGGCGCCGGCTGCCTGCCGGAAGGAGCAACGAATCACCCCAAGCATGACAGCTTCAAAGGAGGGACTGCACTTGACCATCGATGCCGATCGCAAGATCAAAGAACTGTCGCGCGCGATCATTGCCGACGCGGGCCTGCCCTACACGCCGGAGCAGCTCGCGGAGATCCCCGCGATCCTCGCGGCCAAGAACCGCTATTTCTGGTGCATTGACAACCAGGAGTTCGACCTCATGCCGGACGTGTTCACCGAGATGGGCTTCCGCACTTTCTGGAGCGGCCGCCCGGGCTTCCGCGACCGCGACGCACAGGTGGCGCAAAACCGCAGCACCTGCGGCGACGACATGGTGCCGATGCACTTCGGCTACAACCAGATCGTGCACTTCACCGGAGCGCGCAGCGCGCAGCTGCTGACCAAAATGCATGACTACCACACCTATAAGGACAACGGCCAGACCTATTCGGGCTACGGCCTGTATGTGGACGACCTGGTCAAATGCGACGACGATCGCTGGCGCATCCAGACGCTGCGCCTGACCTACCGTCTGCTCGACGGCGAACTGAGGAGGACAAAATAATGGATAGACTCAAAGGAAAAGTGGCCATCATCACCGGCGCGGCCGGCGGCATCTGCCACAAGGCGTCCGAGCTCTTCTGCCAGGAGGGCGCAAAGGTCGTCATGGTCGACATCGACCCGCAGGTCGAGCAGTTCAGCGCCGAGATCAACGCCAACGGTGGCGAGAGCATCGCGGTCGTGGCCGACGTGGCGCAGCGCGACACGTGGGTGCGGCTCAAGAAGCTGGCCGACGAGAAGTACGGCCGCATCGACACGGTCGTCAACGGCGCGGCGGCGTTCTCGCCCCCGACGCACGACTGGGCGCACATCACGTCCGAGATGATCGAGGACGTCATGCGCGTGAACATCGACTCCATGCTCTACTCGTACCAGACGGTGCTGCGCTACATGATGAAAAAGAAGATCCGCGGCAGCTTCCTGAACTTCTCGTCCTCGACGGCGCTGGCCTACAACGGCTCGGCCGTGCAGGGCTACCCGTTCTCGAAGGCGTGCATCAAGCTGGCCACGCAGAACATGGTCAACCAGGTCAGCAAGAAGTACGGCATCCGCTTCAACTGCCTCGCCCCGAACTACGTCTGGGTGCCCAAGCAGGAGAAGGTCTGGGACATGTACCGCGAGCACTTTGAGGCCACGACGCCGATGCCCTATGTCGGCATGCCGGAGGATGCGGCCTGGGCGGTCGTGTACCTGTGCTCGGACGAGGCCAAGTACATCAACGGCGTCTGCCTGCCGGTCGACGGCGGCTGGGCCGTGCAGAAATAACCCAAGGAGCAAGATGCAATTATGGCTTCTATTCTGTCCCGGCCGATCAAAATCGGCCGCATGGAACTCAAAAACCGCATGGTCATGGCGCCAATGGGCGTCACCGTCGGCAACCTGAGCCCCGCCTCGGTGGCGTACTTTGCCGCGCGTGCCGAGGGCGGCGCGGCCATGGTGTTCTGCAACATCCGCGCCTCGCTCGCGTTCGAGTCCGGCGAGCACTCCATCTATCTCAACGACGAGACCGCGCCGCTGTTCCGCGCTCTGGCCGAGCGCTGCCATGCGCATGACTGCAGGCTCGCCGCGCAGATCCAGCCCGGCGACGGGCGCATCGGCGGGCCGTCCGTGCGCTATAAGGTGCCCATCAGCGCGTCCGCCTGCCCGTGGATGCACGTGCCGCGCATGCGCTGCCACGCGCTGACCATCGACGAGATCCACGAGCTGGAGGACGACTTCCGCCGCAGCGTGCAGATCGCGCTGCGCTGCGGGGCCGACTGCGTGGGCATCCACGCCTATGGCGGCTACCTGACCGACCAGTTCCTGACCCGGCGCTGGAACACGCGCACCGATGCCTACGGCGGCAGCCTGGAAAACCGCGTTCGCTTTCTCACCGAGCTCATCGCCATCTGCAAGGAAGAGGGCGGTGCGGACTTCCCCGTCATCGTCAAGTTCACGCCGGACCACTACATGGACGGCGAGGGCTACCGCGCCATCGACGAGGGCATCGAGCTGGCGAAGCTGATCGTCGCCGCCGGGGCGGACGCGCTGCACGTGGACGCCGGCTGCCATGAAAACTGGCCCAACGCCATGCCGCCCGCCGGCATGCAGCAGATGACGCTGCAGTCACGCTCGGCCAAGATCATCCGCAGCGTGGTCGACGTGCCCGTCATGACACACGGCCGCTTCGGCGACGTGGACAAGGCGGAGGCCGCGCTGCGCGACGGCGTGTGCGACATCGCGGTCATCGGCCGCGGTCTGCTCGCCGACCCCGACCTGCCGAACAAGGTGCTCGCCGGCCGGCCGGACACGATCCGACCGTGCATCTCCTGCAACGAGGGCTGCATCGCCCGCGTTTACAACGGCGAGGCGGCGACCTGCGCGCTCAACCCGCGCTGCGGCCACGAGGACGGCAGCATCGACATCCCGCCGGCAGTGCACCCGAAAAAGCTCCTCGTCGTCGGCGCCGGCCCTGCCGGCTGCATGGCCGCGCTCTACGCCAAACAGGCCGGCCACACGGTCGAGATCTGGGAGGCGGGCGGCCACATCGGCGGCAACGCCCTGTGCGCCTGCAAGCCGTTTTTCAAGCGCGACATGCACCGCATGATCCGCTATTTCGAGCGCGAGCTGCTCGTGCACGACATCCCCGTGCGCTTTTACACCACGGCGACGCCGGAGCTCGCCGCGGCCTATGCGCCCGACCACATTCTCTGGGCGGCCGGCGGCCGGCCCATCGCGCCGAAGGCCATCCCGGGGCTCGACTGCCCGAAGGTGTTTTTCGCGACCGAGGCCCTGTGCGACTGCTGCGATGTGGGCGACCGCGTCGTCGTGATCGGCGGCGGACTCGTCGGCGTCGAGGCGGCGCTGCAGATGGACATGTGGGGCAAGCACGTGACGTGCATCGACATGGCCAGGACCATCCCGTCGGAGCCGGGCTTCAAGATGAACGACATGCTCATGCGCGACTACATGGCGCGCTCGGACGTGGATTTCCGCCCCGCGACGAAGCTCGTGCGCATCGACGGCGATGCGTTCACGTGCAGCGTCACGGTCGAGCACGCGGGCGCGCGGCAGCAGATCGCGTGCGACACGGTGCTGCTGGCGCTGGGCTTTGCCCCGACGGCGCAGGCCGCGGCCGCGTTTGAATCCGTCTCCCCTGTGACGGTCCTCGGCGACGCGCAGCAGCCGCGCAAGATCCTCTTTGCCGTCGGCGACGCGCACGAGGCCGTGCGCAAACTCTCGGACTGAGCCCGAGCGCACCTGCATCGTTTCACGCATCATGTTCCCATTTCCACAGCGCAAGCGGCCCGCACCATCCGGTGCGGGCCGCTCTTGCTATCCGATCGCCGCGTCAGGGCGTATCGTTTTTTCCGTAATATTCGCGCAGGAAGGACAAAAATGTCCGTGCGGACGTACCGGCAGCGTTCATGGACTTGACTGCCGCGCCGAGACGCAGCGCGATCGGTTCTTCCAACTGGAGAACGCGCACCTGCCCCTCGTATCCGACGAGGGAAAACGCCGACAGCACCGACACGCCGAGCCCCCCGGCGACCATGGACAGGATCGACCCGTCGTCCGACGCCGTGACCTCCAGCCGCGGGGTGTCCGGCGGGAGAAACGGCTCGATATACTGGTCGGGGTTGGAAAGAAACGGCTCACGCAGCAGACGCTCGAGCGGGATGGTATCGCCCTCCCACGGGAAGCCCGGCGGCACGACGGCTACCAGCGGCGTGTCCGTCAGCGGCAGAAAGTCAAAGCCCTTCGCGCGTGCCTCGTCCACGAGGGCGAGCTGGATCGCCCCGCTTGCGAGGGCGGCCGGCAGCTCGTCGCCGCGCACGAGCACGTCCATTTTGATCTCGGGGTGCAGCTCGCGGAAGGCACGCAGCAGCTCCGGCAGACGTGCGCGGGCAATGCTCGCAAAGCAGCCGATGCGCAGCGTGCGTGCGCGCGGGTCGTTCTGCTCGGCGGCCTCCTGCAGGAGCGTGTCGCACGCGCAGACCACATTTTGAATATAGGGCAGCAGGTGCTTGCCCGCGTCCGTCAGGCGGATGCCCTGACTGTCACGCTCGAGCAGCGTACAGCCGACTTCGGCCTCCAGTTTGTTGACCAGGTGCGTCATGGCGGACTGGGTGTAGCCCAGCTGGGCCGCCGCCTTGCTGAAGCTGCCGCATTCGACTGCCGTCAGCAGTGCCCGCAGTTTTCCGTCGTCCATATGCTGCCTCCTTTTTATCATTCTTTTTTCATAATACCACGAATTTGTTCGACTCAACCAATAAAATTTTCTGACCCATGTCATTTGCTTTTTTCATATCCCCATGAACAACTCTCGTTTCTCATTTATCAAAAAGAATGATACGCTATATTTGGAAATTGAAAGCGGCCGTCCCGCTTCGGGCGGCAAAAGGAGAGAAAACATGAAAGAGACGAAAAATCGGGCGGCACGCGACGTGATCGTTGTCGGTTTCGCTCTGTTTTCCATGTTCTTCGGCGCCGGGAACGTCATCTTCCCGCCGTACCTGGGCATGGAGTCCGGCCCGCAGTGGCTGGCCGGATTCAGCGCGTATTTTATCGCGGACATCGGGCTCGCGCTCGCGGCCATGTTCGCGCTGCTGCGTGTCGGCAGCAGCGAGGCCGTGCTCCAGCGCGTCGGCCGTGTGCCGTCGGAGATCCTCATGTGCGCGATCATTCTGTGCGTCGGCCCCATGGTCGCCATCCCGCGCACGTCGGCCAGCACGTTTGAGATGGCCATCGCCCCGAACCTGCCCGGCGTGTCCGCCGTGGTGTTCTCGGTGCTGTTTTTTGCGCTCATCCTCGCGCTGTGCATCCGCGAGTCCGCCGTCGTGGACATCGTGGGCAAGGTGCTCACGCCGCTGCTGCTCGTCGGCCTTGCGGCCATCATCATCAAGGGCATCGTCACGCCGCTCGGCACCATCGCGCCCGAGGCGAAGATCGACAGCGCCGTCGTCACCGGTGTCAAGGCCGGCTACCAGACCATGGACGCGCTCGCCGCGCTGCCGTTCGGCATTCTCGTGCTGCAGAGCGTGATCGACAAGGGCTATACCGAGTCGGGCAAGAAGTTCCGCATCATGAGCGGCTCGTCCATCCTCGCGTGCGTGCTGCTGCTGGCGGTCTATATGGGCCTTGCCTATCTCGGCGCCACCGTTTCCGCGCAGTATGACCAGTCGATCGGCCGCGCGCAGCTCGTCATGGCCATCGTCGAGGCCCTCATGGGCAAGACCGGTATGATCATCTTCGGCATCGTCGTCGGCCTCGCGTGCATCACGACGGCCGTGGCGCTCACCAGCTCCGCCGCCGCGTATTTTGCCAAGCTCTGCCGCGGCAAGGTGTCGTACAAAGTGTTTGTCATCGCAATCTGCGTGTTCAGCGCCGTCGTGTCGAACCTCGGCCTCGACCGCATCGTGGCCGTCGCCGCGCCGGTCCTGGATGTTGTCTATCCGCCTACCCTCGTCCTCATTTTCATTTCGCTGGTCGTGCCGCGGCTGCCCGACCGCATCAGCCGCGGCGCGGTCATCGGCGCGCTGCTCATGAGCATCCTGTGCACGCTCGATGGCTATGGCGTGCCGCTCACGTTCCTGCACAAGCTGCCGCTGTTTGAGCTTGGCTTCGCATGGGTGCTGCCGTCGGTGCTCTTCGGCGCCGTGGCCGCCATGCTGCCGCACCGCAGGGAGAAAGCGGGCAAGGCCGAGCCCGCCTGCGCCGGCGGCGAGCAGGGGTAATCCCTGCCAGAATACGGAACGATCCCGCAGGGAACCGCCCTGCGGGATCTTCTTTCTGATTCGGAAAAAGAAAATCGACAAGGTTCCGCAGAACCTTGTCGATTGGCACGCCGTGAGGGATTCGAACCCCCGGCCTTCTGGTCCGTAGCCAGACGCTCTATCCAGCTGAGCTAACGGCGCTTAGTGCGCTCCTAACGCGCCTAAGTATAGTAGCATAGCCCGGCCGGAATTGCAAGCCCTTTTTCAAAAAAGTTTTCCTTTTTTGCGTTTTTACCAGCCCATCGTGTCGCGGATGGTGTCCGTCACGTCGCTGACCGTGCGCACCGCGTCTGCCACGATGTTGTTCGTGCGCTTTTTCTGCGGGTGCATCATCCAGCCCGCCGCCGTGCCGACCGCCATGCCGACACCTATGCCGATGCTCATGCCCTTGGCAAACTGCATTGCGTTCATTTTGCTGTCTCCTTTCACGTTTCTGCCTCCCTTCGCAGCTGCACTGCTGCACGGCTAGTATGCGCGCGCGGACAAAAAGCTATGAAATCTGCGCCGCGCCAGTTTCTGGATTGATTCCCCGCCGCCGTCGGTGGTATACTATTTCTATTATCAAATTTTCTTCCGATCGCATGGGAGGGACCATCATGATCTTGCGCATTCTGGCCGTGGGCGACGTTGTGGGCGCGCCCGGCCTGACGTTTCTGACCGAGCGCCTGCGCGCGTTTCAGGAGCAGGAACACATTGATTTCACCGTCGTCAACGGCGAGAACGCCAACGTCGTCGGCGTGACGCCGAAGCAGGCCGACGCCATCTTCGCCGCCGGGGCCGACGTCATCACGCTCGGCAACCACACGTGGACGCGCTATGAGCTGCAGCCGTATCTCGAGCAGAAAAAGCGCATTCTGCGCCCGGCGAACTTCGCGCCGCAGTGCCCGGGCCGCGGCTGGGGCGAATACTCCGTGCGCGGCGGGCCGATCTGCGTCATCAACCTCATGGGGCGCTTCACGCTCGATGCGAACACGGATAATCCCTTCCTCGTCGCAGACGACATTCTCGACCAGACACAGGCGAAGATCGTCCTCGTGGACATGCACGCCGAGGCCACGAGCGAAAAGCGCGCCATGGGCTTTTACCTCGACGGGCGCGTGACGGCCGTCTGGGGCACGCACACGCACGTGCAGACGTCTGACGCCGAGGTGCTGCCCGAGGGCACGGGCTACCTGACCGACCTCGGCATGACGGGCCCGGCCAACGCCGTGCTCGGTATCGCGCCGGAGCAGTCGATCGGCAAGTTCCTCGGCGACCCGCCGCGGCGCTATGAGGCTGCCATGGGCGCGGCCAAGCTCGAGGGCGCGATCTTCGAGGTCGACAGCGACACCGGCCGCTGCCGCGACGTGCGCCTGGTGCGCCTGAGATGAGCGTGCGCATCCTGCACGCGGCGGATCTGCACCTCGACTCGCCGTTTGAGGCGCTCACGCTCGCGCAGGCGGCGCAGCGCCGCCGGGAGCAGCGCAACCTGCTGCGCGCCCTGCCGGAGCTGGCGCGGACGCACGGGGCACAGATCATCCTGCTCGCGGGCGACCTGCTCGACAGCGCGAGCCCCTATCCCGAGACGGCAAAGGCGCTCGCCGAGACGTTTGACGGCTGTGGGGCGGAGGTGTTTCTCGCGCCCGGCAACCACGACTATTACAGCGCGGGCGCGCCGTATGCGCGCCTGACGTTTCCGGAAAACGTACATATCTTCCGCTCGCCGCGCATCGAGGCGGTGACGCTGCCGGAGCTGGGTGTGCGCGTCTGGGGCGCGGCGTTCACCGACAGCCGCTGCCCCGGACTGCTGCGGGGCTTTTCCGTGCCGAAGCAGGCGGGGCTGCTCGATGTGCTCTGCGTGCACGGCGAGGTAGGAAACCCCGCGTCGGCCTACAACCCCGTGTCGGCCGCGGAGCTCGCGGCCAGCGGGCTGGACTATGCCGCCTTCGGCCACGTACACCGCTTCGGCGGCGTGCAGCGCGCCGGGGGCACGGTGTACGCCTGGCCGGGCTGCATGGAGGGCCGCGGCTTTGACGAGACGGGGGAAAAGGGCGTGCTGCTCGTGGACGCCGCCGCAGGCGACGTGCAGGCGCGGTTTGTGCCCGTGCCCGGGCGGCGGTATGAAATTTTGCGCGTGGATGTCACGGACGCGGACCCCGTGCAGGCGGTGCTCGCCGCGCTGCCGGAGGGGGCGGCGCGCAATATCTACCGCACCGTGCTCACGGGCGAGACCGACCGCGCGCCGAACCCCGCCGCACTGCGCGCGGCGCTCGAGGGCCGGGTGTTCGCACTGCAGCTGCGCGACGAGACGCGCGCGCGCCGGGATCTTTGGGCGCGGGCGGGCGAGGGCACGCTGCGCGGGCAGTTTCTGGCCCGACTGAAGCAACAATACGATGCCGCGGACTCCGACCGCGCGCGTGAAACCATCGTCATGGCCGCGCGCTGGGGCCTCGCGGCACTGGACCACGACGAGGAGGTGGTGACGCTGTGATCATCCGGCATATGCAGGGCACGTTCGGCACGCTCGACGGCGAGCAGCTGCGGCTCGACATGGGCCTGAATATCATCTACGCGCCGAATGAGAGCGGCAAGAGCACGTGGTGCGCCTTCCTGCGCGCCATGCTCTACGGGATCGACACGTCCCAGCGCGCGCGCGCCGGGTTCGTGCCCGACAAGCAGAAATACGCGCCTTGGAGCGGCAAGCCCATGGCGGGCGAGCTGGAGCTCGAGCAGGGCGGCAAATGCATCACGATCCGCCGCTGGACGGAGGCACCGAATGCGCCGCTGCGCGGCTTTTCGGCGGTGTACACCGGCACGGACATCCCGGTGCCGGGCCTGACGGCGGCGGACGCGGGCGAGCAGCTCACGGGCGTATCGGCCGAGGTGTTCGCGCGCACCGCGTTCATCGGGCAGGGCGGCCTCGTCGTGACGGGCACCCCGGAGCTGGAAAAACGCATCTCCGCCATCGTGACCTCCGGCGAGGAGGCGAGCTCCTACACCGAGGCAGATGCCCAGCTGCGCGCATGGCTGCGCCGCCGGCGCAGCGGCCAGCACGGCGCGCTGCCGGAGCTGGAGGGCCGCATCTCAACGGTGGAGGAGCAGCTGCACCGGCTCGAGCGCAATGCGCAGGAGCAGGCGGCCTGCGCCGCCGAGCTGAAGCAGACGGACGCGGAGCTGCAGACGGTTACCGAGCAGATGAACGCCGCCCGGCAGCGGCAGCGCCGCGCGGCGCTGAGCAGTATGGGCGAGGAGAAATCGAACCTGCGCACGCTCGAGCAGACGCTCGAACAGGCGCGGCGGGACGCGGCGGCCAGGCGCACCGCGCTCGAGCAGACGCATTTCGGCGTGCAGACGCCGGACGAGGCGGGCGAGACCGCCGAGCGTGACGCGCAGCGGGCCGAGGCCCTCGCCGGGACGGCGGAGCACGGCGGCAAGCCGTATTTCTGGATCGCGGCGCTCGTGCTCTCGGCGCTGTGCGCCGTGCTGGGTTATCTTGTGGCGCAGCCGCTGTATTATGCGGCCATCGCGCTCGCGGTGCTGACCGTCGTGCTGCTGATCGTGGCCAGAGGCGGCAAAAAGCGCGCGCAGCAGGCCTCCGCCGCGCTCGGAAAGCTCCTGCGCAGCTACGGCGCGCAGGACGCGGACGGCATCTACTATCAGGCGGAGGTGCATAGGGCGGCCTACCGTGCGTGCGCGGCCGCCATGCAGGCGGAGCAGAAAGCCGCCGCCGCGCTCGAGGATGCGCGCGAGCACCAGTGCGAGACGCACGAGCGGCTGCTGCAGAGCCTGGATTTTGAGAGCGGCACGGGCGAGGCCGCCGCGCTCTACCAGCGCAAGTGCGCGCTCGAGAGCGTGCGCACGCGCCTGCGCACGCAGCAGGCGCAGCTCACGGGTGCGGCCCTCGCCATCGGCGACCCGATGGCGCTGGGCAGCGAGCACGCGCAGCTGCTCGAACAGCGCGACGCGCTCGAGCGGCAGTACGCCGCCATTGCGCTCGCAATCGAGACGCTCGGCCGCGCGGACAGCGAGCTGCAGAGCCGCTTTTCCCCGCAACTGGCGCAGAAGGCGGCGGACTATATGGACTACCTCACCGACGGGCGCTATGACGAGCTTGTGCTCGCGCGCGACCTGTCGGCCAAGGCGCGCAGCGCCGACGACCCGACGCCGCGCGACACGGCCTATCTCTCGGCCGGGACGGCGGACCTGCTGTACCTGTCCGTGCGGCTGGCGCTGTGCGAGCTGACGTGCCCGGCGGACGATCCGTGCCCGCTCGTGCTCGACGACACGCTCGTGAATTTCGACGATGCGCGCGCCAAGCGTGCGCGTGCGCTCTTCCGCGAGATCGCGCAGCACCGGCAGGTCATTTTGTTCACCTGCCACGAGCGCGACTGCCCCGCGCAGGCGTAAAAAACGCCGGAAATTTCACGGCCGGACACGGGATATCCCGTGTCTGGTTTTTGTCGTTGACAGGCGGGGCGAATCGCGTTATACTGACGGCGTTTTGCGTTTTCCGGCAAAAACTTTACGGAGAGGGGATCCCAATGGAAAAGCTCTTTCACCTGAAAGAAAACAACACCACCGCGCGCACTGAGATCGTCGCCGGTCTGACGACGTTCATGACCATGGCGTACATCATCGCGCTCAACCCGAACCTGCTGACCGGCTTCGGCGCCGAGGGCGGCTCGCAGCTCTGGAACGGCGTGTTCCTCGCCACGTGCATTGCCTCCGCCGTCGGCACGCTCGTCATGGCGTTCGCGGCCAACAAGCCCTTTGCCATGGCGCCCGGCATGGGGCTCAACAGCTTTTTCGCCGTCGTCGTGGCCAACATCGTCAGCCTGACCGGCATGAGCTATCTGCAGTCGTTCCAGACGGCGCTGTGCGTCATCCTCATCGAGGGCATCGTGTTTATCATCCTCTCGGTGCTCAAGGTGCGCGAGAAGATCGTCGAGGCCATCCCGCTCGGCATCCGGCTCGGCATCGCGCCGGCCATCGGCCTCATGCTGCTCAACATCGGCATCGGCTCCAACGCCGGTGTGTACTCGAGCGACGGCGGCCCGTTTTACGTCATGCGTGATTTCTTCGGCGCGCTCACGCCCAGCCTTGCCAAGGCCAACATGGGCGACGGCTACCCGCAGATGGTGCTCACGGTCGTGACCATGTTCGTCGGCCTGTTTCTGATCGTGCTCTTCGCGCACAAGAAGATCAAGGGCTCCGTGCTGCTGGGCATGCTCTGCGCGTCCGGCATCTACTGGGCGGGCGAGGCCATCTTCCTGCACACGAACCCGTTCGCGTCGCTCAAGGGGGCGTCCTTCGTTCCCGCGTTCGGCGACATGGCCGAGACGACCCTGTTTAAGTTTGACTTTGCCGCCCTCGGCGAGATCGGCTGGTTCACGGTCGTGACGCTCGTCATCACGTTCTGCATCATTGACATGTTCGACACCATCGGCACCCTCGTCGGCACGGCGAGCCGCGCCGGCATGGTCGACAAGGACGGCAACATGCCGCGCATGCGCGAGGCGCTGCTGGCCGACGCCATCGGTACCGTCACGGGTGCGTGCACCGGTACGTCCACCGTCACGACGTTCGTCGAGTCCGCCTCCGGTGTCGAGGCCGGCGGTCGCACGGGCCTGACAGCCCTGACGACCGGCGTGCTCTTCCTCGCAAGCATGTTCCTCGCGCCCATTGCCGCCATCATCCCCGCCGCCGCGACGAGCTCCGCGCTCATCTACGTCGGCCTGCTCATGCTCGGCGGCCTCAAGAAGATCGACTTTGACGACATGTATCAGAGTCTGCCGGTGGCCATCATGCTCATCTCCATGCCGATCTCCGGCTCCATCGGCCACGGCATCGGCCTGGGCCTGATCAGCTACTCCGTACTCAAGCTCTGCACGGGCAAGGGCAAGGACGTCTCCGTGCTGACGTATGTCATCTCGCTGATCTTCCTCGTGAAGTTCTTCCTCGTTGCCTGAGGGAAAATATCTGTCCGCATGGCCGGGCGCGTCCATTGAGATGCGCCCGGCTTTTTTGCGCCCTGCCGCGCCGCCTTACGAAGATGTAAGCCAACTGTAAGCCAAAACGATGGCGATGTGATGCCGTCCGGGGCTATACTGATGCCAGAAACCGGGGCGGGAGCGCCCCATGGGAGGCAAGGATCATGACAAATCTTCTGGGCAGTATCCGGCTGGCGGGCTATGCGTTTTCGCTGATCGCGGCGCTGGTGGCCGTGCCGCTTTTCTGCCGGCAGGTGCGTGCGCGCTGCTTCAACTGGGTGCGCACCGCGTTCGGCGGTCTGTTTTTGTTTTACGTGCTGTGCGTGCTGGCGCTCGTGTTTTTCCCGCTGCCGGATGCGGCGCAGGCGGCAAAGCTGAGCACGTACCGGATCCAGCTCGTTCCGTTTCAGTTTGTGGCCGATTTCCTGCGCGAGACGCCGCTCGTGCTCTCCGATGCGCGCACCTATCTGCCGGCGCTGCTGGACCGCACGGTGCTGCAGGTCGTGTGCAACATTCTGATGCTGCTGCCGTTTGGTATGTACCTGCGCTATATCTGCGGGCTGGATCTCGGGAAGGTCGCGCTCGCGTCGCTCGCATTTTCGGCGTTCATTGAGCTGGGGCAGCTCACGGGCCTGTTTTTCGTGTTCCGCGGCTCGTACCGCCTGTGCGACGTGGACGACCTGATGCTCAACACGCTCGGCGGCCTGCTCGGCGGCGAGCTGGTGCACGCGATGGAAGCGTATCTGCCGCCGCTCGATGCGTTCGACCGCTTCCCGGGCAGCGCGCTGGCAATGCAGCGGCTGGGATGAAGCATCTGCGCGCAAAAAACGGCATGGCGTCGGCCATGCCGTTTTTCGCTGCCGGGGGCATTACGCGTCCTCCGTGTCGCCGTCGATCTCGTCGCGGCCGCGGAAGAGCAGGGAAATGCACCAGATCGCGGCCAGACCCACGAGCGTGTAGATCACACGGGCGACCACGGAGGCCTGCCCGCCGCAGATCCATGCCACGAGATCGAACCGGAACAGACCGATGCTGCCCCAGTTGAGCCCGCCGATGATCGCGAGGATCAGCGCGATGCGGTCGATCACCTGCATATGCTTCCATCTCCTTTGCTGTGTACTCCCGGTCAGTATGCCCGGCGCGCGAAAAAAGATTCCGCCGCCGACAAAACTAGTGCCCGGCCGACACCGTTCGCTCTTTACATTTTGCGCGCCCGGCGCTACAATACCATTACAGCTTATCCAATTGACTTCCGCAGTTTGGAAGCCACGGCTCATATCTTTATCCCACGACCCTGTTTTTGGCGGACTGCTTGCGGTCCGCCCTCTTTTTTTCTGCGCGCGCCCGATTTCGCCGCGTTTTGCGCAATATGTGGATTATTTTTGTGTTGTAAAACACAAGATATGGAGGGTGTGCTATGCAGTTTTCCAACCATCGCAGCCGCGCGGCCCGCGGCAACATCGTGTATCTGGCGGTGGACGCGATCGCGCCGAGCGCGGTCCAGCCGCGGCAGAATTTTTCCCCGGCGCAGCTCGAGGAGCTCTCGCGCAGCATCGCCGAGTATGGCGTGCTCAGCCCGCTGACCGTGCGGCCGCGGCAGGGCGGGTATGAGCTCGTGGCCGGTGAGCGCCGTTTGCGCGCTGCGCGCATGGCGGGGCTCAATGAGGTGCCGTGCATCATCATGGAGCTGGATCTCGAGGAGGCGAGCTTCATCGCGCTGGTGGAAAATCTCCAGCGCAACGACCTGGATTTTCTCGAGGAGGCGCGCGGCATCGCGCAGCTCATCCGGCTCTTCGGCCTGAGCCAGGAGGAATGCGCGCGGCGGCTGGGCAAGTCGCAGTCGGCCGTGGCGAACAAGCTCCGCCTGCTGCGCCTGCCGGAGGATGTGCTCAACGCCATGCGCAACGCCGGGCTCACCGAGCGGCACGGCCGCGCGCTGCTGCGCCTCGAGACGCCGGCCGAGCAGCGCGAGGCGCTGGCCTATATCCTCAGCCGCGACCTGAACGTCGCCGCGACGGACGCCTACATCGAGCGCCTGCTCGAGGCCAAAGCCGCGCCCGAGAGCGAGCAGCAGAAGACTTTCATCCTCAAGGACGTGCGCGTGTTTCTCAACACGATCTCGCACAGCCTTGACCTCATGAAGCAGGGCGGCATCGACGCCGGTATGCGCCGGCAGGAGACGGACGAGGCGCTCATCCTGACCATCAACATTCCCAAGGCGCGGCGCAGAGAGCCGGCGCCGAAGCAGGCCGAGCCCGTGCCGGTCGGGTAAAAAAATCGCGCGCAGCGCTTGACAGCGGCGCGGCGGCTTCCTATACTCTTACATAAAGAAGGGGCCGCCCGGCAGGGCGGATAAAGGAGGTCACTGCATGAAAACACTGATCCTGTTCGCCTCGCGCTACGGTGCGACGGAGGAGATCGCCTATATGCTCAAGAGCGCCGTCGGCGGCGACGTGACGGTGCGCAATATCCGCGAGCGCGGCATCACGCTCGCAGAATACGACACGGTCATCATCGGCAGCTGCGTGTACATGTTCAAGCTCGACAAGCACATCAAGCGCTTCCTGCGCCGGAACGAAAAGACGCTCATGGGCAAGCGCCTCGGCCTATACCTGTGCTGCTATACCACGCCCGGCACGGAGGGGTATCTGGAGCACTTCTTCTCGCCGGAGCTGCTCGCGCACGCGGCCGCGAAGGACATCCTCGGCGGCAAGATGCAGTACGAGAAGATGAGCTATGCCTACAAGCAGCTCTTCGGCGCGCTGATGACATCGCCGCAGTACCGCGCGCAGTATGCCGAGCCGCAGCTCGACATCGCGCGCATCGACGCCTTCGCCGCCGCCATGCGCGGCTGAGCGGCGCGGCAGAAAAAATCACCCGCATCCAAACCGGATGCGGGTGATTTTTTATTTTTGGATCTCAGTACGTGGTCACGCCGGTGAAGGCGAGCTCGGCATTGCCGGTCAGGCGCACGCCGTCGTCGTCATAGGTGACGATCAGGTCGCCGCCGCTGACCTTGACGGTGATGGCCTCGCCCTTCGGGCACAGGCCGTTTTCCGTGGCGGCCACCACGGCCGCGCACGCGCCGGTGCCGCAGGCGCGGGTCTCGCCGTTGCCGCGCTCCCAGACGCGCATCTTGATCGTCGTGCGGTTGACGACGCGGATGAACTCCGTGTTCGTGCGCGCGGGGAAAATGTCCGCGTGCTCAAACTGCGGGCCGAGGCGCGCGACGTCCACCTCATCCACGCGGTCGGCAAAGACGACGCAGTGGGGGTTGCCCATCGAGAGGCACGTGATGCGGTACTCCCCGCCGGCGATGGTCACCGGCCGGTCGATCACGCGCTCGCCCGCGAGCGTCACGGGCACATTGGCGGGTTCAAACGCGGGCTTGCCCATGTCGACCGTCACGAGGCCGACCGTGCCGAAGCGCGTGTACAGGTGCAGCCGGTGCACGAGGCCGCCGGCCTCGATGGTGAGATCGTCGCGCGGCACGATGCCGTTGTCGTACAGGTACTTGGCCACGCAGCGGATGGCGTTGCCGCCCATGCCGCCGGCGCTGCCGTCGCGGTTGAAGACGCGCATTTTCGCGTCGGCCACGTCGCTGTGCTCAATGAGCACGATGCCGTAGCCGCCGATGCCGCGGTGGCGCGAGCAGAGCGGGATGCACAGCGACTCGGGGCAGGTGATGTGCCCGTCAAAGTTCTCGACGTAGATATAGTCGTCGCCGGTGGCCTGCATTTTCGCAAACTTCAGGCTCTGGCGCTCGGTGCGCATGTGGTTGATGTCCACGAGCTCGGTGTTGCGCTCGTTGTAGCGGCTGGCGATGATGTCCGCCAGGGCGTTGGCCGTGTCGAGCGAGGTGAAGCACGGGATGCCGAGCTGCAGCGCGCGGCGGTGCAGGGCGATGTAATCGTCCATGGTCGCGTCCTTGAGCGCGCCGGTGTAGACGATGTAGTCGATGCAGCCGCTCTCGAGCAGGGCGAAGGCGTGGTCGCTCTCGCGGATGCCGTCCACGGTCACGACGTCGATGCCGAGGCGCGCGATGGCGGCGGCGGTCTCCTCGGTCGCGTAGAGGGCGAAGTGCAGGTCGTCGAGCTTCTTGGCCAGCGACACGATCTCGCCGAGGTCGTGCGTGTCCACGCTCACGAACACGCCGTGGCGGCCGTCCGGGTGCTGGCCGACGACCATGCCGGCCGAGGTCAGGCCCTTGAACAGCGCCTCCTGCATCGTCTTGCCGAGGCCGAGCACCTCGCCTGTGGACTTCATCTCCGGGCCGAGATAGGCGTTGACGTCGCCGAGCTTTTCAAACGAGAACACCGGCACCTTGACCGCGTAATATGGCGGGATGGGGTGCAGGCCGGTGCCATAGCCGAGGCTGGCCAGCGGCGCGCCGAGCATGACGCGCGCCGCCACGTCCACCATCGGCACGCCCGTGACCTTGCTGATGTACGGCACGGTGCGCGAGGCGCGGGGGTTGACCTCGATGACGTAGAGCTCGTTTTCCCAGATGAGGTACTGGATGTTCACAAGCCCCTTCGTGCCGAGCGCGAGGGCGAGCTTGCGCGAGCTGTCGACGATCTTCTCCGTCATCATGTCGTTGAGGTTGTACGGCGGGTAGACGGCGATGGAGTCGCCGCTGTGCACGCCGGCGCGCTCGATGTGCTCCATGATGCCGGGGATGAGCACGTCCGTACCGTCGGAGATGACGTCCACCTCCAGCTCCGTGCCCATCATGTATTTATCCACGAGCACGGGGTTGTCGATGCCCTGCGCAAGGATGCGCTGCATGTACGTCGTGACCTCGGCGTCGTCGTGCACGATCTTCATGTTCTGGCCGCCGATGACGTACGACGGGCGCAGCAGCACGGGGTAGCCGAGCGTCTGCGCGGCGTGCAGCGCCTCGGGCAGCGTCTGCACGCCCATGCCCTTCGGGCGCGAGATGTGGAAGCGCTCGAGCAGCTCGTCAAACCGCTCGCGGTCCTCGGCGATGTCGATGCCCTCGGCCGAGGTGCCGAGGATGCGGATGCCGTGACGGTCGAGCGTCTGCGTGAGCGCGATGGCGGTCTGGCCGCCGAAGGCGACCACGACGCCGACGGGCTGTTCCACGTCGATGATCTGCAGCACGTCCTCGGCCGTGAGCGGCTCGAAATACAGCCGGTCGGCGGTGTCGTAGTCCGTGGAGACGGTCTCGGGGTTGTTGTTGACGATGACGACGTCATAGCCCATGGCCTTGAGCGTCCACACGCAGTGGACGGACGAATAGTCAAACTCGATGCCCTGGCCGATGCGGATCGGCCCGGAGCCGAGCACCATGACAACGGGCTTGCCGCTGCGCGGGAAGGTGCGCGCCTCGCAGCGCGCGTCCGCGCTGGCGTAGAAATACGGCGTCTGCGCGTCGAACTCGGCGGCACAGGTGTCGACCATCTTGTAGCCCGCGCGGAAGGGGGGCAGCGTCTCACTGCCGGACAGGCGGCGCAGTGCCGCGTCCGGATAGCCGAGGTACTTGCCGCGCTGGTAGCTTTCCGGCGTCAGGCCGCCCTGGATGCTCGCCTCGTAGTCCACAAGGTTTTGCAGCCGGGACAGAAACCAGCGGTCGATGCGGGTGATGTCGTGGATCTCGTCGATGGACACGCCGCTGCACAGCGCCTCAAAGACGGTGAACAGGCGGTGATCGTCGCAGTCGGCGAGCCGGTCGCGCACCGGGCGGTCGGACAGGGGCTTGGCGTGCAGCGTGTCGAGATGGATCTCGGCGCCGCGCACGGCCTTGAGCAGCGCGCTTTCAAAGTTCGTGCCGATGGCCATGACCTCGCCGGTGGCCTTCATCTGCGTGCCGAGGCGGCGGGACGCGCCGACAAACTTGTCAAACGGCCACTTGGGGAACTTCACGACGACGTAGTCCAGCGCAGGCTCAAAGCAGGCGCAGGTCTTGCCGGTGATGTCGTTTTGAATTTCATCGAGCGTGTAGCCGAGGGCGATCTTCGTCGTGATCTTTGCGATCGGGTAGCCGGTCGCCTTCGACGCGAGCGCCGACGAGCGCGACACACGGGGGTTGACCTCGATGACGGCGTATTCAAAGCTGTCGGGGTTGAGCGCGAACTGGCAGTTGCAGCCGCCGACGATGTCGAGCGCGGAGATGATGTTCAGCGCCGCGCTGCGCAGCATCTGAAACTCCTTGTCCGAGAGCGTCAGCGCCGGGGCGACGACGATGCTGTCGCCGGTGTGCACGCCGACGGGGTCGAAGTTTTCCATGCTGCACACGGCGATGACGTTGCCGGCACCGTCGCGCATGGTCTCAAACTCGATCTCTTTCCAGCCGTAGATATAGCGCTCGACGAGGATCTGGGTAATGGGGGACGCGTCGAGGCCGGTCTGCGCGGCGGTGGTGAGCTCCTCCGGGCTGTAGGCCACGCCGCCGCCCGCGCCGCCGAGCGTGAACGCCGGGCGGATGATAACGGGGTAGCCGATGCTGCCGGCTACCTCCAGCGCCTCGGCCACGGTGTTCGCGATGCCGGAGGGGATGGTCGGCTCACCGATGGCGGCCATGGTTTCCTTAAAGAGCTCACGGTCCTCGGCCTTGTCGATGGCTTCGGCGTTCGTGCCGATGAGGCGGACGTTGTGCTGCTGCAGGAAGCCTTCCTTGTCGAGCTCCATCGCGAGCGTCAGGCCCGTCTGGCCGCCGAGACCGGCGAGGAGACTGTCGGGCTGCTCCTTTTCAATAATGCGCTTGACGGAGGTCAGCGTGAGCGGCTCGAGATAAATTTCATCCGCGAGGGCCTTGTCGGTCATGATCGTCGCGGGGTTGGAGTTGACGAGCACGACGTTCACGCCCGCGTCGTGCAGCACGCGGCACGCCTGCGCGCCGGCATAGTCAAACTCCGCCGCCTGACCGATCACGATCGGGCCGGAGCCGATGACCATGACTTTGCGGATGCTGGTATCAATCGGCATGGTGCGCACCTCCCATCAGGTCACAGAATCGGTCGAAGAGAAAGGCCGTGTCGTGCGGGCCCGCGCACGCCTCGGGGTGAAACTGCACGGAAAAGGCCCGCAGGTCGGGGTAGTCGATGCCCTCGCACGTGCCGTCGTTGGCATTGACGTAGCGGATGACGCCGGTTTTCACGCTCTCGGGCACGACGGCGTAGCCGTGGTTCTGGCTGGTGAGGAACGTGCGCGTGCCGCACACGTCGCGCGCCGGCTGGTTCACGCCGCGGTGGCCGTACTTGAGCTTCACGGTGCTGCCGCCCTGCGCCAGCGCCATGAGCTGGTGGCCGAGGCAGATGCCGAACATCGGGATGCGGCCGAAGAGCTTGGCGATCTCCGCGATCTGGCTGACGTTGTCGGTCGGGTCGCCGGGGCCGTTGGAGAGCATGACGCCGTCATATCCGGCGGCGAGGATGTCCTCCGCCTTGGCAGAGCAGGGCAGCACCGTCACGGCGCAGCCGCGCTTACAAAGCTCGCGCGCGATGTTGCGCTTGGCGCCGTAGTCGATGAGCGCCACGCTGTGCAGCACGTCGCCCTCCGGCCGGAGGGTGTAGGGCTCCGGCGTCGTCACCTGCGGCACGGGGTCCGTGATGCGGTAGGCACGCAGGGGCGCGAGATCGTCCGGTACCGTGTCGCAGATGGCGGCGTTCATGGTGCCGGCCTCGCGCAGGATGCGCGTGACGGCGCGGGTGTCGATGCCGGCGATGCCGGGGATGTGGTTTTCCTTCAAAAACGCGTCGAGCGTTTCCTCACACCGGAAGTTTGAGGGCGTGGTGCACTGCTCGCGCACGACATAGCCGCGCACACAGCATTTGCCCTCAAAATCGGCCGGGATGATGCCGTAGTTGCCGATGAGCGGGAACGTCTGCAGCACGATCTGGCCGCAGTAGCTCGGGTCCGTGAGCGTCTCGATGTAGCCGTTCATGCCGGTGGTGAACACCAGCTCGCCCACCGTGTCGCACGGTGCGCCGAAAGCGAGGCCTGCAAAGACCTCGCCGTTTTCGAGTACCAGATAGCGCTTCATAGTTCGATCTCCGCAAGCGTCGCCGCCATGACGGCCTTGATGGTGTGCATGCGGTTTTCAGCCTCCTGAAACACGACCGACTGCGCGCTTTCAAACACGTCGTCCGTGACCTCCATGGCCTCGCGGCCGAAGCGCGTGCACATCTCGTTGCCGATGGCGGTCTTTTTGTCGTGATACGCCGGCAGGCAGTGCATGAAGATGGCGTTGGGGCCGGCCTTGGCCATGAGCGCCGCGTTGACCTGATACGGCGCGAGCGCGGCAATGCGCTCGGCCCAGACGCTCTCGGGCTCGCCCATGGAGACCCAGATGTCGGTATAGATCACGTTCGCGCCCTGCACGGCCGCGGCGGGGTCGGAGAGAAAGTCGAGCGTCGCGCCCGTCTGCGCCGCGATGGCCTGACACGCTGCGACGAGCTGCGCATCGGGGAAGTAGCCCTCGGGCGCGCAGGCCGTGAAGTGCATGCCCATCTTCGCGCAGCCGACCATGAGGGAGTTGCCCATGTTGAAGCGCGCGTCGCCCATGTAGACGAGGTGGATGCCATCCAGCGAGCCGAAGTGCTCCCGGATGGTCAGGAAGTCCGCGAGGATCTGCGTCGGGTGAAACTCGTCCGTCAGCCCGTTCCAGACCGGGACGGAGGCGTACTGCGCCAGCTCCTCGACGATGCACTGGCCGAAGCCGCGGTACTCAATGCCGTCGAACATGCCCGAGAGCACACGCGCCGTGTCGGCGATGCTCTCCTTCTTGCCGATCTGCGAGCCGGTGGAGTCGAGATATGTGCTGCCCATGCCCAGATCGTGCGCCGCGACCTCGAAGCTGCTGCGCGTGCGCGTGCTCGTCTTTTCAAAGATGAGCGCGACGTTCTTGCCCTCGCACAGGCGGTGCGGGATGCCGGCCTTTTTTTCGGCCTTGAGCTGGGCGGCGAGCCGGAGCAGGTAGTCGATCTGCTCGGGCGTGTAGTCGAGCAGCTTGAGAAAATCGTTCCCTTTGAGATTCATGTCGGTGTTCCTCCTTATTCTCCGGCGCAGACGTCTTTGAGCACGCTGACCGCCTGCTCGAGCTGCGCCATGGGGATGTTGAGCGCCGGCAGCAGGCGCACCTTGTTCTTCGCCGAGATGACGAGCACGCCGCGCGCCATGCAGTCATTGATGACGTCCTTGACCGGGCGCTCGGTCTCCACGCCGAGCATCAGGCCCAGGCCCGTGACGCTCTTGACGCCCTTGGCGCCGGTGAGGGAGCTGACGATGAAGTCGGACTTTTCCTGCACGGACTGCAGCAGCGGACCGTCGAGCCGGTGCAGAATGCTCAGCGCGCCGGCGCAGCAGACGGGGTTGCCGCCGAAGGTGGAGCCGTGGCTGCCGGGGGTGAGCACGTCCTGCACCTTCTCGCCGAGCAGCGTTGCGCCCAGCGGCAGGCCGCCGCCGAGGCCCTTGGCTGTGGAGACGATGTCCGGCGTGATGCCGTAGTGCATGTAGCCATAGAGCTTGCCGCTGCGGCCGTTTCCGATCTGCACCTCGTCGCAGATGAGCAGCAGGTCCTGCTCGGCGGCGAGCTGGGCCGCACCCTTGACAAATTCCTGCGTCAGCGGGATGACGCCGCCCTCGCCCTGCACGACCTCCATCATGATGGCGGCGCACTTGTGCGCGGCGACCTGCGCCTTGAGATCGTCGAGGTTATTCGCCTCGGCGTAGGCAAAGCCCTCCGTCAGCGGCAGAAAGTCGTGATGGAACACGTCCTGCCCGGTCGCGGCGAGCGTCGTGATCGTGCGGCCGTGGAAGCTGTTTTTGAGCGTGATGATGGTGTGGTACTCCGGGCCCTTGTGGTCGGCGGCATACTTGCGCGCGGCCTTGATGGCGCACTCGTTGGCCTCGGCGCCGGAGTTGGAGAAGAAGACCTTCTTCATGCCGGTCTTTTCGCACAGCAGCTGCGCCAGCTGTGCGTCGGGCGCGGTGTAGTAGAGGTTGGAGGTGTGCTGCACGGTGCACAGCTGCTCGGTCACGGCGCGGATCCACGTGGGGTCGGCGATGCCGAAGCTGTTGACGGCGATGCCCGTTGCCATGTCGATATAGACCTTGTCGTTCGCGTCCCAGACGAGCGAGCCCTTGCCGCGCGCGATCGTCACGGGGAAGCGGGCGTAGGTGTTGGCAATATAGGTGTTATCAAGTTGCGGAATGTTCATCTGATTTTCCTCCTTGTCCGGCAACGAACATGGTGCCGATGCCTTCGTTTGTCAGCATTTCGATCAGGATGGCGTGCGGCACGCGGCCGTCGATGATAAAGACGCGGTGCACGCCCCAGCGGATGGCGTCGATGCAGCAGGTCACCTTCGGCAGCATGCCGCCGTTGATGACGCCGGACTCGATGAGCTGCAGCGCGTCCGCCGTGTGGATGACGGGGATGAGCGTGGAGGGGTCGTCCTTGTCGCGCAGGATGCCGCTGATATCGGTCATGGCGATGAGGCTCTCGGCGCCCAGCTCGCCCGCGATGCGCGCGGCCGCCGTGTCGGCGTTGATGTTGTAGACATGGCCCTGCGTGTCGCACCCGACGGTGGACACGACGGGGATGTAGCCCTTGTCGATCACGTCGAGGATGGGACGCACGTCGACCTTCGTGATCTCGCCCACGTAGCCGAGGCGTTCGTCGCGCACGCGCGCCTGGATCATCTGCCCGTCGATACCGGACAGGCCGATCGCCCGGCCGCCCTTGTGGCCGATGAGGTTGACGAGCGTCTTGTTGATCTTCCCGGCAAGGACCATCTGCACGACGTCGGCCGTCTCCGCGTCCGTGACGCGCAGGCCGTCGACAAACTGCGTCTGCTTGCCGAGCTGTTCGAGCGTTTCCGTGATCTCCGGCCCACCGCCGTGCACGAGCACGACCTTCACCCCGATGAGCGACAGCAGTACGATGTCGCGCATGACGGAGTCTTTGAGCTTGTCGCTGATCATGGCGTTGCCGCCGTATTTGATGACGACGATCTTGCCGCTGTATTCCTGTATGTAGGGCAGCGCGTGGACGAGTACCTTCGCGCGCTGCGGATTCGTGATGTCCATGATGGTGTTCCTCCCGGTTCAGGTGCGGTAGTCGCCGTTGATCTTCACGTAGTCATACGTCAGGTCGCAGCCCCAGGCCGTGGCGCCCTCGCCGCCGGACTTGAGGTCCACGAGGATCTCGATCTCCTTTTCGAGCAGGACCTGTTTGGCCGCCTCCTCGGAAAACGGGATGCCCGCGCCGTCGACGCACACGCGCACCGTGCCGGCCGCCGAGCGGAAGGCGACGTCGACCTTGTGCACGTCCACATCGGCACCGCTGTAGCCGATGGCGCACAGCACGCGGCCCCAGTTGGCGTCCGCGCCGAACATGGCGGCCTTGACGAGCGACGAGCAGATGATGCTCTTGGCGACGGTCTTGGCGGTGCCGTGGTCGGTAGCGCCGGTGACGCAGCACTCGAGCAGGCGCGTGGCGCCCTCGCCGTCGCCCGCGATCTGGCGGCAGAGCCAGACAGTTACGCTGTTGAGCGCGCGGCAGAAGGCCGTGAAGTCCGCGCCGGGCGCGGTGATCTCGGCATTGCCGGCGAGACCGTTTGCCAGTACGGCGACCATGTCGTTCGTGGATGTGTCGCCGTCAACGCTGACCATGTTGAAGGTATCCTGCACGTCGCCGGAGAGGGCGGCCTGCAGCATGGCGGGGCTGACGGCGCAGTCCGTCGTGAGGAAGACGAGCATGGTCGCGAGGTTCGGGTGGATCATGCCGGAGCCTTTGGCGATGCCGCCGATGGTGCAGGTCCTGCCGCCGGCGGTGAACTGCACGGCGATCTCCTTGCGGTGCGTGTCGGTGGTCATGATGCCCTCAGCCGCCTGGTCGGAGTGGTCGCCGAGCGCGGCGGCGAGCTGCGGCAGGCCGGAGCGGATGGGCGCGAGATCGAGCGGCTGGCCGATCACGCCCGTGGACGCGACGATGACGTCCTGCGGCGCGATGTGCAGCGCGGATGCTGCGAGCGCGCTCATCTCCTCCGCGACGGCGACACCGTCGGCGTTGCAGGTGTTGGCGTTGCCGCTGTTGCAGATCACGGCCTGGGCCCTGCCGTCAGAAAGGTGCGCCTTCGTCACGGTCAGGGGCGCGCCCTTGACGAGGTTGGATGTATAGACCGCCGCGGCGCTGGCCGGGACGGCGCTGTAGATGAGCGCGAGGTCGCGCTTGGACTGATTTCTGCGGATACCGCAGTGGATGCCCGCAGCGGAAAAACCCTGTGCGGCGCACACGCCGCCGGTGACTTGCTTCATCATTCGTTCCTCCTTACAGATCGAGACCGAAGCCCTTTTCCTTGCCCATGACGAGGTTCAGGCACTCGAGCGCGGCGCCGGACGCGCCTTTGCCGAGGTTGTCGAACACGGACGTGAGCAGGATGCGCTCTTCATTGCCGGAGACGGACACGGCCATGCTGTCCTTGCCGGACATGGCGGCGGCGGACAGGAAGCCGTCCGCGCACGCGGGGTCCTGATAGCGCACGACGGGGCCGGTGTACTTTGCGGCGTAGGCGGCCTTGATATCCGCCATCGTCTTGCCGGAGCAGAGCTGCGAGGCGAAGAGCGCGACGCTCGTCTCCATGCCGCTGTAGAAATTCGCCACGATCGGTGCGAACACCGGCGCGTGCGTCAGGCCCGGGATCGCACACATCTCGCGCAGGTGCTTGTGCTGCTGCGCCAGACCGTACTGCCGGGGGGCGGCGTACAGGGGGTCGAGCGTGTCTGCCTCATACTCGGCGATCATCTTCTTGCCGCCGCCGCTGTAGCCCGTGAGCGAGTAGCACGTCAGCAGCGCGTCCGGCGGCAGGATGCCCGCCTCGACGAGCGGGTAGACCAGCACGATGAAGCCGCTGGCGTGGCAGCCGGGCACCGCGATGCGCTTGGCGGTACGGATCGCGGCCTCGCGCTCGGGCGACAGCTCCGGGAAGCCGTACGTCCAGCCGGGGGCCGTGCGGTGCGCGGTCGAGGTGTCGAGCACGACCGTGTCCGGGTTCTCGACCAGGTCCGCCGCCGTGATGGCCGCCGCGTCCGGCAGGCACAAAAACGCGATGTCCGCGCGGTTGAGCAGCTCGCGCTGCGCTTCGATATCGTGGTGCAGCTCGGGCGGCAGGGTCAGCAGGTCAATGTCCGGGCGCTGGGCCAGCCGGTCGTAAATGCGCAGACCGGCCGTGCCGGAGCTGCCGTCGATGAAAATGGTCGTTTTTTCGTTATGCATATCTTGTCCCTCACAAGCGGATAAAAATCCATTTATATGAGGCTAATATACTACCACACGAATAAATATGCAAGACATTCATGGAAATTCCGGTGCGATTTGTGGAATTTGAAAAAACAGGCCCGGCGGGAGAAAAATGACTTGTGCAGCATGTACATATATGTCCGCGCAAAATTGGAACATTTGCCGGACGGCAAGGGTAAAAAACCGCCGCCCGGCCATTTTTGCAAATGGATAGGCGGCGGATATATGCATTAAATCTGAAATTCCCTGCTGTATTCGGCGTAATATTCATCAAAGCTGTGCGAGTGCATGGCCATGACGCTGTTGATATATTCGTGGGTGTCGAACGAGTCGGACTCGAGCTCGATCATGGCGACGGCGATGTTCGAGCAGTGGTCGGACACGCGCTCGCAGTTGGTGAGCAGGTCGTTGAACGCGAAGCCGTGGTTGAGTGTGCACTCGCCGGACTGCAGGCGGTCGATGTGGTGCAGCTTCATCTCGTCGCAGAGGTTGTCGATGAGCTCCTCGAGCGGCTCGACGCGGTAGGCCGCGGCGACGTCGTTGTCGAGGAAGGCGTTGATCGTGATCTCGAGGATGCGCGTCACGGCGGAGAGCATGACCTTGAGCTCGCGCGCGCCGGCGGGCGAAAAGACGATCTTCTTTGTGTAGAGCTCCTGCGCTGTCTCGCCGATGTTGAGCGAGTGGTCGCTGATGCGCTCGAGGTCGCTGATCGTGTGCAGGTACTTCGACACGTCGGCCGTCTGGCGCGGCGTGAGCTCCTTGCTCGTGATCTTGATGAGGTAGGTGCCGAGCTTGTCCTCGTAGTGGTCGATGGCCTCCTCATTTTCCTGCAGGGCGGCGAACTGCTCGTCGCTGAATTGATCGAGCAGGGAGAACGCGGACAGAATGTTGTCCTGCGCCTGACGGGCCATGGAGTCGATGGCCAGGCGGCTCTGCTCGATGGCCAGCGCCGGGTGCGCGAGAAAGCGCTCCTCGAGCCGGTCGATATCGGCGAGCGCGCCGGTGGACGCCTTGTCCGGAAACAGGACCGTGACGAGCTTTTCGAGCAGGGGGATCATCGGCGTGAGCAGCAGCACGGTCGCAAAGCGGAAGATCGTGTTGAGCAGGGCGATGCTCACGGTGGTCATGGTCGTGTCCAGGAACGGGAAGTGCACGGCCGCGTTGACCGCGTAGAACACGACGCCCCAGACGAGCGCGCCGATGACGTCGATGAGCAGGTAGACATAGGCGGTGCGCTTGCCCTTGACGCTCGCGCCGAGCGAGGACAGCAGCACCGGCACGGCCGCGCCGATGGCGATGCCGAGCGTGATGGGGAAGGCCACGGAGAACGTGATCGTGCCCGTGATGGCCAGCGCCTGCAGGATGCCGACGGCGGCCGACGCGCTCTGCAGGATGCAGGTGAACACCGTACCGACGAGCACGCCGAGCAGCGGATTGGAAAAGCGGGTGAGCAGCTCGATGAACGCGGCGCTGTCCTTGAGCGGGGCCACGGCGCCGCTCATGGAGGACATGCCGTACATGAGCACGGCGAAGCCGAGCAGAATGTCGCCGATGTGGTGTTTGGTCAGGTCCTTGCAGAACATGCGCAGCACGATGCCGGCCACGGCGACGACGCCCGTGAGCGTCGCGGTGCTCAGCAGCGACACCCAGCCGGAGCCGCTGATGTCCGATAGGCAGAGGATCCAGCCCGTGATGCTCGTGCCGAGGATGGAGCCGAGCACGATGCCGATGGCCTGACGCACCTGCATCATGCCGGAGTTGACAAAGCCGACGACCATGACGGACGTGGCCGAGGACGACTGGATCACGGCGGTGACGCCCGTGCCGAGCAGGACGCCCTTGAGCGGGGTGCTCGTGAGTTTATACAGGATGATCTCAAGCTTGTTGCCGGCCACTTTTTTCAGCCCGTCGCCCATGAGCGTCATGCCGAACAGGAACAGGGCCACGCCGCCAAGCAGTGAGATCACATTGTTGATCCCCAAAACGCTTCACGCTCCCTCTGTGATATTTTGCGCTTATCTCTCACTATATCAGAAAGCGATGCAAAGATAAATGCCGGAATTGCACTTGCGCGTGACAAAATTTGACGAAAAAACCAGGCGCTTTTTGTGCAGAATATGACTTTTTCCACAAACGAACGGCTGTTGCAATCTTGACAATGTGCCGGTCTGCGTGCTATATTCCCATTATAATAATGTGTGTATATCCGCGCACAGCTATGCGCGCGGGGAATGGAGGCATTTATGGCGGAAGAGAAGAAAAAGATCCTGATCCACACGGCGGATGGCGACCACGTGGTCGCCGTCGGAGAGCACAAGCCGAAACAGACCTTCGGCGCCATGCCGGTCAAGGACTATGTGGCTGCGGTGGCGGACCCGGATGGTCTGCCGCAGGCGGGCAGCGTCGGTGCAGTCGTGTCGGCGCTGGCGGCGGCGATGGGGTCGCTGGCCGTGCGCGCGCTGCGCTCGGACGATACGTCGCTGCAGAAAACGGCCGAGGAGCTGCGCCAGATGACCGACTACATGGTCTTTCAGATCGACGAGGAGCTGCGCGCGCGCGAGCCGCTTGACCGGCGCAGGGTCGAGGAGAACGTCACGCGCACCGATCTTGACAGCGCGCTGCGCGTCGCGAGCGATATTCCCAACGAGATCGTGTACATCATGTGCCGCTGCATCGAGCTCATGAAGGAGGTCGTGGACAAGGGCGACGACCTGACCGCGTGCAGCGCGCTCGCGGCCGTGCATCTGAGCATGGCGGCTATCCGCTGCATGCAGGCGGAGCTGCTGTCGTACGCCAAGATCATGGACGACGATGTGTTTGGCTACACGATCGTGCGCGAGGCCGAGCTGAACCTGGCCGACCATCAGGAGCTGGTGGACGGGCTGGTCGAAGAGCTCACGCGCCGCCTGACCCGCGCGAAAAAGTAAGCTCAGAAAAGGACGCCCGACGGGCGTCCTTTTTGGCGGCTGGCTTGCAAAGCCGCGCCGCGTGTGCTAAGATGCACACGGAAATCTGCGCAATGCATTGGACAGAGTAGGAACAGCGCGTCAAGTGCGCCGGGATGGGAAGTTGTCCGGCGACGAAGGGGCCGCGCGCCCCGCGGTGCTGTTGCCGCTTCCGCTGCCACCAGGGGAAGACCCCCGCCGTGGCAACTGTCACGAAAGGAGTCTTGCAAATGCATACGAAATGGACCGCCCGCCGCCTCGCGGCGGACGCAATGTTTGCCGCCATGGTCACGGTGCTGGGGCTGGTGTCGATCAGCACCGGCAACCTGAAGATCACCGTCGAGGCGCTGCCGGTGTTTCTCGGCGCACTGCTGCTCGGCCCGGTCGACGGGCTGGCCATCGGCGGGGTGGGCACACTGCTGTACCAGCTGCTGCGCTTCGGCGTGAGCGCCACGACTGCGCTCTGGATCGCGCCGTATGTGCTGCTGGGGCTGTGCGTGGGCGCGGTGTCGGCGCGGCACGGGTACGCCTGCACGCCGCGGCAGCTCGCGCTGCTGGCCGTGCTCGGCGAGCTGGGCATCACGGTGCTCAACACCGGATCGCTGTATATTGACAGCCTTATTTATGGGTACTATTCGCCGGTGTTCGTGTTCGGCACGCTGCCGCTGCGGCTGGCCATCTGCGCGGGAAAAGGCATCGTGCTCGCGCTGCTGCTGCCGACGCTGCTGCGCGTCGCGCGCCGCGCGCTGCAGCCGCGGGCCAACTGAGCAGGAAATGCAAAAACCGCCGCTCCGACCGGGGCGGCGGTTTTTGCGCGGCGGTACGCCGCGACGGATGAGGTGTTGGTGGATGCGCGGTGCATTTCCGGAGCCGCTGGAGGAAACCGCGGCATTTCCACCTCATCCGGCAAGCAGAGCTTGCCACCTTCTCCTCAAGGAGAAGGCCGGGGCGCGGGGCGGATGTGCGGTGCGTGACCGGCGGCAATGGAGGAAACCACAGCCTTTCTGCCGCATCTGGCGCAGCGCTGGTCGAGCGGCACAGAAACGGAATTGCCATAGTGCCTGACGGCACGAAAAAGCAGCCCGGCAGGTATCTGCCGGGCTGCTCCATCCATTTGGGGCGGCGGGCCGCCCCGGTTCTCCCCCCTGCTGCACAAACGATGTACGCAGCAGCATTGGCGCTTGGCCAGGTGATCCGGCGGCGGGCATCCAAACCGCTGCCGGGTGATGACAAAAACTCAGTCGAACTTCGGCTGCTCGAGATAATCCGTGTACTCGCGCAGGAACTTTTTTTCCTCCGGCTTGAGATCCAGGCCGATCGTGCCGCCCGGGTTCATGTTGTAGTCGGGGTCAAAGTAGTCCTTGAGCACGCGGAACACGCCGTACTCCTTCTCGCCGATGTAGCCCTCGAGCCAGGGCGCGAACATCTTGCCGATGCCGTGGTGGTGGCTCACGGCCGCGCCGGAGCGCTGGATCGCGTCGAGGATCGTGGTGTGGTAGGCCTTGAAGGCGTCCTCATCCTGCATGCGGGTGAGGAAGATGAAATACAGGTTCGCGCCCTGCGGATAGCAGTGCGACATGTGCGTCGTGACGACGGTGTTCGGCAGCGCGTGGCAGATCTTGCGCACATCGGCGTGCACCTGCTCCATGTTCGACCAGTTGACCGTGCACTCGAGCGTGTCGGTCGTGATGCCGAAGTCCATGAGCGTGTCGCGCAGGTAGGGGTCGTTGAAGCGGCCCTTTTCCCAGCTGCGGGTGACGTAGCCGGTCAGCGGCATGCCGCCGTGTTTGAGCGCAATTTTCGCGATGTTGCGCGCGACGTTGCGGCTGTAGCCCTTCTCGCCGTCGGTAAAGCCGAGGAAGAGGCAGCGCTCCATGTCCTTGTAGCCGAACTTGTCAAGCAGCGGCTGCAGCGGCGTCTCGTCGACGTTGTAGAGCTTGAGCATGAGGTTGGTCTCTTCCGGGTCGGACAGACGGAACACGGACGAGTAGCCGCACTCGCACTGCATCATCTCGCGGGCGGCCTTCATGGCCGCGTCCCACGTCTTGAAGATGTAGGAGAAGCGCTTGCGGTTTTGCGGCATCCAGCGGAAGATGCGCAGCGTGACCTCCGTCAGCACGCCGAACGTGCCCTCGGAGCCCATCATGATCTGGTTCAGGTTCGGGCCGGTGGCCTCGCGGGAGTAGTGGCTGGTCTGGATGGTGCCGATGGGCGTGGCGTACTTCTGGCTGAGGACGATGTCGGCGATGGTGCCGTAATACGTGCTGTTCTGGCCCGCGCCGCGCGTGACCGTCCAGCCGCCGACGCTCGAATACTCGAACGACTGCGGGAAGTGGCCGCAGGTGTACTGCCGCTTGGCGCCGAAGAGCTCCGGCGCGCTCTGGAGCGTCTTTTCCAGATCGGGGCCGGACATGCCGGCCTGCACGGTGATGGTCTGGTCGATCTCGTTGAAGCTGATGACCTTGTTGAAGTTGCGGCGCATATCCAGCGAGATGCCGCCCTTGACCGGCTCGACGCCGCGGGTGACGCTGCTGCCGCCGCCGTAGACGTACAGCGGGATGTGGTGCTCGGTGGAGTAGGCTACGATCTGCTCGACCTGCCCGGTCGTCTCGGGGTAAAGCACAACGTCGGGTACGCTGTCAACGCGCTTGTGGCGCAGACGCAGGATATCGTAGGCCGTGAAGCCGTAGGCCACGCTCAGACGGTCGTAGTCCGTGGTGGAGACGTTGCGCTCGCCGACGATCTTTTTGAGCGCCTCGATGTGCTCGGCTGCGAGCTGCACCGGGTGGTCGGAGAGATCGACGGGGTCAAAGCCGATGTCGTCGGAATACGCCTTGAAGTCATCGTCCGTCATTTTGAACGTCTCTTTCATGAGCGTGTACAGAGACTCTTTCGGATATTTGAAGAAGTTCGGGTCGCCCCAGCGGAAAATGGAGCGGTAGCTGTCCGCCGGCGCGGGGGTGAGCACCCACTTCGGCTCGAATCCTTTGTACGGTTTGTTGCTCATTGTGCAATCCTCCTCTTGACTTGGATCAGTTTCTGATAGATCGGGCGCAGGCGCGGGTAGATCTTGCGGTAGGCCTGCTCGTAAATGTCGTTATATACCTCGTGATTCCGCTCGTTTGGCTGGAACGTATCCTTGACGTGGACCATGCTTTTGGCCGCCTCGTCGAAATCGGCGAACACGCCCTTGGCCACGAACGCGACCATGGACGAGCCGATGGAGCACGCCTCGTGCGTCTGCGAGCGCACGACCGGCAGGCCGAACACGTCCGCCGCGATCTGGCAGACCACGTCGCTCTTCGCGCCGCCGCCGCCGATGCGGATCTCGTGAATGGTCAGGCCCGAGCGGTCCTCCATGATGCGCAGCGCCATGTACAGCTCCAGGCACAGCCCCTCGATGATGGCGCGGTAGAAGTGGTAGCGCGTGTGGTAGTCCGAAAAGCCGATGACCGCGCCGAGCGAGTCCGGGTGCAGGATGCCGGCCGTCCAGTACGGCTGCAGGAGCAGGCCGTCGCTGCCGGCGGGCAGGTCGCGGATGCGCTGGTCGAGCAGGGCCTCGGGCGCCATGCCTTTTTCCTTGGCATCGATGGCGTCGGCCGTGCCGAATTCCTTCACGAACCACGACAGCAGCCACAGACCGCGGTAGATCTCGATCTCGGGATTGTAGTGGTCGTTGAGCACGCCGGGATAGGCGGGCAGAAACTGCTGCGGCTCGACGTACTCGGTCGTGCTGAACTGGATGGTGGCCGTCGTGCCCAGCGAGATCGACGCCTTGTCGGAATCGACGACGGCGAGGCCGAGCGTCTCGCAGCCCTTGTCCGAGCCGGTCGAGATCAGCGGCAGGCCGGCGGGGATGCCGGTCAGGGCGCAGACTTCGTCCGTGACCGTGCCGATGACCGTGCCGGAGGGCACGAGGTCGCACAGCTTTTCGTTGGGCACGTCGCAGAAGCAGCGCGTGAGGCTGCCGGGCTTCATCCAGCGGCGGTTTTTGTAATCAAACGGGATGTGGCCGATCTGGTTCGAGGCCGAGTCGATGAGGTTGCCCGTGAGCTTGTAGTTCAGGTACGTGGGCAGCATGACGTATTTGGCGGTCCTGGCCCAGATCTCCGGCTCGTGGCGCATGATCCAGTTGCCGACGGAGGCGGCGTAGACCACCTTCGCCGTCGGCTCCATGCCGGCGACCTTGAAGAGCATCATGTTCTTGGCGGGCATGGCGCCGTTCGGGTCGACGGTGCGCTTGTCCAGCCAGAGAATGATGTCGCGCAGGGGCTCATTGTTCGCGTCCAGACACACGACCGTGTCGCGGATGACGGTGATCGTCATGGCGATCACGTCCGGCAGCAGGGCATTGCTGCGCGCGCACAGCTCGCGGCAGCATTCGCACAGGCGGTCGAAGTAGAAGTTCGGCTTCTGCTCGGCCCAGCCGGGCTCTTTCGAGAAGTAGGGCTCGGCATATTTGCTCTGCACGACGTCCACGATCCGGCCGTCCGGGTCCACGAGCAGGGCGCGTGCGCTCTGTGTGCCGATGTCGCAGGTCAGCACCAGCGGTTTGCTCAAGATGATTCCCTCCTAAGATTTATTTTTGCTCTCTATACAAAAGATTCATTCGGGTCTGTGCCTGAGGAGACTGCTCGTGGCGATGACGTCCACGCCGAGGCCGAGCACGTCCGGGATCACGACGTCGCCGCGGCCGATGCGCTCTGATACGGTGACGGTTTTGAGCGCGTCCATGACGTCGAAGATGCGGTCCTTCGGAATGTCGGCCGACACGCGCACCGGCAGCACCGGCGCGTCCGGGAAGGCGGTGCGCACGGTCGAGCAGATGGTGCGCTTGGGCGCGGTCATCTCCGAGATGGCAAACTCCCGGCCGCGGGGGCAGGTGTTGCCGGTGACGGACCAGCCGTCGCCGTCGCGTTCGATTTTCAAGGTGCAGCCGCGCGGGCAGCCGATACAGGTGAGTTCTTTCATGCCTCTGCCACCTCGATCGTAAAGTGGACATCGCACGCGTGGGCGATGCCGAGCCTGTCAAAGTCCAGCGTGAGCTGCTGCATCTCGGGCGGGCGCAGGAAGGGGTAGCGCCGCGACCAGACCTCGTTTCCGTCCATGGTCAGCACCACGCGGCAGGGGCCGAGCACCGCCGCGCTGCGGAAATACAGCGTGACGCTGCCGTTATCCTCCGTGCGGTCGAGCCGCTGGGGGACGAGATAGCCGAAATCGTCCGAGATCGTGAGCGCGACCTCGTCGCGCGTGTGCGCGGCAAAGTGCGCCGCGCTTTTCCCGGCAAGCTCGCCGGAGGCGGACACGTAGTCCACGAGGTCGTTGACGTGCAGCGCGTTGCCGCACGAGAAGATGCCGGGCACCTCCGTCATGAGCTGCCCGTCGCACACGGGGCCGCGGGTGTGCCCGTCGAGCGGGACGCCGAGCGACTCCGCCAGCTCGTTTTCCGGGATGAGGCCGACGGACACGATCAGCGCGTCGCAGTCGATGCGCTGCTCCGTGCCGGGGATGGGGCGCATGGTCTCATCGACCTCCGCAACCTCCACGCCCGTGAGCCGGTCGGCGCCGAACACGCGCGTGACCGTGTGGCTCAGGTGCAGCGGGATGTTGTAGTCATGCAGGCACTGGTGGATGTTGCGCGTCAGGCCGGAGGGGGTGGGCTTGGCCTCGTACACGCCGAGGACCACCGCACCCTCGAGCGTCAGGCGGCGGGCCATGATGAGCCCGATGTCGCCGCTGCCGAGGATGACGCAGCGCCGGGTCGGCAGCTCGCCGAGCAGGTTCGTAAAGTGCTGCGCGGTGCCGGCCGTGAACACGCCCGCCGGGCGCGTGCCGTGGATGAAAACCTGCTTTGCCGTGCGCTCGCGGCAGCCGGTGGCCAGCACGAGCGTGCGGGTGTCGTAGCGCGCGACGCCGCTGCGGCTGACGGTGACGACCGCGAAGCCAGCGGGCGTTTTCTCCACGCGCGTGACGAAGGTCTGCGTGTGCGCCTCGATGCCCAGCTCCTCGAGCCGGTCGATGAAGCGCTCGACATATTCGGGCCCGGCCAGCCGCTCGCCGAAGCGGGCGAGACCGAAGCCGTCGTGAATGCACTGTTTGAGCATGCCGCCCAGGCGCGCCTCGCGCTCGATGAGCAGCACGTGCGCACCGTTTTCGTGCGCGGAGATGGCGGCCGCAAGCCCGCCGGGGCCGCCGCCGATGACGATGACGTCGTACATCATGCCTGCACCTCCCCGGATTTCGTCGGGCCGAACGTGATGGGCGCGTCGGCCGAGGACTTGCGCACTGCGCTCAGCGGCACGCCGAGATACTCCGCGATGATGCGCACCACCTGCGGCGAGCAGAACCCGCCCTGGCAGCGGCCCATGCCGGGCCGCACGCGCTTTTTCACGCCGTCGACCGTCGGCACGCACACGTTCGAGCGCAGCGCGTCGAGGATCTCGCCGCGGCTGATCTCCTCGCAGCGGCAGACGATGACGCCGTAGTCGGGGTTTTTCGCGATGTAGGCAGCGCGCGTGGCGTCGTCCATCTCCCGCAGGACGGGGATACCCGGGCGGTGGGGATCAAAGTCCGGATTGATGGCCACAGGGCGCTCGCGCGCGAGAATGCGCACGGCCATGTCCGCCACGTCCTCCGCGACGGCGGGCGCCGTCGTCAGGCCGGGGGACTGGATGCCCGCGACGTGGATGAGGTTGTGCGTGTGCCGGCCGCGCTCGATGATGAAGTCCTCCTCGAACGTGGGTGCGCGCACGCCGGTGAAATAGGTGATGATGTCGCGCTCGGTCAGCGCGGGCATCGTGATCTTCTGCTTGGCGAACACGTGCGCGATGCTCTCGGGATACGTCGCCGTGTTCTCTTTTTCATACGTTTCCACCGCGTCGGGCCCAATGAGCAGGTTGTCGTGCACGGTGTGCAGGATGCCGCCGCCCTTCGAGTGCGTTTTGGACACCATGTCGTTGCCCTTCACGGACGCGATCGAGTGCATGAACGCGCCGGCCTTGCGGTCGAGGATGCTGTTCGTGCCGCGGCGGGGGTGGATGGAGAAAAAGCGGTCGTCGGCCATGCGCGCCACGTCCTCGGCGAACACGCCGGCCGCGTTGATGACGAGCGCGGGGTGCAGCGTGCCGCGGTTGGTGTGCACGGCGGTGATCTTTCCGTCCGCGACGTCCATGCCCAGCACGGCCGTGTTGAGCGCGATGCGCGCGCCGTTTTGCACGGCGTTTTCCGCGTAGGCGATCGTCAGCCCGTAGGGGCAGACGCAGCCGGAGTCCGGATTTGAGATGGCAAAGCGGGTCTTTTCGTTGAAATTCGGCTCGCGGCGCAGCAGCTCCTGGCCGGAGATGAGCTCGGTGTCGGCGATGCCGTCATGATATTTGCGCCACATGCAGTAGCCCCACACGGCCGGGCGCAGCCAGCCGTGCTGGAAGCAGACATACTGCCCCACACGGGAAAACGGCACGTTAAGCTCTTTGCAGACCTGATCGTACATGGCGTTGCCGCGGCGGATATATTTGTGCTTGACGCTGCCGCGCCCGAGGTCGATGCCCGGGTGCACCTCGCCGTCGTTGCGCCCCGAGGCGCCGAGCGCGAGGTCGCATTCTTTATCCACCACGAGAATGTCGAGCTTCTGGCGCGTGAGCTCACGCGCGATCGACACGCCTGAGATGCCGCCGCCGATGATGAGCACGTCGGGCGTCTGCCCGTCGAGCGCATCGTCATGCAGCGCGGGCACGCGCATGGGCGCGTCCTTGCCGCCGGTGAACGTGATGTCGTTGACGACATGGCACGTGGCGTATTTCGTTGCGGCCATCTGGCCGGCACGCACCACGTCGTCCCAGCGGTCGAGTTCGCCGCGCAGGACGATGCAGCCATCGGCCAGCGCCGCCGTGACGCGGCCGCCGAAGGCTTTGCGCAGTTTTCGGTTCAATGCGGAGATCTTCATGAAAGACGGGCCTCCCGGAAGATGAGTCGGCCAAGCGGCCGACTGAATACCTCAAATATACCCTTTTTCGACCGGGAAGTCAAGAATGCGGCCCGGGTCAAATCTGCTGAAATTTCCCTGCCAGACTGGACAAATCGCCCAAAACCGCGTACAATAAGACACGATTTATCTCATATGATCAGAAATGAGGAAAGCAAATGGCCGCTCCGCGCAACGACAATGTCAAGGAGAAGATCCTCGACGCCGCGACCGGCCTGTTGGACACGCAGACGTTTGCCGATATCTCGCTGGCCGAGATCGCCGCGGCGGCCGGCGTGTCCAAGGGGACGCTCTATTACTATTATAAAAATAAAACGGACATTCTTTTCGACCTCACCAACCGCTATCTCGACCGCCAGTGGGACGAGCTGATCGCCTGGACGGGCAACAAGGACAAGGACACGTCCGTGCACCGGCTGGTGAAGTACGTCGTCGAGCGCAACACCGCCTCCGCCGGCATGCGCCTGCACCTGATCCACGCCGCCATGCTCGGTGACGAGGCGCTGCGCGCCAAGCTCATCGACCGCTACGCCGCCTTCGAGCGGCTCATCGCCGAGAAGATCGCCGAGCGCACCGACGCCGTCTCCGCCGACTATCTCTCGCAGCTGATCCTGCTCGCATCCGACGGCATGATCGTGCAGGAGGCGCTGCGCAACGACAATTTTGACGCCGCCGCCTTCGTGCACCAGAGCGAGTCGTATCTGCGCGCCCTGCGCCCCGCCGGGCAGATCTGAGCGCCAGTTTTCAACAAATGTGTCGAAAGTCACCCTCTTGTCCGGATTTGTGAAAGAATTAGCGCGTTTGCGGTTGACACCGCACGGAACACGTGATATTTTGAAAAGGACCAGGTGGTAGAGCAAGCGCCTGCTCGTTCCGCCACGGTGCCGGGGAGCACCGAAATTGTTTTTTCGTATGTCGAAGGCGCCGGAATGCACCTGCATCCCGACGCCTTTTTACATAGCTGCAATGGGAATTATTTTGAAAGAAGGGACAATATGAAAGACCTGAAACATCTGATTTTCTTCGAAAATCTCCTGCAGGACGCGCAGAATGAGCTCGTCACGCAGGCGGTCAACGACGGGAAAATCGCCCTCGGGTACAACTGCTATTACATCCCCGAGGTCCTGCTTAATCTGCCGGGCTGCTTCTCGACCCGTCTGCGCGCGCCGCGCTGCGAGTCCACCGACGTGGCGACCTATTACATGACCAGCCGCACCTGCCCGTATGTCCGCTCCATCCTCGAGCGCGCCATTGAGGGCGGCTACAATTATCTGGGCGCCCTGTTCGGCGCCGAGTGCTGCGCGGCCATGGAGCGCATGCAAGAGCACTTCTTCCTGCTCGACCTCGTGAAGAATGACAAGTTCTTCATCACCCAGATCGACCCCCCGATGAAGGGCGACAAGACGAACCTCGAATACTACGAGGGCCAGCTCAAGCTCAAGGTCGTCGATCAGCTCGCCAAGCACTACGGCATCGACGTGTCCGACGCCGCCATGCGCAAGGCGATCGAGCAGTTCAACGAGCTGTGCGATGTCATCACCGAGATCGGCAACTTCCGCAAGCTGCCCAACCCGCCCATTACCGGCTATGAGTTCCACGTCATCCAGCTCGTGAGCGAGGTCTGCCCGCACGAGCTGATCCTCCCGTACCTCAAGGAGACACTCGCCGAGATCAAAAAGCGCAAGCCCGAGAAGGAATTCCCCTTCCGCGCGCGCGTCGTGGTCGCCGGCTCCGAGATCGACGATCCCGAGTTCACGAAGCTCCTCGAGGGCTGCGGCGCCATGGTCGTGGCCGACCGCTACTGCTTCGGCAGCTTCCCGAGCCGTGAGCGCATCGAGATCCAGGACGGCGAGACCGCGTTCGACGCCATCTGCCGCCACTACCTGCACTGGAACCAGTGCGCCCGCTTCATGGACGGCATGAAGATCGACCAGCGCCATGATGAGGTCAAGCGCCTCGTCGACGAGTTCCACGCAGACGGCGTCGTGTACGAGAACATGAAGTTCTGCGAGTTCTGGAGCTATGAGAAGGTGCTCGCCTCCCATATCCTGACCGAGGAAATGGGCGTGCCGTGCTGCACGATCGAGAAGGAATACGCGCTCGGCTCCATCGGCCAGCTCCGTACCCGTTTCCAGGCCTTCGTCGAGAGCCTGGAAATCAAGAAAATCAATTCTTGACACAGGAGGGGAACGAAAACTATGAATTGCCCTGTTACGAAATTTATTGACTCCAAGATGCAGAAGTTCGACCCCATCTGGAGAGCGGAAAACGGCCTGGGCGGTCAGCGCAGCCGTTACTATGACAAGACCGGCGTCGCCAAGTACCGCGAGTGGCGCGGCGTGCACGACACGCTCGTCGACTACGGCGCATGGCTCAAAAACCTCAGCGCCATGGTCAAGATGGTCGCTTCCGCGCCGATCCCGTGCCTGAAGGGCTTCTGGGAATACCGCTGGATGGGTTCCTACCTCGGCACGTTCATGTTCATCGACCGCCTGTTTGAGGGCTATCGCGGCCCCGAGCTCAAGATCGCGCACATGCATATGTACGCCATCGTGCAGAGCCTGACCAAGCGCATCGCCTACATCCTCTCGCATGACCGCCGCCTCGGCGCCAGCGAGGAGAAGAGCAGCAAGCTCGTGCCCATCGACGAGGTGCTGCCCGAGCTGTTCATGACCGGCTTCCCGGATCTGTACCCGGTGCCGCTGCAGACGCTGCCGGAGTTCATCATCTGCGACATCGACCAGCACATCGAGCCGTACTACATCGACGTGGCCGAGTCCTTCGGCCTGCCGGCCGACGTGTGCTCCCGCTGCGCGGCAGAGACCGGCGTCGCCCTCGACGATGCGTTCCCGCTCGTCGGCAAGGCTGTCGTCACCACGAACATGCCCTGCAACGCCTCCGAGGCGACGTCCATGTTCCAGCGCCGCCGCATCGGCCTGCCCGACTATCAGGCGACCCTCGCCATGATCCACAACGAGCCCGCGGCGCTGCCGTTCTCCCGCAAGGTCATGGAAGAGACCATCGCCTTCATCGAAGAGCACTACGACACGAAGTTCAACTGGAAGACGTTCTTCAAGGGCGCCAAGCGCATGAACGAGCAGAACCAGATCGAGCTCGAGAAGTGGGACTACTTCAAGACGCCGTACTCCCCGCTCGTCGGCATCGCCGAGACGCTCTACAAGCTCTATGAGTGGCAGTCCGTCAACGGCGCCGACCCGTACTACAACAAGGTCGACCGCAAGGTCATCAAGATCATGCGCAAGGCTTACAAGGATAAGTACGAGCCGTTCGGCGGCAAGACCCGCCACCGTGCGTTCCTGTGGGGACCCTCCGCCGTGTATTACACCGACTTCCCGACCTGGACGCAGAACTGCTGGGGCATCAACATCGTCCTGAACATGGACTCCACGATGGGCCACAACATGGTCAACACCGAGGATCCGGACATCGCCATGGACGACCTGACCCGCCTGACCGAGAAGGCCTGCATGCGTCACATGGCCGTCGGCGGCTGGGACAACGTCAACTCCGTCTGGGAGTGGGCCACGAACTTCAACTGCGACATGGTGCTCATGAACGACAACATCGCCTGCAAGGGCATGCTTGGCGTGCACGCCATGATGGAAGAGCAGGCGCGCGACCTCGGCTTCCACTTCATCTTCATCGAGCATGACCTGGAGGACAGCCGCACCGTTTCCCGTCAGGATATGCGTAACTGCATCAACCAGTATATGTCCGTCGTCATGAACGAGAAGCCGCTCGACCCGACGATCGTTGAGTTCGACGACTCCGCGGCGTACTAAGAAAGGCAGGTACCGACTATGAATATGAAACTGGCTGCGAAAGTGCTCGCCAAGGTCGGCGTGATCGGGTTTGTCGGCTTCGCCGCGACCTTCACGATCTACTTCTTCAACCTGGAGAACAAGCTGATCTACTACGTGGTGCGTCCGCTCCTGAACAAGCACTATGATTCTCAGGTGCGCGACAAGCGTATCGTCTGAGTTTCCCGCACAAACGAATCCAACCCCGCTGCTTCGGCAGCGGGGTTTTGTGACGTTACGGAATTTTTTGATTGTCTGACTGCGGCGGCTCGGCCGTAGCTGCCGGTGAAGACAGGGCTTAGGCACACGCTCCACAGAGGACCGCTTCGCTGGGTCCTCTGTGGAAGAGATCGCAGCTCGCTGCAGCGCACGCATTGTACACCAAAGGTGCCCAATGCGCACGTTTGCGAGCCGAGCGGTATTTTCTCCGCCGTACACGCCGCCGGAGAAAATGATTGAATTTTTTTCGCGTCTGCGGACGCAAACTCTGCGAGGCTTCGTGACGTTACAAATGCCGCAGGGCGCGAAAAAGCCCACGTGCACTGCACGCGGGCTGATTTTCGCGAAGGTCGTAAGTCCGATCTTACTTGATGCCGTACTTCTTGTTGAACTTATCCACGCGGCCGCTGGTGTCGACGAGCTTCTGCTTGCCGGTGTAGAACGGGTGGCACTTGGAGCAGATCTCGATGGAGATGTTCTGCTTCGTGGAGCGGGTCTCGTACACGGCGCCGCAGGCGCAGCGGATCGTGGTCGGCTGGTAATTCGGATGGATACCGTCTTTCATAGTCATTCACCTCATAATAGGCTGTCTTGAGCACGGATTGGTCCGTGGTTACAAAACGCAACCTGAATTCTAGCATACCGGTGACAAAATTGCAAGCGGTTTTCGGATTTTTTTACGCGTCCGGGTTCGGAACCTCGCTGGTCCGGCCGCAGTGCAGGAAATACAGCACGCGGCGGCAGACCGGCCGAGCGGTGATGCGCGCCATGGCCCCGGCGTAAGCGCGCAGCTGCGCGGCGTAGTACGCCGTGCGCGCCGACACGTCCTCAGGGTGGATGCGGTCGGTCTTATAGTCCACGATGACGAGGCCGTCCTTTGTTTCGAACCACGCGTCGACCACGCCCTGCAGCAGCACCTGCTCGTCCCCGGCGCCGGGGAAGAACGTCTCCGCCGGGCACAGGAGCGAGAAGCGAAACTCCCGCCGCAGCGTGCCGGCAGCCTCCGCCGCCGCGAGCTGCGCGCCGAGCTCTGTGCGCCCCAGCCGCAGGAGCGAGGCTGTGTCCACGGCCTGCGCCTCGCGCGCCGTGAGCTGGCCGCGTGCGGTCAACGTTTCTACCTGCGCGCGGATGCCCTCCGGCGTGCGCGCGTCGGCAAAGTGCAGATATTGCAGGATGCGATGCGTGGCCGTGCCGCGTTCGGCCGCAGTGAGCTTGCGCGCACGCGCCGAGAAGTCAGGCCGGCGGAAGGTCTGCGTGCGCGGCGCGCCCGCCAGCAGCGGTGCGCCGGTGTCCTCGGGCGGCGTGTCCTCCGCCTCCAGCCGCTTGAGCTCCGTCGCCGTCACCTTCGACGGCAGGTCGATGGCCTGCGCGTGCCCATAGCGGAACGTGAGCGCGCGCTCGAGCTGCGCCAGCAGGGCGGGGTCCGGCTCCGGCAGCGTGGGTTCGGCTTCCGCTTCCGTGCGCTCTGCCGCGGCGTCCGCCTTCAGATAGACGTAGTTCCGGCGCAGGAAGCGTTCGTCCCGGTCGAGCAGCGCGCTCTGCAGCAGCCAGTGCAGCGGGCTCTGCGCAGCGCGCAGCAGCTCCGGCGCGAGGGGCACGGTGGCCGTGGCGGTCAGGGTGCTGACGGTCTTGCCGATGTCGCGCACGGTGCCCGTGATGACGAGCCGCTCCTTTGCGCGCGTCATGGCCACGTACAGCAGGCGCATCTCCTCCGAGAGCGTCTCGGTCAGCAGCTGCGCCGCGATCGCCTGCCGCGCGATGGTCGGGTATTCCACGCCGTGCTCGAGATCCGTGCACTTCGGCCCCAGACCGAGCGCCGGGTGCACGAGCACGCTTGTGCGCGCATCGGATTTGTTGAACAGGCGCGCCGTGTCGCACAAGAACACGAACGGGAACTCCAGCCCCTTGGATTTGTGGATGCTCAGGATGCGCACGCTGCGGCTCTCGCTGCCGGGGGCGGCGGGCTCTTCGCCCTCGGTCTCCTGCCGCTGCATCCAGAGCAGGAAGCGGTGCAGCCCGCGCGCACCCGTCTGTTCAAACTGCTGCGCAAGATCGAGCAGGAGCAGCACATTGCGCCGCCGCAGCTCGCCGTCCGGCATCGCGCTCGTGAGCGCCATGATGGCGCGGTCGTCCACGACGTGCCACAAAAACTCGCCCAGCGGCAGCTCGATCGACAGCGCGCGGTAGCGCGTGAGCACGTCGAGAAAGTCCCGGCAGTCGTCGCGCGTCTCGGCGGCGAGCGTGACCGCGGTGTAAAAATCGTGCTCGCGGTCGCACGTGCGCACGGCGGCCAGATCATCCGCCGTCAGGCCGAAGAGCGGCGAGCGCAGCGCCGCGATGAGCGGCACGTCCTGGTGCGGATTGTCCACCACCGCCAGCAGCGAGCGCAGCACCGACACCTCCTCGGACGTGTAGAACCCGCCGCTCGTCTCCGCCGACACGGGGATGCCATGCGCCTCGAGCGCAGCGCGGTACACGGGGCCGATGCTGTTGGCGCTGCGCAGCAGGATGACCACGTCGCCATAGTGCGCGGGGCGCGCAGCGCCGTTTTCCCACACTGCCGCGCCGCCGTCGATGAGCGCGCGGATGCGCCGCGCAACGTAGTCCGCCTCCAGCGCGGCCTTTTCCGGCGTGGGCGCGTCGTCGTCCGCGCCCGGCAGCTCGAGCACGGCGAGCTCCGGCTTTTCGCCGTCGTCCGGGTAGCTTGCTCCGGCGCGCAGGCGGGCCGCGTCGTCATAGTCCAGCTCGCCGAGCGCGCGGGACATGATGTTGGAAAAGACGTGGTTGGCCGCGGCCAGCACCGCGCGGCGGGAGCGGAAATTCTCCCGCAGGAGGATGCGCCGCGGCGCACCGGGCGCGGCTGCGCGAAAATCCGCAAAGCGCGCATATTTCTCGAGGAAGATCGTGGGGTCGGCGAGGCGGAAGCGGTAGATCGACTGCTTGACGTCGCCGACGAAAAAGAGGTTGCTGCCCTCGCGCGACACGGCGCGGAAGATGAGGTCCTGCACCTCCGACACGTCCTGATATTCATCGACCATGATCTCGGTGTAGCGCCCCGAGAGCTGGCGCGCCAGTTCCGTCGGCGCGCCGTCGTCGTCCGTGAGCAGCTGCGCGGTCATGTGCTCGAGATCGGAGAAATCCACGAGGCTGCGCCGCCGCTTTTCGGCGGCGTAGGCCGCGCCGAAGTCCAGCGTCAGCGCCAGCAGCGCCTGCATGGCCGGGGCTGTCGCGCGCAGGTCGGCGAGCGCCTGCGCGGAGGGGATGTTGATCTGCTTTTGCAGCGTCTGGATGGCCTTTTTCGCCGCGTCGCGCTGCGCCTTGACGCGGTCGCGCACGTCCGGGTCCGGCGGCTTGCGCGTGCTGCCGAGGCGCGGGAACGGCACGTCCTGCAGCGCCGTCACGGCGGCGTCCCAGCTCCGGTTGCAGGCGTACGCGAGCGCGCGCAGACCGTCGGCCGTGGCCGAAAAGCTGTCGCCGTAGATGTCCATAAGCCACGCCATGTCCTCGTCCGCCATGATGTCGAGCTGCGCCTCAAGCACGCCGCACCAGTGCTCCGCACTCTCCTGCATGCGCGCGAGCAGCGACCGGCCCCACGGCGTGGCGCCGGCGTCGGTCACGCCGTCGAGCGCGAGCAGGTCCACCTGCTGCGCGGCCCACTGCCCGGACCGCGCGTGGCACTGCATCTTGTCGTAGAGCGTGAGCACGAGCTCGCCCAGGCGCGCGTCGTCGCGCCCGCCGCCGACCGTGTCAGCCAGCAGGCGGAAGGGCGCGTCGGTGTCGATGTGCATATAAGCGCGCTCGAGCGTGTGCTCAAGCGCCGCTGCGCGCAGGGCGGCGCAGCGCTCGGTATCGGCGACCTGAAAGTCCGGCGCGAGGGCGAGGGCTGCGCAGTTGGCGCGCAGGAAGTCGGCGCAGAAGCTGTGGATCGTGCCGATCTCGGCGCGGGCGCACAGCGCGACCTGCCGCCGCAGGCGGCGGTTTTCGGGGTCGGACGCAATGCGCGCATAGATCCCGTCGAGGATGCGGCTGCGCAGCTCGGCCGCGGCCGCGCGCGTGTAGGTGATGACGAGGAAGCGGTCGATATCGGCCGGATTTTCTGCATCCGTGAGGTAGGCCATGAGCCGCTCGGTGAGCACGCGGGTCTTGCCGCTGCCCGCCGCCGCGGACACGAGCACGGTGCTGCCGCGCGTGTCGATCGCGGCGCGCTGCTCGGGTGTGAAGTTCAGTTCAGGCATCCGGCGCGCCTCCTTTCAGGTTGCTCCAGACCTTGTCGGCCGGGAGCTTGGTGAGCACACGGTGGCAGTCGCCCCCCGCGCCGGGCGTGAAGTGGCAGACGGTCAGATAGTCGCAGTGGGTGCAGGCCGTGTCCTGCCCGGAGCGGAAGTAGGGGTCGGCTGTGATGCTGCCGCCGCGCAGCTCGTGCGCGAGGTCGAGCAGCGTTGTTTCAATGTGCCGCGCGAGCAGGCCGAGCTGCTCCGCGCTCGCGAGCGCCTCCGTTTTCCGCCGGGGTGAAACGGGCAGGTACTGCGGCGTGTCGCTGTGCTCCATCGCGTGCAGCACGGCGGCATCGTCGAGCAGCAGGCCGGAGCGGCGCACCGCGCCGGCGCGCTCCCTGGCCGCTTCCTCCGGGGAGAGCCGGCGGTCGGCCGGGATGAGCACGTCGCGCGCCGGAACGTAGAGCACGCCCGCCGGCACGATCTCATGCCCGTAGCGCGCGGGGCCGGAGCGCTCGAGCGCGAAGAGGTACAGCAGCATCTGCAGCCCCATGCCGTACCACACGTCCGAGAGCGAGAACGCCTTGCGCCCGGTCTTGTAATCGACGACGCGCAGGTAGAGCTTGCCGTCGTGCAGCCAGCCGTCCACGCGGTCGGCCACGCCGCTCATGTTGAGCGTCACCTCGCCGTCCGAGAGCGTGATCGGTGCGATCTGCTCGGGGTCCGCGAAGTTGAGCTCAAAATCTAGCGGCACAAAGTCGCCCGCGCGCAGCTCGTGCGCCATGTCGGCCACGACCTGCCGCACCTGCTGGCACAGGCGGCGGAAGAGGTAGGTGAAGCGCGCGGATTTCTCCTGAAAGTCGTTGAGTTCGTCATGGATGTAGCGCTGTGTCCAGCGGTCGGTGAAAGTACCAAGCTGCTCGTCCGTCACGGCGGCGAAGCCGCCGGCGTCCGTCACGTCCTGCGCCGTGTGCTGCAGGACATAGTGGAAGAACGTGCCGATCTCCGGCGGGTTGAACGCCGCCGGGCGGCGGGGCCTGGCCCGGAGCCCGTACTGCAGGAAGTACGCATACCGGCAGGCGGAAAAGCGCTCAGCCTTCGACGCCGAGAGGTACAGCCGCTTGCCGTAGAGCGCGCGCACGCGCTCGGGCGAGAGACGGCCGCGGGCGGTGTGCGCCGCGCGCGTGAGCGCGGCGAGCGCGGCGGGGTCGTGCTGATCGAACCACGCGCGCGCCGCGACGGCGGCGGGGTCAGTTGCCCCGCGCAGCGTGCGCCCGGCCAGCTCCAGCGCCGGGGCCGGGGCCAACAGACGCTGCGCGTCCGGGTTCACGGGGCGGGGCAGTGTGCCGAAGAGCTGAGAGATGCGCGTGACGAGAAACGATGGGCGCGTGGGCGTGCCATTGCCGTCAAAGAGCGGGTAAGACACCGCGAGCGTCTGGGCCGGGAGCGTCACGCACTGGTAGATGAGGTTATACTCGCGCCAGAGCGCGTCGTCCGTGCCGCCGCCGATGTCGAGCTCCAGCTCCAGCAGCTCGCGCCGCTCCTCGGGCGAGAACACGCCGTCCGGCTCGCCGGCGCGCGGCAGCCGGTCGTCCGACGCGCCGAGCACGATCAGGTGCCGGATGCCGCGGCGGCGCATGCGGTCGAGGTCGCCGGCCGTCACGCGGTCGAGCGCGACGGGGATCGTGCCGATGTCGTAGCAGGCGAGCATGCGCAAAAACAGCGTCGCGAACGTGTCGGCGTCCATCTCCGTGCCGCCGAGGATGGCGGCAAACTGCTCGAGCGCGCCGACCGTCAGCTCCCAGAGCTGGGCATACTCGGCCGCGAGCGCGGCGCGCCCCTCGGCGCGCAGACTTTCGGCCAGCGCATCGAGCCGCTGCGCGAGGTGCAGCCGCTCGAGAAAATCCGCCAGCGCCATGGCCTGTGCCTCCGCCGTGGCGGCGGCGCTGCTCTCCGCGCTAAGCTGCCGCAGCGGCCCGGCTGCGCGCTGGCGCAGGTCGTTGATATCATTCAGGCGGGCGGCGGATTCGTCCGTGTCCGGCGCGCCGTAGCCGTTCGGATGCTGCTGCCACGGGGCCGGGCGCGTCCATGCGCTGCCGCGGATGGACCAGAGCAGGACGTAGTTTTCGAGCGTGTCCGTCTCCTCCGGCGTGAGCCCGGCGAGGCCCGTGCGCAGGTAGGCCGAGACGTCCTCGGCGTCCCAGCCGCCGGTCACGATGTCGTAGGCCGCGCGGATGAGCGCCACGAGCGGCTTTTGCAGCAGGTCGGTGCGGCGGGCGAAATAGAGCGGCACGCCGTAGTAGGCGCACATGCGCTCGAGCGCGGGCGCGTAGTCGGAAAAGCCGCGCACGGCGATGGCGATGTCGCGCCAGCGGCAGCCGGACTGCACGAGCTGCAGCGCGCGGGCGGCCGCCCACGCGCACTCGGCCGCGAGATCGTCCGCCGTGTGGACGGTGATCGTCTGCGCGGGATCGTCAAAGTGCGCGGAGGTGTAGGAAAACAGCTGCTGCTCGAGCACGCGCAGCGGCGTGTCGGCCGCGCGGGCGGGGCAGGCTTCGACCGTGGCCTGCACGCCGCAGTCATCCGCCATGTCGAGCAGGACGCGCGCCGTGCGCCGGGCGGCGCCGAAGATCTCGCTGCCGCCGGAGAGCTGATCGAGCGTGAGGCAGACCGTCACGTCCGCGCCCGTTTCCAGCAGCGCGCGCACGACGGCCAGCTCCTGCCGTGTGTAGTCCGTGAAGCCGTCGAGATAGAAGTGCCCCGTGCGCCCGAGCGCGCTCGCGGGGATGCGCTCGGCTAGGCGGGTCAGCCGGTCGGTGGGGTCTGCGTGGCCCTGCGCGGTCACGGCGTCATACGCCGCGAGCACGAGCGCGAGGTCGCGCAGCTTGTCGCCCAGATAGCCGGGGCAGCGCGCGGCCGTTTTTTCCAGCGCGTCGGGTGTGACGCACGCGGTCTTGAGCTCGTCGACCGCGCCGAGAAGCGTCTGCTGCATCTGCGGCCGGCGGGCGGCCGCGCCGAACAGCCGCAGCCGCGGCGCCACCTGGCCCAGCGCCAGCGCCATGCACAGCAGCCGCCCGCCCTGATCGAGCAGCGGTGCCTCGCCCGCGCCGGTCTCGGCCGCGACGCGGCGCGCCAGCCCTGTGAAGCTCAGCACCTCGGCGTACAGACTCAGGCTGTCGCCGCAGGCGGCGCACAGCGCGCGCTCGGCCTCGTGGCTGTATTGCTCCGGCACGAGCAGCACCTGCCCCGGCGTGCGCGCCGCAACGGCCGTGCGGATGCGCCCCATGAGCAGGTCGGTCTTGCCGCTGGCGGCAGGGCCATAGAGCAGGTGCAGCATAACATTGCCTCCTTGTGTGTTTTCTAAAGTGTAACATATCTTGTGTCCCAATAAAGGGACAGTGCCCGGCAGTGCCGCTCACCACACCTGCCAGCGCAGGGCGAAGGCGATGAGATATCCGAACGAGGCAAGCACGCTCAGGGCGGTGAGGATGCGCCCGGCGGTGCGCTTTCGCGTGCACTGTGCCAGCGCCAGCGGCACCGGCAGCAGCACGAGCAGGTAGCGCGGCGCGCTCAGCAGCCACGTCGCGCCGACGGCGACGATGTAGTACGCGAGGAACCACGCCGTCTGGCTCGCGCGCAGCTTCGGCGCGGCCGCGGCCAGCAGGCCGAGCGCGGCAAAGCACGCGATCAGGTTCGGCAGCCAGAGGCCGAGCGCGTCGCGCCAGCCGCCGGTGGTCAAACTGTGCAGAAAATAGTCCGTCTGGTAGGCGGCGGTGCTGAAAAACAGGCCCGTGCGCTGGTTCCAGTGCTCGCGCTGGTAGGTGAGAAACTGAAAGGGGTTTCCCGCCACGCGCCAGTTGATATAGCAATACGCCGCGAAGCCGAGCGGCACGAGCAGCGCGCCGACGACCTGCCGGGCGTCCACCCGGCGGCGCTGCACGGCATCGTGCACGAGTTCCCACAGCAGCGGCACGAACAGCAGCAGCCCGAGCGAGCGCGTGAACGCAGCTCCTGCCCCGCACAGCCCGCCGAGGATGGGCCTGCGCGTGCGGGCGAGGTAGAGCGCCGCGGCCGTCAGCAGCAGAAACAGGCTCTCGCTCATGGGCGCGGCGAAGAAAAAGCACCCCGGCGCGAGCACGAGAAAACGCAGCGCACGCACGGCGTCGCGGTGCGGCAGGTCGAGCCGCAGCAGCCGGTAGACCACACACCCCGCACCCGCGAAGCACAGCGCCGATGTGAGCAGCCCCGCGCAGATGTCGGACGGGATGAGCCGCATCACCGCGCACACCACGAGCGGGTAGCCCGGCAGGAACACGAGCTGCACGACGCGGTCGGGGTCGCCGGCGGCGATGTAGCCGTCGCGCGCGATGTCGAGATAGTGCCGGCTGTCGGTGCAGCGCCAGAATTCGAGCGCCTGCGCGCTCGTCCCGCTCTGCCCGGCGAGGGCGCGGATGCCCCATGTGAGCAGAAGCAGGACAAGATCGAGCGCGAGCAGCGCAGTGAAAATGCGCGCGCTCATGTGCGCAGGTTCGGCCGCCGGGACGGCGGCGGGCGCATCGTCCCCCCGCTGCCAGAAGCGCACCCACGCGGGCACGAACCGCAGCCCCACGGCGGCGAACAGCGCCGCGCTGCACCCGGCGGCGATGCCGCCCGGAACGGACAGGCCCGGCGTGCGCACGCACCAGAGCACAAACAGCGCCGCGAGCGCGGCAAGGCCCAGCGCATCGAGTGCAATGACGGCGCGGCGGGATCGCGGCTGCATGGCGGCACCTCCTGACAAAACGGGAATACTAAATTGTAGCACGTGCGGCGGGAAAAGACAATGACGCGCTCTTGCAGAACAAATTGTTCTATGTTATCCTGTCACCGGTGATGCAACATGGAACGATATCCACGGCTGCGCAATCTGCGCGAGGACGCAGACCTCACACAGGCGCAGGTCGGGCAAGCGCTGCACCTGACGCAGCGGGCCTATGCCTACTATGAGAGCGGGCAGCGGATGCTGCCGCCGCCGGTGCTGTGCGCGCTGGCGCGGTTTTACGGTGTGAGCGTGGACTACCTGCTCGGCGAGACGGATGTGCGCACGCGCTATCCGGCGGCGAAAAAGCTGTAAGGGACGGGAGCACGCCTTTCAAGCCTTCCCCTCGAGGAGAAGGCAGCGCACGTTCCGACCATTCCCACAAAAAAAGGACTTCCGACGCAAAAACGGGGCTGACCGGCCGGTCAGCCCCGTTTCAGTTCTGCAAAAGTGTTACGCCACCTCGACGACGCCGCCGTCGAGCACGCGCACGGTCTGCCCCGTCTGCACGGCGGCGAGAAACTCGTCGCCCAGGCAGTCGATGACCGGCATGTCGGCGTCCGTCCACACGGACGCGAGGATCGCGCCCGAGGCCGCCAGCGAGTCGATGTGCTTGGAAAAGAGCATACACGCCGGCTGCTGCCCGGAGGCGCAGGCCGTGTAGAGCACCATGCCGCCGGTGGTCGAGCCGATCGTCTCCGGCAGGCACAGGGCCTTGCCGATCATCGGCTTTTTATACAGGTCGGGGTTGTTCTGGTCGCCGCATTTGACCTGCTTGTCGTGGAACATCAAGGCCATCTGGTAGCTGGCGAGCGTGTTGAAGCCGCCGTGCGACACGAGGGCTTCCGCCTCGCACGTGCCGGGGCAGATGACGCGACCCTGAAACTGTTTCATATTAGTTGGCCCCCTTCGTAATCATGGTGATGATCTCTTCCTCGGTGTAGTAGCGCGCGGTCGTGTACGTGCGCAGCTTGTTCGACGAGGTGATGACGGGCATGGCTTTGCTGAGCGGGTTGTTCATGTACATGAGCGGGCAGATGTAGCTGAGCACGACGCCGGTGTTGCGCAGGCGGGGCGCATATTCCGTCTTTTCAAATTCCTCGATGACGCCGGGCGCGGCGGTGAACACCGTCGGGATGCAGACCTTGCGCTGGCCGTGCGCACGGAGGCCGGCTTCGACGCGCTCGGTCGTGTCGATGAGCTGATGGAGCGTCATGTGCGGGCAGCCCATGAAGCACAGCTTCGGCTTGGCGTTGAGGTTCTTCCACACGCACGGATAGCTCTCGCGCACGCGCTGGAGCTCCGCGTCGTCGATGACATACACCGGCGCACCGTCGCGGATGAGCGCCTCGCCCTGCTGCACGGCCTCGGGCGTGAGGTGCTCGATGTGGTACAGGCCCACGGCGCCGTTGGACGCGGTGGCCGCGCCGAAGTCCTTGAGATAGGCGATGGCGTCGTCATTGATCTCCGTGCCGATCCACTGGTCGAGCCCCTTGACATACGGCACCTTTTCCATGACCTTCATGCCGATGGCGGAGCCGAGCAGCTGCGGCTCGGGCTTTTTCGTTGTGCGCACCTCGACGATCCAGTCGGCCTTGCGTCCGTCGTCGGTCAGGAAGCCGAAATACGGCACGCAGCCCGCGATGGAGCCCATGAGCTCGATCATGCCGGAGTTGCGGTTGCAGCGCGCGCCGAGCACGCTGTTGGCGTACACCACGGCGGACGATTCCGCCCACGAGAGCACCTCGCCCTGCTTGGGCTTGTTGCCCACCTCGTCGAGGTAGCAGGTGCAGGTGTAGTCCTTGTCGCTGAGGATGCCGAGCTTTTTGAGCTGGGCCTCGTAGCGTGCCTGCTGCTTATACATGAACTGGTGGAACACCAGGTCCTGCAGCGGGTTCGAGGGGACATTCTTGTCGAGCGGGAGCGGGTCGGCGGTGAATTTCTGCTCGGAAAACGCGCCGGCTTCGATCAGCTGGTCATACAGGTCATAGACCGGCTTCATGGCGTTGATGCCGAAGCTGATGACCGTGTGGCCGTAGGTGCTCGTGACGGGCACCATCTTTTCCGCGCCGAAGGCGTCGCCGTACATGACGAGCGTTTTCATGACCTTGGCCATGACTTCGCCCTTGCTGCCGTCGAGCACGGCCTGCTGTTCGGGTGTCAGTTTCATGGGGAATCGACCTCCTTGTGAACTCACTTTCTGTGAATTTCTTGACGAAATTATAGCCCAATTTGGGCAAAAATGCAAGGGGCATTTGCGCACAAGCGGGCAGGATGGGAAAACCCCGCCGGACGGCGGGGTTTTGCTTACTTTCCCGTGCGGGCGGTCTTGGCCGGCAGCGGGATCTGCGCGAGGACGACGGCGAGGAACATCAGCGCGCAGCCGAGGTATTCGCGCGGGGTCATGCTCTGGTGCAGGATGATCGCGCCCGCGATGACGGCGAACACGCTCTCGAGACTCAGCAGGATGGTGACGACCGTGGGGTTGGAGTCCTTCTGCGCGAGGATCTGCAGCGTGTAGCCCACGCCGCACGAGAATACGCCCACATACAGCAGCGGCAGCGCGCACGAGAGCAGAGCGGCGGCATCCACATGCTCGAAAAACGGGATGCAGACGGCCGACCACAGCGCCGCGAACAGAAACTGCACGCAGCTGAGCTTCACCCCGTCGCACCCGCTGCCGAAGTGGTCGATGACCAGAATGTGCACGGCAAAGCACACCGCGCATACGAGCACGAGCAGGTCGCCCGCGGCGAGCCGGAAGCTGCCCTTGATGCACAGCAGGTACAGGGACACGACCGACAGCGCGACCGCGACCCACACCGGCAGGCTGACCTTGCGTTTCAAAAACAGGCCGAACACCGGCACGAGCACCACGTACAGCGCCGTGAGAAAGCCCGCCTTTCCGGCATCCGTCCCGGCGGTGATGCCGGCCTGCTGGAAGTTCGAGGCGATGGCCAGCGCCGTGCCGCAGCAAAAGCCGCCGAGCCAGAGCTGTTTGCGTCCGGCGCGTTTTTCCGCCTCCGTGGGCTGCGGGCGGTCCTTGCGCGTGGCATTCAGCACTGCGATGAGCACCAGCAGCGCGAGCACGGCGATGAAATAGCGCACGGCGTTGAACGTGAACGTGCCGATCGTGTCGGCGCAGACGTCCTGCGCGACGAAGGCGGTACCCCAGATGAGCGCGGCCAGGATCGGGAAAACGACTTGACGGATCTGATTGTGTTTCATAGCGGGAACCCCTTGGCAATGTCGGCGGCAAATACAAAAGCAGTCAGACGTTCCTCGCCTGACTGCCGGTAGGTGCGCACCCGTGCCCATAGCATAGTACAGGCGCGGGCGCTTGTCAATCGGTTCTTTGCTGTAAATCGCGAAATTTCTTTACGCCTTGTGCGCGCGGCCGCCGCTGTGCATGGCGGCGTGCTCTTTGGCGATCTCGGCATAGAGCGCGGGCGCCGTCCAGGCGGCGTTCGTGTCCGTCAGCATGGCCTTGAGCGCGACGGGTGGGATGTGCGCGGCGCGCCATCCCTGCAGCATCCCCTCGAGCAGACCGGGGCGGAAGTGCGCCATGACGAGCATCTCCCCCGGGAGCGGGGCAGCGGGGACATCGGCTGCGCGCGGCAGCACACCGGCCAGCGCGCCGACCGGCTGGCCGAAATCGGCCGGGTCGACCGCCTGCACGCGGATGCCGAGCCGCAGGCACACGACCTGCATTCTGCCGAGCTTTCCGGGGTCGATTTGATAGGCGAGTAGAGTGGGAGTCATATCAAAGCACCTGCTTCCAAAGTAAGATGAGATACACCACGGCCGCGCACTGCAGGCACAGCAGCGCGGGAAAGCCGAAGCGAAATTCCTTGTGTTTCGTCTTGTGGTGGAACACGCGCATGCCCAGCGTACCGCCGAGCGCCCCGCCGAGCGCGGCGAGGGCGAAGAGCGTGCCCTCCGCGATGCGCCATTTGCCGGCGCGGGCCTTCGCCTTGTCGATGCCCATGGCGGCGAAGGCGATGACGTTGATGGCGGCGAGGTAGAGGAAGAGATAGCTCATCGGCGGCCGCCTTTCCCGCGCGGGGGCTGCGCGCCCCTGCCGCCGGAGCGGGGCGCGCCCGGCTTGGCGGACGCTCCGGGCCGGCCGGGCTTGCCGGATTTTGCGGGCTTGGCGGATTTGCCGGGCTTTCCGGCCCTGCCGCTCTGCGCGGCGCGGGCGGACGCGGGCTTTTTGCCGCCGCCGTAGACCTTACCGTATTTGCGCTGGGGCGGCGGGGGTGCGGCGGGCTTGGCGGGTTTGCGCCGGTCGGTCATCGGGCGGACGAGACAGTCTTTCCCGAAGCCGATCAGATCCTCGCGCCCGGCCTCGTGCAGCGCCTGAATCACGAGCCGGCGCTTGTCCGGCCGGCGCCACTGCAGCAGCGCGCGCTGCATGTCCTTTTCATGCGGCGTCTTGGCGACGTAGACCGGCTGCATCGTGCGCGGGTCGATGCCGGTGTGGTACATGCACGTGCTGATCGTGCCGGGGGTGGGGTAAAAATCCTGCACCTGCTCGGGCTGGCGGCCGCGGCGGTTGAGATACTCCGCGAGGGCCACGGCGTCGGCAAGCGTGCTGCCGGGGTGCGAGCTCATGAGGTACGGCACGACGTACTGTTCCTTATCATACTTGTGGTTGAGCTGGCGGTATTCGTCCATGAAGCGCTCGTACGTGCCGATGTGGGGCTTGCCCATATAGTCGAGCACGGAGTCGATGCAGTGCTCGGGCGCGACCTTGAGCTGGCCGGAGATGTGGTAGCGCACGAGCTCGCGGAAGAACGCGTCGTTATCGTCGCAGAGCATGTAGTCATAGCGGATGCCGCTGCGCACGAACACCTTCTTCACGCCGGGGATCTGGCGCAGCTTGCGCAGCAGGGCGAGGTAGTCCGAGTGGTCGGCGTCGATATTCGGGCACGGCGTCGGCGCGAGGCACAGGCGGTTCGGGCACATGCCGCGCTCCAGCTGCTGGCGGCACGACGGGTGGCGGAAGTTTGCCGACGGGCCGCCGACATCGGACACGTACCCCTTCCAGAGCGGGTGATGCGTCATGGCCTCGACCTCGCGGATGACGCTCGCGTGGCTGCGGCTCGTGATCATGCGGCCCTGGTGGAACGCCAGCGCGCAGAAATTGCACCCGCCGAAGCAGCCGCGGTTGTGGATCACGCTGAAGCGCACCTCCTCGATCGCGGGCACGCCGCCGAGCGGCTCGTACATGGGGTGCCACTCGCGGGTATAGGGCAGCTCGGCCACGCGGTCGAGCTCCTTCGTGTCGAGCGGCATGGCGGGCGGGTTGATGATCAGATAGCGCCCCTCGCACGGCTGGATCATGGCGCGGCCGCGGATGGGGTCGTGCTCGGCGTATTCGGTGCGCGTGGCCTCGGCATAGAGGCGCTTATCGTCGCGCACGTCCTCGAACGACGGGAGCGTGATGTGGTCAAATTTGCACACGGCGGGGTCACGCGTGATGTAGCCCGTGCCGGGGATGTCCGTCATCGTGCGCACGGACTGCTTTTTCTTCAGCCGGTGAGCGATCTCGATCGTCGCTGCCTCGCCCATGCCGTAGACCAGCAGGTCGGCCGGGGCGTCGAAGAGGATGGCGCGGCGGACGGAATCGTCCCAGTAATCGTAGTGGGCGAAGCGGCGCAGGCTCGCCTCGAGCGAGCCAAGGATGATCGGCATGTCGGGGCCGAAGGCCTCGCGCGCGCGGTTGCAGTAGACGATGGCCGCGCGGTCGGGCCGGCAGCCGGTGCGCTTGCCGGGGGAGTAAAAATCCTCGCTGCGGCGGCGCTTGGCCGCCGTGTAGTGCGCGACCATGGAGTCGAGATTGCCCGCGCCGATGAACACGCCCAGCCGCGGCCGGCCCATGGCGCGGAAGGCCTCCGCGTCGTGCCAGTCCGGCTGCGCGAGCACGGCCACGCGCAGGCCCTCGGCCTCGAGCACGCGGCTGATGACCGCCGTGCCGAAGCTCGGGTGGTCGACATATGCGTCGCCGCCGACGACGAGCGCATCGTACCACCACCAGCCGCGCTCGTGCATCTCCTCGGCGGAGACGGGCAGAAAATCACACCGTTCCATGCGTCACCGTCCTGTGGATGAGCCGGCCCATGAGCAGCAGGTGCGCGCGCACGCCGGGGTCGCGCCCGATCTGCACGAAGCCGCTGCGTTGGTAGAACGTGATGGCCCGGGCATTGTTTTCCGACACGTGCAGGCGCACGGCCGTGCGGTCGTGACTCTCGTAAAACCAGAACGCGTAGCCCAGCAGCTGGATGGCCCAGCCGCGGCCGCGGTACTCCGGCAGCATATACAGCAGGCTGATCCAGCCGCAGCCGGATTGCTCGTCGCGCCCGGGGTCGAGCTCGACGAGGCCGACCACGCGATCCCCGCTCAGGACGCGCACGACCGAGCCGGGGTGCTCCTGCGCGTGGCGGGCGGCGCTGCGGGCATAGAGCTCGGGCACGAAGCCCTCGTCCGTGTCGTGCACGTTGCGCCACGCGTCCCGGTAGCACTGGAGGTAAAACGCCTCGTCGCGCGGGAAGCGCAGCGGCTCATAGCGCAGATCCTCCACGCCGCTGCCGCTGCCGCGCCACCAGGTCTGGCGGCCGAAGGTGCTCAGCGCAGGCGGGAGGTGGCGGTTGTCGTTATAATACTCTACGGTCGTATTGTCCCCATCGACGAGCAGCAGGCTCACGGACGTGTTGTCGCCGTAGGGCAGGGTGGCCATCTCGCTGTTCGGGATGCCCAGCACCGTGCATAGGTAGGCGCGGATGGCCATGCCGTGGCTCACGAGGGCGATGGTCTGCCCGTCGTGCCGCGCGGCGAGGTCGGAGATGGCGCGCTTCATGCGCTTTTGCACATCGCGAAACGGCTCGCACCCGGGCACGGACCAGCGGTCGGGGTCGGTGTTGAAATAGCGCATCTGCTCCGGGAATTCGTGCTCCACGTCGCCCCAGGCGCGGCCCTCCCACACGCCCATGCAGATCTCCGCCAGGCGCGGCGTGGCCACGGCCGGAATGTCATGATAGCGCGTGATCGCCTCGGCCGTTGCGCGTGCGCGTGACAGGTTGCTGCAGTAGAGCGCGTCGATATGCTCGCGGCGGAACCGCTGCGCGAGCGCGTCGATCTGCTGCAGGCCGAGCGGGGTGATGCTCCCGTCCCAGTGCCCCTGGATGCGGCGGTAGAGGTTGCCCTCCGCTTCCGCGTGCCGGATCAGATAAATTTTCGTCATTGCGGGCCTCCAAAACTTGACCATAGTGGAATCATACAGTATAATAATCTGAATCCGCGCTTTGATTTCGCGCGGGAATGTGTCAGCACCTGTACGAGCGCATTATACCGTGTTTTCGCGGCGCGCACAAGTGCTTTGGAGGGCAAAGTGAAAGTAATCCACCTCATCAGCGGGGGCGACACCGGCGGCGCCCGGACGCATGTTTACTCCCTGCTGAAATATCTCGGTCAGATCATCGACGTGCAGCTCGTGTGCTTCCGCGGCGGTGATTTTGCCGACGGCGCGGCCGCGCTCGGCATCCCGACGATGGTGCTCGACGGGGGCTTCGCGTCCAACCTCGGCGCACTCAAAAGGATCATCCGCGACGGGGAGTATGACATCGTGCACTGCCACGGCTCCATGGCCAACGTCATGGGTGCCATGCTGCGGCCCAGCGTACACGTGCCGGTCATCAGCACCGTGCACAGCGACTACCGGCTCGACTATCTCGGCCGGCCGTTCGCCCGCGCCGTCTACGGTACGCTCAATACCTGGGCCCTGCACCAACTCGACTACCGCGTGTGTGTGTCCGACCCCATCCGCCAGCGGCTCATCGACCGCGGCTTTGAGCCGAACCGGCTCTTTTCCATCTACAACGGGCTCGACTTTTCCCACGTCGTGCCCAAGACCGACCGCGCGGCGTATTTCGCGCAGTTCGGCTATACCGTGCATGAGGGCGACGTCATCGCGGGCATTGCCGCCCGGCTCGACCCCGTGAAGGATATCCCGACGCTCCTGCGCGCGGTGGCGCTGGCCAAAAAGGCCTGCCCGCAGCTGCGCCTCGCCATCGCGGGCGACGGTAAGGAGCGCAAAAAGCTCGAGGCGCTCACAAAGGAGCTGGACCTTGAGGACAGCGTGTTCTTCCTCGGCTGGGTCAACGACCTTGACAGCTTCTACGGCGCGCTCGATATCAACACGCTCTCGTCCGTGTCGGAGGCGTTTCCCTATGCGCTGCCAGAGGGTGCGCGCGCGCATCTGGCCACCGTCGCCTCGAACGTCGGCGGCGTGCCGGCCATCATCGAGCACGGCGTGACCGGTCTGCTCATCGAACCCGGCGACGTGCGCATGCTCGCGGCCTATCTCGCGCGCTACGCGCTCGACGAAAACTACCGCCGCGAGATGGGCGAGGCGCTCTACCGGCGCGGCAAGGCCGACTTTTCCGAGGAGGCCACCGGCCTGCGCCAGCTGGAGATCTACCACGCGGTCTTCCGCATGGAGCGCAACCGGCGCGACGGTGTGCGCGACGGCGTGCTCATCTGCGGCGCCTACGGCTTCGGCAACACCGGCGACGACGCCATTTTGCAGGCCATCATCGGCGAGATGCGCCGCATCGACCCGCATATGCCCGTGACCGTGCTCTCCCGCCGGCCGAAGGACACGCGCAGCACTTACGGCGTCAACGCCTGCAACCGGTTTCATTATCTGGCCATCCGGCGCATCCTGCGCCGCAGCCAGCTGTTCATCAGCGGCGGCGGCAGCCTCATGCAGGACGTCACGAGCCGGCTGAGCTTATGGTATTATCTCGGCACGATCCGCATTGCCCGGCGCTGCGGCTGCAAGGTGCAGATGTACGGCTGCGGCATCGGCCCCATCGTGTACGAGCGCGACCGGCGGCTCGCCGCGCGCATCATCAACGACTGTGTCGACAAGATCACCCTCCGCGAGCCGGACAGCCGCGAGACGCTCGCGGACTTCGGCGTCACGGTCCCGGAGGTCATCCTCGCGTCCGACCCCGCGCTCACGCTGCCGGCCGCAGAGCGCAGCCGCATCGACCGCATTCTGCGTGAGCATGATATGGATCCGGAGGGCAAGTATATCGGCTTCGTGCTGCGCAAGTGGCCCGGCATCGAGGAAAAGGCCACCGTGTTCGCCGCCGGCGCCGTGTACGCCTATCTGAAATACGGCCTGACGCCGGTGTTTCTCAGCATCAATTTCCGCACCGACGGCGAGGCCAGCCAGCTCGTCACGGAGCATCTGAGCATCCCGTTTTATACGCTCAGCGAGCAGATGTCCACGGGTGAGGTGATCGGCGTGCTCTCGCGCATGACGGCCGTCGTGTCCATGCGGCTGCACGGGTTGATCTTTGCCGCCGGACAGGGCGTGCCGCTCATCGGCGTCGCCTACGACCCGAAGGTCACGGCGTTTCTCGACTATGTCGAGCAGAATAACTATATGCAGTTCGAGGCGGTCAACGAAAAGGATCTGTCCGACCGGATCGATGCGGCCGTCGCCCTCGCCGGCGGAGGCGAGGAGCTGCGCCGCCGCACCGAGCTGCTCAACCGGCAGGAGGACAATAACCGCGCCACAGCCGCCCGGCTGCTGGGGAAGGAGTAAGCGAGCATATGATCCGCAGCGCTGTTCTGGTTTCCGGCAAGGGAACAAAATTGCAAAGTCTGCTGGACTCCGTGTTCTTCGGCGAGATCCCGGAGCTGCAGCTCGTCGCCGTCATCTCGTCCGACGCCAACGCCTACGCGCTCAAGCGCGCGCGCAACGCCGGCATCGAGACCGTCGTCGTCGAGCCGGCCATGTTTCCGAACGACACGTCGTACGACATGGCCATCCGCAACAAGCTCAAGGACATGGATATCGAGCTGGTGATCAACGCGGGGTTTTATCCCGGCGTCGGCCGCGAGACGGCAAAGAGCTTCCGCAATAAGGTCATTGCGGTGCAGCCGTCGCTCGTCCCGGCGTTTGAGACGCTGCGCGGCGACGCGGTGCACGAGGCGGTGCTCGCCCGCGGGCTGAAGGTCACGGGGGCGACGGCGTACCTCGTGGACGAGACCGGCGGCGTCGGCCCGGTGCTGCTGCAGAAGGCCGTGCCCGTGCTCGAGGATGACGATGTCACGACGCTCAAGCGCCGCGTGCTCACCGACGCGGAGTGGAAGCTCCTGCCCGAGGCAGTCAAGCGCTTTTGCGCCGGGAAGATCCGCCTGCACGGCGGCCGCGCGCAGCTGCTCGAGTGAAAAACAGGTAAAAAAGCATCCCCGGACCATTTCGGTCCGGGGATGCTTTTGCTTTTCGTGATCAGCCGGCCATGAGGTGCACGCGGATGATGCCGTCGGCCGCCTTGAGCGCTGCCATGAACGCCTCCATCGTCGTCTGCATGTTCTCGGTCGCGGCTGTGATCGTCACCGGGGCGACGCCGCTCGTCGGGATGCTCTGGTTGATGGTGAGTATATTTGCACCGTTTTCGGCAAAAATAGCGAGGACGGACGACAGCACGCCCTGCCGGTCGAGCAGCTCGAGGTTGAACGTCACCAGATGGCCGCGCGACATGTCCTGAAACGGGGACACGAAGTCCTTGTATTTATAAAACGCGCTGCGGCTGATGTCCACGCGCGCCACGGCGTCCGCCACCGTGCGCACCTGGCCGGTCTCGAGCAGTTCCTTGGCCTCGATCACCTTGGCGAAGATCTCGGGCAGGACGCTCGCCTCCACGAGATAGTATTTCGGTTTGCTGCCTGCTGCCATGGGCGGGCCCTCCTTTGTGCGTGTACTGCGGGCAAATGTTTGCCCGTACGACACAGTGTAACACATTCCGGGCGGCAGTGCAAGGATTATTCGGAAGGAGCCGATGAATTTTGGGTGGATTTCTCGCGTGCATCCTCGCCGGGGCGGCGATGAGCATTCAGGGCGTGATGAACACGCGCCTGAGCGAGCACATCGGCACGATGGAGACCAATGCCTTCGTGCAGTGCGTGGCGGCGGCACTGTCGCTGCTGGTGCTGGTGTTCTGGCGCACGGGCAGCTTTGCCGCGCTGGGCGCCGCGCCGAAATACTGCTGGTTCGGCGGTGTGCTGGCGCTGGCCATCACGGTCACGGTCATGCTCGGTATGGGCAGGCTCGGCCCGACGCTCGCCGTGGCGACGATCCTCATCGCGCAGCTGGCCACGGCCGCAGCCATCGACGCCTTCGGCATCATGGGCACGGAAAAGCTCGCCTTCGGCTGGAGCAAGTGGGCGGGGCTCGCACTGATGACGGGCGGCGTGCTGCTCTTTAAAATGAAATGAACTGAGACGGTGAGACGAGCAGTATTTTTTCCGCCGCACATATCGCCGGAGAAAATGATTGGAATTTCTTTGCGCCCGCGGGCGAAAACTCTGCGAGGCTTTTTGCAGATCCAACAGATCAAAATGAGGCGGCGAGCGTGGCTCGCCGCCTCATGTTTTGCTTTTCTTACAGGCCGATACTCGCCAGCAGGTCCGCGATGCCGGAGGACTTGATGAACGCGAAGATCGAGCCGATGTCATAGTGCTCATACGCCGCCTCCCAGATGCGGTCGGGGCTGCCGCCGGTCGCAAGGCCGACGCCGAGCACGATCTCGCCGACGATCAGGATGCACAGGGCGATGATGAGGATGGTTTTCCAGGCTTTTTTCATGCGGCGATCTCCTTTCTGCACCAGCGCTTACCCGTGCGCACGAGCAGCCGGACCCAGCCGATGACCATGCGGATGAACAGCCAGATGGCCAGCCAGATCACGACGAGCGCGATGGCGATCACGGCGGCGCCGCCGCCGAGCAGGATGAGCATATCCGCCACCATGGGCAGGCCGATGAAGGCCGTCGCGATCAGGCCCACACCGCCCGCGCCGCACGCGGCGCCGACGGCCAGCACGGCCAGATCCAGCACCAGTAGCACGGCCAGCACCGGCACACCGACCACGATCGCACCGAGCGTGTAGAGGATCGCCAGAAAGACGTTCGTCTTGTAGGCCGGCTTGTCCTCATAATAGGCCTCGTCATAATACCCTTCCTCGCCGTCGGTGGCGTAGTTCGGGTCATAGTCGCCCTCGGGCTGCTCGTCATAGTAGCCGTCGTCGGCGGGCTGCTCGTCATAGTGGCCGTCGTCCGCGGGCTGCTCATCGTAGTAGCCGTCGTCGGCAGGCTGCTCGTCATAATAGCCGTCGTCCGCGGGCTGCTCGTCGTAATAGCCTTCCTCGGGCTGCTCGTCATAGTAGCCGTCGTCCGCGGGCTGCTCATCATAGTAGCCTTCCTCGGGCTGCTCGTCAAACGAGAACTGACCGTCGAGCACGGGCGCGGCGGGCTGCTCGTCATAGGCATCCTCCGCGGCCTGGTCGGCGTAGGCCGGCTGGGGAGCAGGCTGCGGCGCGATGGGGCGGTACTGCTCGGCACGCGGGCGCGGCTGGGGCGCGCGCTTGGGCTGCGCCTGCCTGGGCGCAACGACGGGCGCGGCGGCCGGCGTGATCTTGCCGCTGTCGGCGTAGCGGATGAGGGCGACGGCCACCTTCGTCGGGTTGCCGATCTCCTGAATGAGGCGCTCCTCATCGGGGGCGTTGTCAAACATGTTCTCCATCTGCGCGATGAGCGCCTGACGGGTATTGTCGTCGGTGATCAGGCCGAGCAGGCTGCTGATCTCCGCCATGTAACTCTGTCTGTTGATAGATGGTCACCTCCAAGGGGTTCGATTGCATCTTGAAATAGCATCTCTAATTTACATATTATATTGCACGAATGGTGCGCGGTCAAGCCCGAAATGCACTTTTCGGCCGCGATCCGGCTCTTGACAGGCGCTGCGCGGCGGGGTATCCTGTGGAAAAAGGACCGGTTTTCCGAAAAACCGGAAAGGAGTGGAACGCATGGAACAAGAGCGCCCCTACACCGAGACGGAGCCTGAAACGGCAGCCGAGACCGCCGAAACCGTGACCGAAACCGCCGAAACTGCGGCCGAGGCGGCCGCGCCCAAAAAGCCGCGCGAGCCGTTTTTCCGCCGCCAGCGCCGCGAGCTTTCAGACGCCTGGCGCGAGATCTACTGCAACAGCCGTGCGCGGCGCATCCGCACGTGGCAGATCGCGGTGTTCGCACTGCTGATCGTTGAGGTGACCGTCATGGCCATCGCGCTCAACCCGGTCTACTGGATCGGCACCGGCTTGCTCGTGTTCTGGTGCGCGGGGCAGCTGTTTGACCGCCGGCCGGCGCGGCACTCCGTCGCCGCGGTCGTGCTGTATTTTCTCATCGCCGTCATGATCGGTGTTTTTGCGGTGCAGGAGCTGCTTGGCGCTTGACAAGCGGCGGCGGATTCTATACACTATATAAGTTACCCCATACATTATGAAATACGTCCGCGCGGGATCTCTGCGCGGCATACAGAGGAGTGTTGCGCTTATGGCCAAAGAAAAGAAGGTCGAGCAGATCACCGATATGGAAGTCGACTTCGCCCAGTGGTTCACCGACGTGTGCATCAAGGCGGAGCTCGTGGACTATTCCGATGTCAAGGGCCTGTTCATCATGCGCCCGTATGGCTACGCCATCTGGGAGAACATCCAGAAGATACTCGACGGCAAGTTCAAGGCGACCGGTCACCAGAACGTGGCCATGCCGATGCTGATCCCCGAGAGCCTGCTGCAGAAGGAGAAGGACCACGTCGAGGGCTTCGCGCCCGAGTGCGCGTGGGTCACGATGGGCGGCAGCGAGGAGCTGCCGGAGCGCCTGTGCGTGCGCCCGACGTCCGAGACGCTCTTCTGCCAGCACTGGAGCCACATCGTGCACAGCTGGCGCGATCTGCCGTGCCTGTATAACCAGTGGTGCAGCGTCATGCGCTGGGAAAAGACCACGCGTCCGTTCCTGCGCGGGCGTGAGTTCCTCTGGCAGGAGGGACACACCCTGCACGCCACCGAGGCCGAGGCCCGCAAGGAGACGCTGCAGATGCTCGAGATGTATGCCGAGACCTGCGAGCAGGAGCTGGCCATGCCCGTCATCCGCGGCAACAAGACCGACAAGGAGAAGTTCGCCGGCGCCGAAAACACCTACACCATCGAGTGCATGATGCACGACCACAAGGCGCTCCAGTCCGGCACGAGCCACTACTTCGGTGACGGGTTTGCCCGCGCGTTCGACATTACCTACACCGACAAGAACAACCAGCAGGCCTATCCGCACCAGACCTCGTGGGGTATGTCCACGCGGATCATCGGCGGCCTGATCATGACCCACGGCGACAACAGCGGCCTCGTCCTGCCGCCGCACATCGCGCCGATCCAGGTCATCGTGCTGCCCATCGCGGCGCACAAGCCCGGCGTGACCGAGAAGGCCGAGGAGCTCATCGCGCGCCTGAAGGCCGCCGGCCTGCGCGCGCAGGGCGACTTCAGCGACAACAGCCCCGGCTGGAAGTTTGCCAACTGGGAGATGAAGGGCGTGCCGCTGCGCGTCGAGATCGGCCCGAAGGACATCGAGGCCGGCCACTGCGTCGCCGTCCGCCGCGACAACGGCGAGAAGATCACCGTCGCGCTCGACGAGCTCGAGGCGCGCATCCCCGAGCTGCTCGAGACCGTGCAGCAGGGCCTGTTCGACAAGGCCAAGCGCAACCTCGACGAGCACACCTATGCCGCGCACTCGCTGGCCGAGGCCAAGGAGCTGCAGGAGAAAAACGGCGGCTTCATCAAGACCATGTGGTGCGGCGACCTCGCCTGCGAGCTCGAGATGAAGGACAAGGCCGGCATGTCCAGCCGCTGCATCCCGTTCGAGCAGGAGCACCTCGACGACGTGTGCCCCGTGTGCGGCAAGCCCGCCAAGTGCATGATCTACTGGGGCGTGGCGTACTGAGCCGAGCCCGAAACGCAAAAATCAACCGCCCGCTGCGATCGCAGCGGGCGGTTTTGTTTATTCGTTTTCGATATAAAAGATCTTGTGCAGCGTCTGCACCGGGAGCTTCACGATGCTGCGGTCATAGGTCACGAGGCCGTTGAGCTCGTGCTCCACGTCGCTCAGCTGCGTGTACACCGCAGCGCTGAGCCCCTGCGCGATGGCCGGGCGGATCTGCTCGTCATAGAGCGCCTGCAGCGCATACTCGAGCGAGAGCGGGGCGTCGCACGTCTTGTAGCCGACGCTCTTTCCGCCGACGGCGTGGCCCTCGACGCGGTGGACATAGCCGCCGAACTCCGACAGCAGCGTCGCGCGGCCGAGCTTATCGGGCCGGAACCTGTACTTCTGGAAATACACGTGCAGGCTGCGCACATCGCCGAAGCCCTGGTCGTGCCAGCCGCTGGCCGGGTCGATCGTGCGCGTCTTGTCCACGGACCGGATGACCTGCACGGCCGTCTGGCTGTCAAACTGGCCCCAGCCCTCGTTGAACGGCACCCACACGGCGATGCACGGGTGGTTGTAGAGCGTGGTGACCATGTCGCGCAGCTCGTTCAGAAACGCCTTGCGCGCCGTCACGTTCGTGCGGCCGAAGAGGGGATACCAGCTGTCGTCGAGGTGCCAGCCCGTCACGAGCGGGGTCGAGACGATGAGCGGGTCGTAGCGCCTGCCGCCGCAGGGCATGTCCTGCCAGACGAGCATGCCCAGCCGGTCGCAGTGATAGTACCAGCGGTCGGACTCGACCTTGATGTGCTTGCGCAGCATGTTGAAGCCCATGTCCTTGGCCAGCTGGATGTCATAGACGAGCGCGTCGTCGCTCGGCGCGGTGTAGAGCCCGTCCGGCCAGTAGCCCTGATCGAGCAGACCGTTGTGAAAATACGGCTTGCCGTTGAGAAACAGGCGGCGCACGCCGTTCGCATCCGTCTCGACGCTGCACTTGCGCATGGCAAAGTAGCTGTAGACCGTGTCGTCCCCGAGCGTCACGCTGAAGGGGTAGAGCGTCGGGTGCTCCGGCGACCAGGGGCGGAATGACTGCACCGGCACGTGCGCCGGCACACCCGCCGGGAACGTGAAGCGCTTTCCCTCCAGATCGATCATGCACTGGCCCTCGCCCTCGACGGTGATCTCCACCTGATGCGCGTCGAACAGCGGGGTCACGCGCAGGGAATGAATATAGTTCTGCGGCACGCTCTCGAGCCAGACCGTCTGCCAGATGCCGCTCTGCGGCGTGTACCAGATGCCGTGCGGGTGCAGCGTCTGCTTGCCGCGCGGGAGCTGAGACTTATTCGTCGCGTCGCGCACACACACGAGGATCGTGTTTTCTTTTGCCAGCATCTCGGTGATGTCCACCGTGAACGGCAGGTAGCCGCCCGTGTGCGTGGTCAGCTCCACGCCGTTGCACCACACGGTCGCGATCTGATCGACCGCGCCGAAGTGCAGCAGCACGCGGCCGACATTGAACCCGTCCGGCAGCGTGACCGTGCGGATGTACCACAGGTATTCCTCCGGCTGCAGGACGTGTCCCACACCGGACAGCTCGCTCTCGGGCGAGAAGGGCACGAGGATCGTGCCGTCGGCCTGCGCGGGCTTACTCGCGCTCGTCGTGATCGCGTAGCTCCACGAGCCGTTGAGATTCAGGTAGCTGTCGCGCACCATCTGCGGCCGGGGATACTCCGGCAGGGGCTGCGCGCGGTCGAGCGTATCCGCCCAGGGTGTCAGCATAACGTGGCCTCCTTTTGCCGCCGGCGGCGCCGGCAGAGCATTTGCTATCTATTTTACAGGATTTTTCCCCGCTTGTTAAGTCCCGAACACAGAATTTTTTTCCGCCGGTTTGTGCCCGGATGGCGAGAAATCCCGCCAATATGCACAAAATGTTGCAAAGTTTCCGGAAATGTTGGATTTGTCAGCAATTTTGCAGGTTCGTTAATATTTAAATTAGTACAATTTGATGTTTTTCCGCCATTTTTGGTGGACGAAGTTAGGCTGGTGTGCTAATATATGTGGGTCAAAAAATAGAGAGGTGATGCAAATGCCCTTTAAGTTTCATGGCGGAGTTCATCCCAACTACATGAAGGCTCCGGACGTTCCGGTGACCGTCATTGCGCCTCCGCCGCAGGTCGTGCTCCCGATGATGCAGCATATCGGCGCACCCTGCAAACCGCTGGTCGCGGTGGGCGATTATGTGAAGATGGGTCAGAAGATCGCTGACAATCCGGCGCCCGTCTCCGCTCCCATCCACGCGACGGTCTCCGGCAAGGTGATCGCCATCGAGCCGAGACCCCACCCCCTGGGCGATATGATCCCCGCGATCGTGATCGAAAATGACTTCCAGGACACTCCCTGCACGGATCTCGCGCCCCTGACGCCCGAGCAGATGAAGGATCCTGAGGCCATCCTCGAGCGCATCCGCGAGGCCGGTATCGTCGGCCACGGCGGCGCCATGTTCCCGACTGCGTTCAAGATCCGCGGCGGCCTTGGCAAGGTCGATACCCTCATCATCAACGGCGCAGAGTGCGAGCCGTACCTCAACGGCGACCACCTGACCATGAAAAACCACCCCGAGGAGCTGCTCAAGGGCATCGAGCTGGCACGCATCGCGTCCGGTCTCGACAAGGCTTACTACGGCATCGAGAAGAACAAGCAGGACGCCATCGACCTGCTGCTGTCCAAGAACCCCGCGCAGTACGGCGTGGAGATCGTGCCGGAGAACGTCAAGTACCCCCAGGGCGCCGAGAAGATGCAGATCAAGGCCATCACGAACCGTGAGGTCAAGCCCGGCGGCCTGCCGTCCGGCGTCGGCTGCAACGTCATCAGCACCCAGACGGCTTACGCCATCTACCGCGCCTGCTACGAAGGCATGCCCAGCATCGAGCGTGTCCTCACCGTCGCCGGCAGCGCCATGGGCGATAAGTCCTACAACCTGCAGTGCCGCTTCGGCACCCCGTTCAGCTACATCGTCGAGCAGTGCGGCGGCTTCGTCGTCGAGCCGAAGAAGATCGTCCTCGGCGGCCCCATGATGGGCCTGATCGCCACGAATCTCGAGGCGCCCAACATCAAGGGTACCGCGGGTATCCTGTTCTTCACCGAAAAGGAAGACCGCTCTGTCGAGAATCCGACGTGCATCCACTGCGGCAAGTGCCTGACCGTCTGCCCGATGAAGCTCGAGCCGCTGTACATGTATAAGTACTACCAGAAGCGCGACTTCGAGAATATGCAGAAGTACCACATCCTCGACTGCTTCGAGTGCGGCAGCTGCTCGTACAACTGCCCGGGTCGTCTGCCCCTGACCCATACCTTCAAGACCGCGAAGCTCCTCTTCGCCGCCCGCGCGGCCGAAGAAAAGGCCCGCGCGGAAGCCGCTGCAAAGGAGGCTGAAACGAAATGACACCAAAAGAATATACCTTTGACGCTGCCTATCAGCCTCAGGTTCGCGCCAAGCGCGGCACCCGCGAGATCATGCTCGATGTGATCATCGCGCTGCTCCCGGCTCTGTGTGTCGGCGTGTGGCAGTTCGGCGCCCAGGCGCTCATCCCGCTGGCCGTGTCCATCGTGTCGTGCGTGTTCTTTGAGTGGGTTTACCGCAAGCTCATGAAAAAGCCCGACTCCATCGGCGACCTGTCCGCCGTGGTCACGGGCATCCTGCTCGCGTACACCCTGCCGGCCAACTGCAAGTGGTGGCTGCCGATCATCGGTGCGTTTTTCGCCATTGTGGTCGTCAAGCAGCTCTACGGCGGCATCGGCAAGAACTTCCTCAACCCGGCGCTCGCCGGCCGTGCGTTCCTGCTCGCCTCCTACGCGCTGTTCATGACCACCTGGGTCGTGCCCGGCAGCCTGACGTCCGTCATCGGCGCGGACGCGACCACCATGGCTACCCCGCTCAGCTACATGAAGGCCGGCGAGGCGCTGCCGCAGTACTTTACTTATAAGTCCATGTTCCTCGGCACCATGCCCGGCTGCCTCGGCGAAGTCAGCGCGCTCGCGCTGCTTATCGGCGGCGTGTACCTGCTGTGCCGCAAGGTCATCACCTGGCACATCCCCGTGTCGTTCATCGGCACCGTCGCGCTGCTGACGCTCATCTTCGGCAGCAAAAACGGCGGCGGCTACACCCACGTCGAGTGGATGCTCGACAACCTCCTGTCCGGCGGCCTGCTGCTCGGCGCCTTCTTCATGGCGACCGACTACAGCACCAGCCCCGTCACCGCTCCCGGCCGCATCATCTACGGCGTCGGCTGCGGCGCGCTGACCGTGCTCATCCGCGTGTTCGGCGGCTTCCCGGAGGGCGTTTCCTTTGCCATCCTCATCATGAACTGCTGCGCATGGATGTTCGACAAGCACACCCAGCGCCGTCAGTTCGGCGTCAGCCGCGAGGACGTCAAGGCCAAGAAGGCCGCTGCAAAGGCTGCGAAGAAAGAAGCAAAGGAGGCTGCTGCAAATGGCTGAAAAGACTGAAAAGAAATCCGGCGGCGGCCAGATCATCAAGCTCGCGCTCGTGCTCTTTGCCGTGTCCGCCATCATGGCGCTGGCCCTCGGTCTCGTCAATGAGATGACGAAGGACACCATCGCCATGCGCGCGGCCGAGACGACCAAGAAAGCATATGCCAACGTCCTCGCGGCCGACGAATACACCGAGCAGACCGGTTTTGAGAACGACGGCACCATCACCAAGCTCAGCACCGCCACCACCGGCGGCCAGCAGGCCGGCTACGTCGCCGAGGCCACGTTCTCCGGCGCGCAGGGCATGATCACCATGGTCGTCGGCCTGGACGATGATTATAACTGCACCGGCGTGTACGTCACCAAGCACTCCGAGACCTCCGGCCTCGGCGCCAAGGCGGCGGACACGAACGAAGGCGCCTGGCGCGACAACCTCGTCGGCCAGGGCGACGGTATGAAGCTTGCCAAAGACGGCGGCGACATCACCGCCATCTCCGGCGCGACGATCACGTCCCGCGCCGTCGTTACCGAAGTGCAGACCGTCATCAACGCGGCCAAGTCGCTGGGTTAAGGAGGGCTGAAACATGAATATCAAACAACAGTTCAAGGAAGGCCTCATTACCAATAACCCGGTCCTCGTGCAGCTCATCGGCATGTGCGCCACCATGGCCATCACGACCAGCCTCTTCAACGGCATCGGCATGGGCCTGTCCGTGCTCATCATTCTGACCTGCTGCAATGTGGTCATTTCCCTCATCCGCAAAGTCATTCCGAACGATATCCGTCTGGCCATCTTCGTGCTGGTCATCGCGGGCTTCGTCACCATCGTTGACCTGCTGCTGCAGGCTTACGTTCCCGCGCTGAGCGCGTCTCTGGGCGTGTTCATCCCGCTGATCGTTGTTAACTGCATCATCATCGGCCGCGCCGAGGCGTTCTGCCAGAAAAACCCCGTCGGCCCGTCGTTCTTCGACGGCATCTTCCAGGGCCTCGGCTACACGCTCGTGCTCATCGCCATGTGCGTCATCCGTGAGCTGCTCGGCAAGGGCTCGTTCGGCACCGGCATCATCAACACCATCGACGGTGTCATCGGCACCGGCAACGGCATTCAGATCTTCCCGTCCGAGTACGGCGCGCTCGTGCTCACGCTCCCGATCGGCGGCTTTATCACCCTCGGCTGCCTGATCGCGCTCATGCAGTACGCGCTGCGCAAGTCCGCCGAGAAGAAGGAAGCCAAGGAAAAAGCGCTCGCAGCGCAGGAAAAGGAGGCGGCATAACATGAGTTCTACGACCAGTATTTTTGCCATCATCCTCAGCGCCGTGCTGACGAATAACTTCATCTTCTCGCAGTTCCTCGGCTGCTGCCCGTTCCTCGGCTGCTCGAGCAAGATCGACACCGCCGCCGGCATGGGCCTCGCCGTCACGTTCGTTATGGGCCTGGCGTCCGCCATCTGCTGGCTCGTCAACTGCCTGCTCGTCAAGCTCGGCCTGGGCTTCCTGCAGACGATCGCTTACATCCTCGTCATCGCCGCGCTCGTGCAGTTCATCGAGATGTTCCTCAAAAAGTCCATCCCGTCCCTGTACTCCGCGCTCGGCATCTACCTGCCCCTGATTACCACCAACTGCGCCGTGCTCGGCGTCGTGCTGCTCAACACGCAGTACAGCTTCGGCTTCCTGCAGAGCGTGGTCTACGGTGTGTTCGGCGGCCTCGGCTTCATGCTCGCCATCTGCCTGTTCGCAAGCGTGCGCGAGAAGCTCGAGTTTGCCGACTATCCGGAGAGCTTTGAGGGCTTCCCGATCTGCCTCGTCTCCGCCGGTCTGCTGGCCCTGGCTTTCATGGGCTTCTCCGGCATGAAGATCGGCTAAGGAGGGCTGAAATATGGATTTTACTTTGATTCTCGAAGGGATCGCCGTCCTCGGCATCATGGGCGCTGTTTTCGGCGCGCTGCTGGCGTTCGCCGCTAAAATCTTCCATGTGGAAGTCGACCCCAAGCAGGAGGCCGTGCGTGAGTGTCTCGCCGGCGCCAACTGCGGCGGCTGCGGCTACCCCGGCTGCGACGGTTATGCCGCTGCGGTCGCGGCGGGTCAGGCTCCGGTCAACTGCTGCGTCGCCGGCGGCCAGGAAGCTGCCGACAAGATCGCTGCGATCATGGGCGTCTCCGCCGGCGCGGAGGAGAAGATGGTTGCGTTCGTGCCGTGCTCCGGCGCGGAGGGCGTCGCCGTCAAGCGCTTCAACTACAAAGGACCCCAGGATTGCCAGGCTGCCATGCTGTTCGGCGGCAAGAGCAACAAGGAGTGCCGCTTCGCCTGCATCGGTCTCGGCAACTGCGCCAGGGCCTGTAAGTTTGGCGCCATGCACATCGTCAACGGTGTTGCCAAGGTCGACCGCGACAAGTGCGTCGGCTGCATGGCCTGCGCCGAGGCCTGCCCGAAGAAGATCATTGAGAAGGTGCCGTATAAGCAGGCTGTGCTTGTCGGCTGCCGCAATCAGGACAAGGGCGCCGTCACGCGCAAGATCTGCGACGTCGGCTGCATCGGCTGCATGAAGTGCCAGCGCGAGTGCCCGGCGGAAGCCATCAAGATCGAGAACTTCGTGTCCACGATCGACTACGACAAGTGCGTCGGCTGCGGCCACTGTGCCGAGATCTGCCCGCGCGGCATCATCAACCTCATGGATCTGGTCAAGCAGTAAACTGCACACAATCCCCAAAACAGAGACAGGCTGATACCATTTGGTATCAGCCTGTTTTTTGCGCACGGAGCGTGGAAACGTCCCTTTTCCTACAGCGCGCGATGTGTTACAATAGAAAAAATACGCGCAAGGAGGCCGCCATGTACCAGATCCGATCCGATGACTACGCCGCGTTCCGGTGCCTTGCCGGGGCGTGCCCGCAGACGTGCTGCGCCGCGTGGGAGATCGTCGTCGATCCGGACGCGCAGGACGCCTACCTGCGCCTGCAGCATCCGTTGGCGGCAAAGCTGCGGCGCGTGCTGCGCGTGGACAGCGAGGGCGATACGTACTTTGCGCAGACGGACGGGCGCTGCCCGTTTCTGTGCGCGGATGGCCTGTGCGAGCTGCAGCGCACGCTCGGCGAGCAGAGCCTGTGCCGCACGTGCCGGGACTTCCCGCGCTGGGAGGTGCTGCTGTGCGACCGGGTGGAGCGCGGACTCTCGAGCGCGTGCCCGGAGGCCGCACGGCGGCTGCTGGCGCGCACGGCGCCCCTGCGCTTTGTCTCCGCCCCGCTGCCGGACGACGGCTATGTGCCCGGCGCACGGGAGCGGCGGCTGACCGCCGCCGTCACGGCGGTGCGCGACCGGGCGCTCGCGCTGCTGGTGCGGCCGGGGCATACGGCGGAGGAAAACCTCACGGCGGCGCTCGATTTTGCCCGTGCGGCACAGTGCCAGCTCGACCGGCACCGCATTGCGGCGCTGGCCGCCGGGAAGGTGCCGGCGGTGCCGGCGGATGCGGCAGCCGAACCCATGGCTCCGGCGGCGCTGGCGGCGGCGTTCGCGTCGCCGGAGCCGCTCGATCCCCGCTGGCCGGAACTGCTCCGGCGGGTGGCGGCGCTTCCTGCCTGCCCGCCGCCCAGAATGACGGCCGTGCAGCAGACGTGCCTCGCGCAGGCAATCGTCTGGCGGCACGGCATGGACGCGCTCGACGACCGCGATGTGGTCTTTCCTGTGCAGTACGCCGCGGCGACGCTGCGGCTGCTCGCCTGCCTGGCGGCGGTGAGTGATTGCACGGACGCGCAGCTCGTCGTGCTCGTCACGCGCGAGGTGGAAAACGACCCCGAAGCCCTATCCCGGCTGTGCGCCGGGCTGCAGATAGAACCAAAAATGAATGCTCAGGAGGCATGCGACCATGAAAAAATGTGACTGCAAAATCAGGAATACCCTCGGCAAGTACCAGAAGATCTGGCCGTGGATCGGCGTGGCGGGCTACGCCATCGACGGTGCGGAGGCCGTACTCAAGCACACGAAGTGGGGCAAGGCACACTACAAGCTGCGCATGCTCATCCACGGCGCGGGCGCGGGGCTGCTGTGCCTCGGCGCGGGCGTACACACGGTGCAGGCGTTTGCAACGGGCAGGACGGACGTGCCCGCCGTCATCAGCGGGTCGGTCATCGGCTCGGGCATCCTCGGCCTGAACTACACGCACGCCGCGGCCAAGAAAATCGGCCCGAAGCAGGCGCGCGTCATGCACCGCGTGTTCTGCGGCGTGACGGGCCTCGGCATGGCGATGCACATCTTCACCGTCAAGCAGCCGAAGCAGTAAGATACACTGCGTATCAGACAGAAAACAGCCACAGTGGTTCGTGCCACTGTGGCTGCTGCCATTTTTAAGAAAATGTGATAATCTAGAATCTACAGAGAAAACCGGAATTTGGCAGGAAGCTATGAAAAAACAAATTTGCTGCATGATTGCCGCGGTGACTGTGGTCACAATGCTGCCGGGCTGCGGCGCAAAAGATGCACCTGCCGATCATTCGCCTGCGCCGGCGGTTGTGAGCACTGTCACGCCGGAGAGCACCGCTGCGCCGGAGAGCACTGTCCCACCGGAGAGCACCGCTGCGCCGGAGCAAACAATAACGGAAGATATGGCCTATGAAGGCGTAAACAACTATTGCCACAAAATGTATGACTGGAGTATAGCAGAAGAACTCCCGGAGATTATGTATGTGGTAAGATACGATGAAACGGACTCCGAGTATGTCGTGATGTTTCGCAGTTATACAGGCGCGCATGAGTACTTCTATGTCGACAAAACAACGGGCATGACAAGGATGACGTTTCGGGATTACGGGTTGAACGATGAAGAGGACGGAGGAACCATGAATTTGTGGGACTATCTGGATGCTGAGAACTGAACTGCAATCGGGCAATGCACGATATTTCGTGTGCCGGCTTGGCTGCAAAAAATCCAAACGGTGTGACCGGAGAGGCCACACCGTTTTTTCGCCGATATTCCGCCCGTGCTGCCGATATTGGCGGCGGGGATGGTTGGGTGTTTGCGTGCGTTTCCCCGCCTTGGCTCAGCCGGTGGTGACATAGCTGCCCGACTCCGGCGCCTGGGCGAGAAACGGCACGAAGCGCGTCGCCGCGTCAAAGCTGCTGTCGGCCGCGATGGCGCTCTGGAGCGTGGAGACGTTGTCCGCCGTGGCGAACACGCAAACGCGGTCAAACAGCTTCGGGAACACGGCCATGTCCTGCCCGGACTGTGCGGCCTTGTCCTGCAGGATGGAGTCCGCGCTCACGATGGCGCTCACGCGCAGGCCCGTGGCGGTCAGGTTTGCGCGCAGGTACTTCGCCAGCGCGATGACCGCGTCCGTGCGCGAGGGCGTGCCGCTCTGGGACGCATATTTGAGCTCCGTGGCCGCGAGCGGCTGCTGCAGGTACGAGAACGCGACCTCGTCAAAGCCCATGTCATGCAGCTCCTTGCAGAGGCTGACGAGGTACGTGCGGATGAACGTGTTGTACGGGTCGACCCAGCCGCCGGAGCCGTCGGTATACGCGCTGCCGGACGCGGTCTGCAGCGCGGTGGCGGCGTAGCGCTCGGCCATGAGCGTGTCGACGCACGTGCTCACGACGGCGACGAGGTAGATGTTCTGCCCCTTGACGGTCCGGATTGCGTCGGCGAGCTCGGCCGTGCCGTTGACGCCGTAGGCCGCGGCGTCCGAGACGCCGGACTTCCAGCTCAGCGTGCCGCCGGGGGCCTTCATCTGCAGCACGAGGGCGTTGCCGCCCGCCGCCTTCACGGCGGAGGCCGCGCGCGTGAGCCCATCGGGCGTGATCTTGTCGGCCGTCAGGTACTGCGCGTGCAGCTCGGTGAGACCCTTGCCCGCGTCGGAGACGATGCCGGAATAGTCCGGGTCCTCGAGCACGACCTCGGTGTCGACCGTCTCGGGCTGGCCGTCCTCGGTGACGGGGGAGGGCGTTTCCATGATGGGGAAGACGACGTGCAGAGAGCCGTCGCTGTCATAGACGATGTATTTCTGGCCGGCGTAGAAGAGAATGACGGCCAGCACGATCAGCCCGGCGAGGATCCACAGGATCACCGGCCAGGCCTTGCCCCGGCTGCGCCGGGCGCGGTAAACGTCGTTGCGATGGGCGCGCATCGGCACACCTCCTTTGGGTCAGGCGGCGTCAGCCGCGGTTTTCAATGTCGCTGATGAGGGCGATGCGGCGCGCGTGGCGGCCGCCCTCAAACTCGGTGTTGAGGAACGTGTCCACGATCTTGAGCGCGAGGCCCGGGCCGAGCACGCGCGCACCCATGGCGAGGATGTTCGCGTCGTTGTGGCGGCGGGTCATCTCGGCGGAGTAGCAGTCGCCGCACAGGGCGGCGCGGATGCCCTTGACCTTGTTCGCGGAGATGGAGATGCCGATGCCGGTGCCGCAGATGAGGATGCCGCGCGCGCACTCCCCGCCCGCGACCGCGCGGGCCACGGCCTCGCCGTAGATGGGGTAGTCGCAGCTTTCCTCGCTGTAGGTGCCGAAGTCCTTATAGGCAAGGCCCAGCTCGTCCAGATGGCGCATGACCTCCTGCTTGAGGGCAAAGCCGCCGTGGTCACATCCGATCGCAATCATAAGTAATACCTCGATTTCTGTAAGTTTTCCCGGCGTTAAAACGGCCAGTCCGGGAGCCATTTGAGCACATTCCATGCGTAGTCGCGCGGGATCGTCACGCCCGTGAGCACGGGATAAAACAGCGCGAAGAGCACGCCGCTTGCCGCCGTGAAGGCGTACACGATGCCGAAATAGCCGCGCTGCCGCAGCCGGTCGAACACGTACCCGAGCGCGAGCACGAGAAAGAGCGTCGCCGCGAAGTAGTGGTATTCAAACGTCAGGCGCGAGATGAACACCCACGGCAGCACCTGCGCCAGATAGCCGACGAGAATAAAGAGCGCCGTGCGGTCGCGCTTCGCCGCGCGGTACGCGAGCACCGGCAGCGCCAGCAGCCCGCCCCAGCACAGCAGAGGGTTGACGAACGCGCCGATGGTCGACACCGTCCCGTCGCCGTACGACAGGTAGTAGAGGATCGGCCGCAGGTCGAGCAGCCACTGCCACCAGCGCGAGGCATACGGATGCGTGGCGACAAGGCCGGAATGATACGTGAACATGAAGCGCTGGTTTTCCAGCACGATGGCGGCGTATTCGCGCGTGAAGTACATGCCCGCGCCGTGCAGGCCGCGCGCCGCGCCGTAGGGGTAATAGCTCGCGTAGTAGATCATGCCCGGCACGAGCACGAAAAACACGAGGCAGAAGCCGATGTTGCCCAGCAGCCTGCGCGCATACCGGCGGCCGTCACCGGCCCGGTGCGCCCGCACGCCGGCAAAGATCCAGTGCAGCGCCCAGAGCACACCGAGGCCCGCCCCGGCGTAGAGACACGTCCACTTCGTGGCCGCGCCGATGCCGAAGGTGACGCCGCAGGCGGCGAGATGGCGCAGCCGCCCCTCCGTGAAGTACCGGTACAAAAACAGGTACATGAGCAGGATGAAAAAGGCTGCGAAGCTGTCGATCGTCGCGATGCGCGTCTGCGTCAGGTGCATGAAGTCGAACGCCAGCAGCGCCGCGCCGCACAGGGCCACGCGGTCGTCGCGGAACATCCGGCGCAGCAGGTCCCACATCAGCGGCAGCATGGCCGCGCCGAAGAGCGTGCCCATGAAGCGCCAGCCGAATGGCGTCATGCCGAAGAGCACGATGCCGAGCGAGAGGATCTCCTTGCCGAGCGGCGGGTGCGAGACTTCATACGGATACACGCCGCGCAGCTGCTCATAGGCCGTGCGCGCGTGGTAGATCTCGTCAAAATACGTGCTGTTGTAGTACGTGGATGCGGCGGGCACGGTGTCCGCTTCGTCACAGAGCGCGTCCGCGCTTGCGGGACCGGCAATGTCGCGCACGCCGATGCGGTCACCCTGCAGGTCATAGAGCGCGAGCTCGCCGAGCTCCATGTGCGCGCTCGCCGTGATGCGGACATAGGCCGCCGTCGCGGGCGCGGTGTCGGTCATTTCCGGCTGGAGCCACTTGAAGAGGCCGGCATAGCCCTGCGGCATCGTGCCGGCGGGCGTGAAGGTCACGCCATCAGTGGAATAGGCGAGGGTGTACTCGCCCGTGGACAGGCCGGGATAGTACCACACGGCGGCGATGGCGGTCTCGCGCTCGAGCGCGAGCACGGCCGATTCGCCCGCCTCGAACGAGCAGAACCGCTGCGGGTCGCGCGCGGAGCCGAGGCTAAAGAACGCTGCGACGGCGTACACCGCCGTCAGCACCGCGATGCCAAGCCCGCCGCGGCGGTCCGTGCGCCGGGGGATGGGTGCGCGCGCGGGCAAAACCAGATGCGCCAGCAGCACGAGCGTGAGCGTGATGGCGGCTGCGAGCAGAATGTACCGGAGCGCTGCCATGCGCGGTCCCTCCCTTCGCCGGAATGTGGATGGTCTATATTATAGTACAGCGCGGCGGCCCTGTCCAGAAAAGAATCCGCCGGAGGGGCGGCGGTACTTGACATCTGTCCGGAATAAAGTTAGAATAATGTGATTATATTTTTGGCGGCGGATGGAGCGCCGCCACGAATATCGTTATGTTCCCGGCGGGTGCGCTTGATGGCCCGCCTTTTCCAACTTGAAAGAATATCGTAGAAAAAATCTGAAGAAACGGAGGATCACAATTTCATATGTCGTTACCAATAGCACTCGGTTGTATCATCGCAGCGCTTGTGGTTGGTTGTATCCTTGGCGGGCTTTACCGCAAAAAGGTCTCGGAACGCGAGATCGGCAGTGCGGAAGAGAAGGCCAAGCAGATCATAAATGACGCCTATAAGAGTGCCGAGAGCAAGCGGCGCGAGACCCTGCTCGAGGCCAAGGAAGAGATCCACAAGAGCCGGACAGAGTACGAGCGTGAGGTCAAGGAGCGCCGTGCGGAGCTGCAGAAGCAGGAACGCCGCCTCCAGCAGAAGGAGGAGACGCTCGACCGCAAAACGGACACGCTCGACAAAAAGACGGACGCCCTCAACCAGAAGATCGCCGCGATCGACGCCAAGCAGAACGAGATCAATCAGCTCAAAAAGACCCAGATGGAGCTGCTCGAGAAGATCTCCGGCTATACGGTCGAGGAGGCCAAGGCCTTCCTCATCAACAGCCTGAAGGACGACGTCGTGCATGAGCAGGCGCTCATGGTCAAGGAGATCGAGGCTCAGTACAAGGACGAGGCCGACAGCCGCGCCCGCGAGATCATCGCCACCGCCATCCAGCGCTGCGCCGCCGACCATGCCAGCGAAGTGACCGTGTCGGTCGTGCCGCTGCCGAACGACGAGATGAAGGGCCGCATCATCGGCCGCGAGGGCCGCAACATCCGCGCCATCGAGACGCTCACCGGCTGCGACCTCATCATCGACGACACGCCCGAGGCAATCACGCTCTCAAGCTTCGACCCCGTGCGGCGCGAAGTCGCGCGCATCGCGCTCGAAAAGCTCATTCAGGACGGCCGTATCCATCCCGCCCGCATCGAGGAAATGGTCGCCAAGGCCCAGAAGGAGGTCAACGCCACCATCAAAGCCGAGGGTGAGCGCGCCGTTTTCGAGACGAACATCCACGGTCTGCATCCCGAGCTCATCAAGCTGCTCGGCCGCATGAAGTACCGCACCAGTTACGGCCAGAATGTGCTCAACCACTCCATCGAGGTTTCGCACATTGCCGGCCTGCTCGCTTCCGAGCTCGGCGTCGACGTGGCCACCGCCAAGCGCGCCGGCCTCCTGCACGACATCGGCAAGGCCATCGACCACGAGGTCGAGGGCAGCCACGTGACCATCGGCGTCAACATCGCCCGCAAGTACAAGGAGTCCGAGGAAGTCATCCACGCCATCGAGGCCCACCACGGCGACGTGGAGGCCCACACCGTCGTCGCCTGCCTCGTTCAGGCGGCCGACGCCATCTCCGCCGCGCGCCCCGGCGCCCGGCGCGAGAACATCGAGAACTATGTCAAGCGTCTCGAAAAGCTCGAGGAAGTCACCAAGAGCTTCCCCGGCATCGCCAACTGCTTTGCCATTCAGGCCGGCCGCGAGATCCGCATCATGGTCAAGCCCGAGGAGGTCTCGGAGGATCAGATGGTGCTGCTCGCGCGCGACATCGCCAAGAAGATCGAGGACGAGCTGACCTATCCCGGTCAGATCAAGGTCAATCTCCTGCGCGAGACCAAAGCCGTCGACTACGCGAAGTAAACCGAACAACGAATTGCAAAACGCCCGCCGGAAATCCGGCGGGCGTTTGTGCATCTGGTGCATTTTGGGAACAGCGGACGCAAGTGCCGATTTGCGACAGATGCATGAAAAAATGCACGAAAAACGAAAATGTTACATTTTTCGAGGGAACGCTTGACAAAACGGGAAAATTTATGGTAATATTTTGCCAGGAACTGATAGATATTGTTCCAAAATACGAAAGGAGAGTAAAATTCATGCCTTGGGATTGCCCGTTTTGCTTCCTCGGATGGCTGCATGATCAGTGGGGCTGGGACCCCGAAATGGCCGAGAAGTTCAGATCCATGTGCCCGAACAAGTAATTGATTTTTTGTGTGCTGTTAACCGGTAGCACGCTGTCAGCCCGCCCGGGGCTGAGCCAACCTTACGAGGCCTGACGCTTTGCGTCAGGCTTTGTTTTTTTGCCCGGTTTGACAGCCTGCGCGCGGGTGTGTAGAATGAAAATGCAAACGAGGTGTAGCAGGGGGTGGCAGAATGGACAAGAAAGTAAGCGCGCGGAAACGCGAGGATAAGCGGCGGGCACTTTTTCGGACCGTGTGGAGCTATGTGCTCTGCTTAGGTGCTGCGGCGCTGCTGTTTGCCTATGCATTCGTGCATTACGACGCGGAGACGGAGGCCAACACCTACCAGGTCACGACGCACCTGACAGACTATGCACTCTTTACCTCGCGCCACGGCGGCATTACGCTCCAGCTTTCGACTGAGGCGGGGGTGTTCTATTATGATGTGTTCTACGACAGTTCCCCGTGGAATGCGGTCAAGGAGGAAGAACGGGCACTGACCGAGACGCTTCAGCCGCTGGCGGATTGCCGCGCGGAGATAACTGTAGTGGTTTCCGATGAGAAAAACTATGCCTATGTGACCTCCTACGGCCTGGACGCGCTGCAGGCGGTGGAGGTGCGCGATGCGGAGGGAATTCTCTTTTCGTGCGACGGCCACAATCAGGATCAGAAAGTACGCCGCATCGAAACGATCATCGCGGCGGGCCTGCTGTTGGGTGGCTTTGCCGCATACCGGGCTGTGAAGCGCTTTCTCGGCGCGTGAGCGGGCGAGCCTGCTGCACCGTGGATAGAGAAGAAAGCAGACAGCAAAAAATCCGGCGCCCGCATCGCGGGCGCCGGATCTTGCTTTGTCTGTTGTTTTGCCGGGGCAGGGGGGAATCAGTACATACCGCCCATGTCCGGGGCAGCCGGAGCGGCCGGAGCGGCCTTCTCGGGCAGGTCGGCCACCAGGGACTCGGTGGTCAGGACCATGGAGGAGACGGACGCGGCGTTCTCGAGCGCGCTGCGGCAGACCTTGGTCGGGTCGACGATGCCGCTGTCGATCATGTCGCCGAAGGTGTCATGCGCGGCGTCGTAGCCGAAGTTGGCGTTCTTGCTCTTGCTGACCTTGTCGAGGATGACCGCACCCTCAACGCCGGCGTTGGCCGCGATCTGGCAGATCGGGGCGCGCAGGGCCGTGGCGATCATGTTCGCACCGGTCTTCTCATCGCCGGAGAGCTTGGCAGCGGTCGCCTGTGCGGCCTTGCTGGCCACGACATACGCCGTGCCGCCGCCGGCCACGATGCCCTCTTCGACGGCCGCGCGGGTCGCGTTGAGCGCGTCCTCGATGCGCAGCTTCTTTTCCTTCATCTCGGTCTCGGTCGCAGCGCCGACCTTGATGACCGCAACACCGCCGGACAGCTTTGCCAGGCGTTCCTGCAGCTTCTCCTTGTCGTACTCGGAGGTCGTCGTCTCGATCTGGGCGTGGATCTGCGCGATGCGGGCCTGGATGTCGTCCTTGGCCCCGGCGCCCTCGACGATGGTCGTGGTCTCCTTCGTGACCTTGACCTGACGTGCGCGGCCGAGCTGGGCCAGCGTGGTGTCCTTGAGCTCCATGCCGAGGTCGGTCGAGATGACCTGGCCGCCGGTCAGGATGGCGATGTCCTGCAGCATTTCCTTGCGGCGGTCGCCGAAGCCGGGGGCCTTGACGCACACGCAGGTGAACGTGCCGCGCAGCTTGTTGAGGATGATGGTGGCCAGCGCCTCGCCCTCGATGTCGTCGGCGATGATGACGAGCTTCTTGCCCGCATTCAGCACGGCCTCGAGCACCGGCAGGATCTCCTGAATGTTCGAGATCTTCTTGTCCGTGATGAGGATGAGCGCGTCGTCAATGACGGCCTCCATCTTGTCGTTGTCGGTGACCATATACGGGGTGACATAGCCGCGGTCGAACTGCATGCCCTCGACGACCTCGGAATAGGTCTCGGCGGTCTTGCTCTCCTCGACGGTGATGACGCCGTTCTGGCTGACCTTCTCCATCGCCTCGGCGATGAGCTCGCCGATGTGCTCGTCACTGGAAGAGATCGCGCCGACACGCGCGATGTCGCCGCTGCCGCTCACGGGCTTGGAGTTGGTGCGGATGGCATCGACGGCCGCCTCGGTCGCCTTCTGGATGCCGCGGCGCATGACCATCGGATTCGCGCCGGCGGCGAGGTTCTTCAGACCCTCGCGGATCATCGCCTGCGCCAGCACGGTGGCGGAGGTGGTGCCGTCGCCCGCGACGTCGTTGGTCTTGGTGCTCACTTCGCGGATGAGCTGCGCGCCCATGTTCTCAAACGGGTCCTCGAGCTCGATCTCTTTTGCGATCGTCACGCCGTCGTTCGTGATCAGCGGAGCGCCGAACTTCTTGCCCAGCACCACGTTGCGGCCCTTGGGGCCGAGGGTGATCTTGACGGTATCTGCAAGCTGATCCACGCCGCGCTGCAGCGCCTTGCGTGCTTCTTCACCATAAATGATCTGTTTTGCCATAATGATAGCCTCCTAAAATCAAAGCGGTTGGATTACTCGACGACGGCCAGAATGTCGCCCTGACGCACGATGGAATATTCCTCGCCGTCCACCTTCACAGTGGTGCCGGAGTACTTGCCGACGATCACGCGGTCGCCCGCGGCGACGGTCATCTTCACTTCGTTGCCGTCCACCATGCCGCCCGGGCCGACTTCCACGACCTCGAACATCTCGGGCTTCTCCTGCGCGGACGCTGCCAGGATCAGGCCGCTCTTCGTCTTTTCCTCAGCCTTGAACTGCTTGAGAATCACTCGGTCTGCCAACGGTTTGAGTTTCATGATCTATATGCCTCCTAATATTAAATACAAAAAAGCGATGCGTTAGCACTCAATTCCTATGAGTGCTAACGCATCATACTATACCACAATTTTTCGGATTATCAAGCCCCTGGCGAAATTTTTTTGTAAACGTTTTGTGACCGCGTTTTTTCGTCACGCGTGGACAAATTCGCGCGTCTCGTGGCCGCCCGCCGTATCGGGGTGGAAGAAGGCCATGTTTGCCGGCACGAGGAAGTTCACGCCGCCGGGGATGAGGTCAAAGTTCACGTGCTTGCTCCAGAGGGCCTCGCCGTCGATGTTCACGACGAGCTCGGTCTCGCTGTCGATCTCGAGATGGTCGCCCTCGAGGTGGGTGATGAGATTTGCCATCTCGCGGTAGCGGCCCTTGGCGTACTTGCCGACGAGCCGGATGAACGTCAGACGCGAGACATCGCGCACGACGAGAAACTCCAGCTTGCCGTTGTCGGGCCGGGAGTCGGGGATGGGGTTGAAGCCGCCGCCGTAGAACCGGCCGTTGCACGCGCAGATGAGCGACGTGCCGCCGGAATACTCCATGCCGCAGCCGCGCACGGTCAGCGGTTGGGCAATGCCCTTGAAGAGGTTGGCCACGGCGGACAGCACATAGCTGTCGTGGTACTGGTGCACCTCGGTGCCGATGCGCGCGTCGATGCCGACCGAGCAGATATTGATCGCGTAGCGTCCGCAGCACTCCATGACGTCAAGGGGGCGCACCTCGCCGCGCACGAGCTCCGCGAGGTCGAAAAAGCGCTCCTTCTCCTCACCGAACATTTTGATGAAGTCGTTGCCCGTGCCGCAGGGGAAGTGCGTCACAGCGACGTTATCGTGCCCGACGGCGCCGTTGACGCACTCGTTGAGCGTGCCGTCGCCGCCGCAGGCATACACCCGCAGCTCCTCGCCGGAGGCGGCCTCGGCCGCGATTTTTGCGCACGCGTCCATGGGCGCGGTGGTGATGTAGACCTCGTAGGCGTCCGCGCTGCCCTCGAGCGCGAGGCGCGCCTGCTCGGCCACGTATTCGTGCCGGTCCTTGCCGCCGGCGACGGGGTTGACGATGAACAGATGTTTCATAGCTCCATTCCTGCACTTTCGACAAAATAATACCATTACTATACCCCGCGCGGCGGGGGTGCGCAAGAGGGAAATCGTGAATATTTGCGGATTTTTAACTACCGGTGTTAAATATATGCGGCTGCGTGTCGGATATGCGGCCTCACACGTCCTTCGTGTACTGGAACAGATCGCAGCGGAGCGTGCCGTTGTAGAGCTTGCGCTTCTTGTCCGCCGGGCGGCCGAACGCGCGCTCAAACTCCGTGTGCGAGCTCAGGAGGTAGAGCCGCCAGTGCTCGGTTTTGGCATAGGCCGCGCCGAAGGCGGTGTAGAGCGCCTCGGCCTCGCGCTTTTCCATGAGGCGCTCGCCGTAGGGCGGATTCGTGACGATGACGCCGCGGTCGGTCGTCTGCGCGAATTCCCGCGCGTCCGCCACCGCGAAGGCGATGCAGTCGTCCACGCCGGCGCGGCGGGCATTGTCGCGCGCCATGGCGACGGCGCGGGGGTCAATGTCGGAGGCGAAGATGTGGTACTCGCCGTGAAACTCGCGTGCGCGCGCTTCCTCGCGCGCCTGCGGCCAGACCTCGGCCGGCAGCCACGCCCACTGCATGGCCGCAAAGTCGCGGCTGATGCCCGGCGCGCGGCCTTTGGCGGCCAGCGCCGCCTCGATGGCAATGGTGCCGCTGCCGCAAAACGGGTCGCAGAAATCGCCCCGGCCGCGGTAGCCCGCGATGTCCACGAGCGCGGCGGCCAGCGTCTCGCGCAGGGGCGCGGCCACGTGCGCCGGACGGTAGCCGCGCTTGTGCAGCGGCGTGCCGGTCGTGTCGAGATAGAGCGTGGCCGTGTCGTGCACGAGCGAGAACTGGATCTGGTACAGGACGCCGGTCTCGGCAAACCAGTTGACGCGGTAGCGCTGCTTGAGCGACTCGACGACGGCTTTTTTGATGATCTTCTGGCAGTCGGGCACCGAGTGCAGGGCAGACTCCAGACTGTAGCCTTTGACGGGGAAGGCCGCGTCCACGGGCAGGTACTGCGCCCACGGCAGGGCCTTCACCCCCTCGAAGAGCGCGTCAAACGTCGGGGCGGGGAAGCTGCCCAGCTCGAGCAGCACGCGCTCGCCGAAGCGGCAGCGGATGTTCATGCGCGCGATGTCCGCGTCCGTGCCCGTGCAGCGCACGCGGCCGTTTTCGGGCATGACGCTGCGCAGACCCATGTGGCGCAGCTCGTTGCCGAGCGGGCCCTCGAGCCCGAACAGGCACGGCACGCACAGTTTGTGCTCAGGCATCGGGCGTGTCCTCGGTTTCGTCAGATTTTTCGGGTTCCGCCGGGGTCTCCTCCGGCGTTTCCTCCGGGGCGGGTTCCGTGGCCTCCTCCGGGGCGGCTTCCGGCTCGGCCGGGGCTTCCTCCGGCTCGGTTTCCGGTTCGGCGGGCGTCTCGGGCGTCATGTCCACGAGCTCGAACGTGATGTCCGGCAGCTTCTGCTCGTCATACTTGCCGCAGAGGATGCGGATGAGCACGACGATGGCATAGATCAGGCAGGCGGCGGCCGCGACCGTCAGCCCCTCGACCCAGCCCTGCGGGATGCCGCCGACGTAGTCCACGCGCACGATGGCGTCGGGCAGGTAGTCGGCCGCGTCGTCGCTGTCGCCGATGGCGCCGATCTGCTGCAGATAGTCATGGTTGTCCGTGTACCAGCTGTAGAGCGCGGACGAGACGTCCTCCGGCATGGCCTTGACCGTGCCGGTGACGCGGATGAAGCTGTCAATGGAGTAGCTCTGGCCCTGCAGGATGCTGGTGGTCGCGTCGGCAATGGTCTGGACCGAGGCGTCCCACCGCGCGGGGAAGCGGAAGGCCACGAGCTGCCCGCCGATGGGCACAACGGCGTACTGCGCGCTGCCGCCGGCGGGGTCGTCAAATGTGTTGAGGATGAACACGATGTCGTGCTGCACGAACGTGCCTGGGTCGGCGTTGAACGCGCCGGAAATGCTCTGCGCGCCCCTGCCAAGGCGGAACACGCCGAAGCCGGACGCCGCCAGCAGCACCACGGCCGCCAGCACGCCCGCGATGCCGCGCCAGAGCGCGTGGTGCCAGCGCGCGCCGTGCCCGGCCTTCTGCGCGGGGGCTTCCGGAGCGGCCGTGACTTCCGGGGCCGGGGTGGTCTCCGGCTGGGTGGTTTGTTCGATGTTCGTGGTTTCCGGTGCGGCCGTATCGGGGGCCTGCTGGGCCGGGGTCTTGTTTTCGTCCATGTGGAACTCCTTTCTCAGATCGTGGCGGCGGTGTCAAGCATGGCGTCGAGCACGCAGCAGGCGAGCGCGGCCTCCATGACCGGGATCGCCCGCGGGGCGAGGCACGGGTCGTGCCGGCCGTTGATGCGCAGCGGTGTTTCCTCCATCGTGGCCAGGTCGACCGACGGCTGCTCGCACGCGATCGACGGCGTGGGCCGCAGGGCCATGCGCACGACGAGCGGCATGCCGTTGGTGATGCCGCCGTTGATGCCGCCGGCATTGTTGGACGCCATGGTGATGCGCCCGTTTTTCAGGCGGATGGGGTCGTTGGCCTCGCTGCCGCGCATTTCGGCGAGGGCGAAGCCGCGGCCGAACTCCACGCCCTTCACGCCGGGGATGGCATAGAGCATGCCGGCGATGCGGCTCTCCATGCCGCCGAAGAGCAGCCCGCCGACGCCGGCGGGCACGCCCGTGACGACGCACTCAAGCTCGCTGCCGACGGAGTCGCCGGCGCTGCGCGCGTCGAGAATGGCGCGCTTCATGTCAAAGTTGAGCTCCCGGCCTGTCGCCTGGCCGACGCGCACGGCGTTGGCCGTGATCGTGATGCCGCGGCGCTCAAGGATCTGCCGGCAGACCGCCCCGGCGAACACCAGACACGCCGTGAGCCGGCCGCTGAACGGGCCGCCGCCGCGCAGGTCGGCGTGGCCGCCGAAGCGCACGGTCGCCGCGTAGTCCGCGTGGCTCGGGCGCGGGATCTCCGGGTGGTAGGCCGCGCTGTTCTGGTCCTTGTTGCGGAAGATGGCCGAGATCGGCGCGCCGGTCGTCACGCCGTTGAGAATGCCGCTCATCACGAGCGGGTCGTCCGTCTCCGAGCGGTGGGTCGTCAGGTCGGACGAGCCGGGCGCGCGCCGGCGCATCTGGATGCGCACGGCGTCCATGTCGATGGCCTCGCCGGCCGGGACCCCGTCGAGTACGACGCCGATCGCCGGGCCGTGCGACTCGCCGAAGATCGTCACTTTTACGCGTTCGCCATAGGTATTCATGCGTTTGCCTCGCTGTTCGTTCAAAATAAAGGATACAGATAACCATACAACATTTTTCCGGTCTTGTAAATGCCTTTTCCATGCGCGCGGGGGCCGTGGGCGCGCGGATTTTACAGATTGGACATGAAAACGCCCCGCCGGTTGTTTTATAATAAGAATAAATTGTGAAAATGATACCCGGCGCGGTCCGCGCCGGTGAAGGAGGCAACATCACATGAGCCAGAAAGTGCTCGTCGTGGAGGACGATAGCAACATCGCAGAGCTGCTGCGCCTGTACCTGCAGAAGGACGGGTTCGAGGTCTCGCACGCGGCCGACGGCGGCAAGGCCGTCGAGATGGCCAAGGAGATTCAGCCCGACCTCGTGCTGCTCGATATCATGCTGCCCGTCATGGACGGCTGGCAGGTCTGCCGCGAGCTGCGCAAGACCATGAAAATGCCCATCATCATGCTCACCGCCAAGGGCGAGACCGAGGACAAGGTCTCCGGCCTGGAGATGGGCGCGGATGACTACATCGTCAAGCCCTTCGAGGTCAAGGAGCTGCTTGCGCGCGTGCACGCCGTGCTGCGCCGCACCGGCGACGACGGCAAGCCCAAGAGCAAGAAGCTCACGTTCGACAAGCTCGTCATCAACCTCGACTCCTATGAGCTGATCGTCGACGGCAAAAAGATCGACACGCCGCCCAAGGAGATGGAGCTGCTGTACCACCTCGCGGCCACGCCCAACCGCGTCTACACCCGCAACCAGCTGCTCGACGAGGTGTGGGGCTTCGACTACTTCGGCGACAGCCGCACCGTGGACGTGCACATCAAGCGCCTGCGCGAAAAGCTCGAGGGCGTGTCCGACAAGTGGGCGCTCAAGACTGTCTGGGGCGTGGGCTATAAGTTTGAAGCGGAAGAGACGTAAGTGAAAAGCATCTATTTCAAAAACTTCGCCGCGACCGCCGTCATGGTCATGTTCAGCTTCCTCATCCTCGGCACGGCGTTCGTGTTCCTCGGCCGCAGCTATGTCATCAGCGAATACCGCGACAACATGGTCTCCAACGCCGAGGAGGTCAGCCACGCCGCGCAGGCACTCGTGCGCGACGGCGAGCTCTCCAACTGGGATCTGCGTATGGTCATCAGCACCCTTGCACAATCTACCGGTAACCACATCTTCATCACGGACACCGACGGGACGATCGTCTCCTGCTCGTGCCGCAACATCGCCTGCGAGCACCTCGGCCGCACGATCGGCACCGCGTCGATGATCCAGCTGCGCAGCGACGGCAAGCTCAACCTCATCACGAGCCTCGGCGGGTTTTACGCCTCTGCGCACTACGTCGTCGCGCAGCCGATCACCATCGGCGCGGCCGCGCGCGTGGTCGGCTATGTGTTCGTGGCCACGAACAGCGCCACGATCATCGACGGCTGGCGCACGTTCGTGTGGGTGTTTCTCGCCGCGTCCGCCGCCGTGATGATGATCGCGCTGCTGCTCTCGCTCGTGACGAGCAAGCGCATGGCCCAGCCGCTTGACGAGATGGCCGTCGCGGCCAAGAAGTTCGCCCACGGCGACTTCTCCGCCCGCGTCACGGACGACGGACGCACCGATGAGGTCGGCGCGCTCATCTCGGCGTTCAACACCATGGCAGACTCGCTCGAGACGAGCGAGCAGCGCCGAAACGCCTTCATTGCCAACGTCTCGCACGAGCTCAAGACCCCCATGACCACCATCGCCGGCTTTGCCGACGGCATTCTCGACGGCACGATCCCCAAGGATCAGGAGGACAAGTACCTCGCCACCATCGCCGACGAGACGCGCCGGCTCTCGCGTCTCGTGCGCAGCATGCTCGACATGTCGCGCCTTGAGAGCACGGGCGAGGATCTGACGCGCCGGCGCGAGTTTGACATCTCGGAGAAGATCGTCAGCACTATGCTCAGCTTTGAGGCGCGCGCCGACGACAAGCAGCTCGACGTCGATCTGCAGCTGCCCGAGGACTCCATGCAGGTGCTCGCCGACCCCGACGCCATCACGCGCGTGCTCTATAACCTGATGGACAACGCCGTCAAGTTCGCCGCGCCCGGCAGCACGCTGTGCGTCTCGCTCTGGAAGTCGGAGGGCAAGGCCTATATCTCCGTGCGCGACCACGGCGAGACCATTCCGCCCGACGACCTGCCGTTCATTTTCGACCGCTTCCACAAGTCCGACCGCAGCCGCAGCCTCGACCGCGACGGCGTGGGTCTCGGATTGTACCTGGTCAAGAGCATCCTCGACGCGCACGGCGAGGACATCGCCGTCACGAGCCGCGACGGGGTGACGGAGTTCGTGTTCACGCTCACGCTCGCAAAGCCCGCGCCCAAGCCCACCGCCAAGCCCGAGAGCACCGGCCGCCGGGGCGGACGCAAGAGTTCATGATTTGTTCGCGGAATTCATAAAATGTTTGTTTTCCATTCATAAGCAGCACAAAATCACGTGCTATCATCAAATCGTTCCTTGGGAGGGACACCACAATGTACGACAATGTCCGCAAACCGGAGTCCGACTGGTATGAGGCCGGCTATACCGCGCCCCGCACCGATGCCGCAGGCACCGGCTGCTACGACTCCTACTGGAGCCCGTCGCAGGCCGCCGCGCCGAAGAAAAAGCCCCATCAGGGGCTGAAGATCACGATGATCATCCTCGGCGTGCTCGTACTCATCATCGCGTCCTGCTATGTGTTCGCCGGCCGCGGCCGGGAGGCCATCTCCGGCGACGGTGAGCCGGGCCAGCACGGCAGCGTGACGCTCCCCCGCAAGGACACGGACGATGACACCACCGTCACCGGCAAGAACGAGCTGCCGGCCGCGCCGACCGATCCGAGTGTGACCATGACGCTCCAGCCCGCCGGGGGCAGCGCGCTCTCGCTGCAGAGCGTGTATGCCAAGTGCCTGCCGTCCGTCGTCGGCATCCATGCCGACATCAGCCGCGGCGAATACAGCACCGGCACCGGCGTCGTGCTCACTGCCGATGGCTACATCGTCACGAACACGCACGTGCTCGACGGTGCCAAGGCCGTCACCGTGACGACCTCGGACGGTACCGAGTACAGCGGCAAGCTCGTCGGCGCGGACGCCGTGAGCGACATCGCCGTGCTCAAGATCGAGGCGCAGGGCCTCACGCCCGCCGAATTCGGCGACTCCAGCTCCCTGCAGGTCGGCGACGACGTCGTGTCCATCGGCAACCCGCTCGGCGAACAGCTGCGCTGGACGATGACCAACGGCATCATCTCCGCCATCAACCGCGACATGGTCTATAACGGGCACAGCATGACGCTCCTGCAGACCAATGCCGCCATCAATGAAGGCAACTCCGGCGGCCCGCTCATCAATATGTATGGGCAGGTGATCGGCATCACGAACATGAAGGCGCTGTCCACCGGCGTGGAGGGCATCGGCTTCGCGATCCCGACGGCGTCCATCCGCCCGATCGTCAATGCGCTGCTCGCTGACGGCCGCGTTTCCGGCCGCGTGAGCATCGGCATCACCGTGGGCGCGGTGTCCTCCGCCGCTTCCGAATACTACGATCTGCCCGAGGGGCTGTATATCAGCGCCGTCGCCGAGGGCTCGGACGCCGAAAAGCAGGGCATCCAGTCCGGCGATATGCTGCTGGCCGTCAACGGTCAGGCCGTGACCACCACCTATGATGTCAGCGCCGTCAAGGACGGGCTGAAGGTGGGCGACACCGTCACGCTGACCATCTACCGCGACGGCAAAACGTTCGACGTCGACGTCAAGCTCGTCGATACGAACGACATCTCTTAATTTGCTAGTTTCTCCCTCCTCATATTCTCCTCTCTATTGAACGAACCCCAGATGGGTAAAACCATCTGGGGTTTGTTCTATGTTTGGGTAAAAATGATGCTGCTGCGCTGTGAAATTGAGCCGCAGGGGAGCCCGAGGGGGCAAGGCCCGCCTCGGTTTCGATGCTGCGAGCTTGCGCAGCAAGCCGACGAACCCCAGGCGGCTTGCCGTCTGGGGTTTGTTCTATATTGGGGTGGAAAATGATGCGGCAGGTCATGTGATCGAGCAGCAGGGGAGCCCGAGGGGGCAAGGCCCGCCTCGGATGAAATTTTTGCATTGCCTCTGGCAATGCCTTCTCCGCAAGGGGAAGGCTTTCCAGATCCGGACCTTCCGGCGTCTGCGGTGATGTACTGTACCCCTGTCACGCCAGCACAGCCGTGAAGCAGTGCCACTCCTCGAGCGTGTCGTGCGCCGTGACGGTGAAGCCCGCGCGCGTGAGCGCGGCGGCCACCTCATCCTCGCGCCCGTCGATGATGCCCGAGCACACGAACGTGCCGCCCGGGGCGAGAAACGCCGGGGCCAGCGCGGCCAGCGGGATGATGACATCGGCCACGATGTTCGCCAGCACAAGATCATACCCCGTGCCGAGACGGCGGCGCAGGCCCGCGTCGGCGAGAATGTCGCCTGCGCAGACGGTGAACCTGTCCTCATAAAAGCCGTTGAGCGCGGCGTTGGCCGCCGCGACCTCGGGGGCCTTGGGGTCAATGTCGCAACCGGTGACGTGCGCGCAGCCGAGCAGCAGCGCGCCGATGCCGAGGATGCCGCTGCCGCAGCCGAGGTCGAGCACCGTCCTGCCCGCGCCGGCGCAGTGCTCGAGCGCGGCGAGGCACATGCGCGTCGTGGCGTGGCTGCCGGTGCCGAAGATGAGGCCCGGGTCGAGCCGCAGCGGCAGGCGGCCGTCCGCCGGTGCGTCGAGCCACTCGGGCACGACGACGAGCCGTTCGCCGACTTCAATGGGCTGATAGTACTGCCGCCAGTTATTCTCCCAGTCGCTGTCGCGCACGGTCGCGGTCGTCAGCGCGCGGCCGATGCCGGCGCGGATGGTTTCCAGCTGCGCGCGGCCGTCGTCATCGTCGGCGAGGTAGAACTTGATGCGCGACACGCCGCGAAACTGCGCCTCGAGCGCGTCGTCCACGTAGTCCCAGTACTGGTGGTTCTGCTCCAAAAACTGCTGAAAATCCGTCTCGTCCTCCACGACCATGCCGCCCGCGCCCAGCTCGGCCAGCTGCGCGCAGACGTCGTCGATCTCGTCGCTGCGGGTGGGGACGGACACTTCGATCCATTGCATAAGGCATTGCCTCCTTTGTGCGTTTTCCTGCGCCGATGATAGCACAGCGGGGCCGGGAATGCAAGAACGCGAAAAAGGTCCCTGCGGCATTGCCGCAGGGACCTTGTGGAGATCGGGATGCTTACTCCGCCTCGTCGGAGATGAGGCCGTAGCCGCCGTTTGTGCGCCGGTAGACGACCGACACGGCACCGTCGGCCGCGACATCGCGAAAGACGAAGAACGTGTGCTCGAGCAGGTCCATCTGCAGGATCGCTTCCTCGACGCTCATGGGCTTGATGGGGAAGCGCTTGCGGCGCACGACCTCGAACGCGCCGGCCTCGACCGTGTCGTCCGCGGGGACGTACTCCGGCTGCACCTCGCGCTCAAAGGCACCCTCGCGCAGCTTCTTGGCCAGACGGGTCTTGTTCTTGCGGATCTGGCGCTCGATCGTTGCCACGGCGGAGTCAACGGAGGCGTACATGTCGCTCGTCGTCTCGTGGGCGCGGAAGAACGTGCCGTTGTTCTTGATCGTGATCTCGGCCGTGAAGCGGCCGCGCTCCGTGCTGAAGGTGACGTTTGCCTCGCTTTCGGTGCGGAAGAGCCGGTCGATCTTGCTGACCTTTTTCTCCGCGTACGCACGCAGGGAATCGGACGGGGCCATTTTCTTTTCGATGAACGTGAACTTCATAAAACGCCACTCCTTTCAGGTGTTCCACTCCGGGTCGCCCCGGAGCTGTTGACTACAGTGTAACCGGTTTCGCGGCAAAAAGAAAGGGACATTTTGTGAATATTTTCTCAATTGCCGCATCTCCGGTAAATTTTTTGTGCGGGGCAGGGGAACTCAGCCCTTCTTGGCCTCTGCCTTGGCGAGGAACTTGTCCGCCATGATGAGAAAGCGCTCGTGCGTGCCCTGGCCGATGGGGCCGGCGTCGTCTTCCGCCGTGACGCGGAACACGAGGCGGCGGCGGTCGACCTCGACGAGCTCGGCCCTCGCTGTGACGTGCATGCCGACGGGCGTCGCCGCGTCGTGCGACACGTCGAGCTTCGTGCCGACGCTGCTCTGGCCTTCCTCCAGACCGTCGGCAATGGCGTTGCAGGCGGCGTTTTCCATCAGGGCGATCATGTACGGCGTGGCGAACACCGGCAGTGCGCCGGAGCCGACCGCAGCCGCGGTATTTTCAGGCGTCACGACGGCGGAAGCGGTGCCGACGGCGCCAACGGAAATGGACATGGTTATCGTCTCCTTTACTTTTGTGAGTACCCCCCGGCTGACAACTGGGGGTAAAAGTAGTTTAACATGATTTTTTCGGGAACGCAACCCAAATTGCAGACAAGCGCCCGGCCCGTGTTAACGTTGTGTCATTCCTTGCAGGACGGGGGGCGCGGTGCTATAATATAAAATTGTCCGATCGGGTCATTTCCGGCCGGACACGTCCCGCCGAAGCCATCGGCGGAGATCATTTGGCTTCCGCCATCGCCATTGGCGGAGCAGGGAGGAAAAACAATGAAAAACACCGAAAAAACCATGGACAAGATCGTCGCCCTGTGCAAGAACCGCGGCTTTGTGTACCCCGGTTCCGAGATCTACGGCGGCCTCGCCAACTCCTGGGACTACGGCCCGCTCGGCGTGGAGCTGAAAAACAACGTCAAGCGCGCCTGGTGGCAGAAGTTCGTGCAGGAAAACCCCTACAACGTCGGGCTCGACTCCGCCATCCTCATGAACCCGCAGGTCTGGGTGGCTTCCGGCCACGTGACGACGTTCAATGACCCGCTCATCGACTGCAAGTCCTGCAAGATGCGCCACCGCGCCGACAAGCTCATCGAGGGCTGGCTGGCCGAGAACCCCATGCCCGACGTGAATGTCGAGGCCATGACCAACGACGAGATGGTCGCCTTCATCCGCGCGCAGCAGATCCCCTGCCCGGGCTGCGGCAAGAGCGACTTTACCGATATCCGCAAGTTCAACCTCATGTTCAAGACCCACCAGGGCGTGACCGAGGATACGGCCGCCGAGGTGTATCTGCGCCCCGAGACCGCGCAGGGCATTTTCGTCAACTTCAAGAACATCCAGCGCACCACGCGCCGCAAGATCCCGTTCGGCGTCTGCCAGATCGGCAAGAGCTTCCGCAACGAGATCACGCCGGGCAACTTCATTTTCCGCATCCGCGAGTTTGAGCAGATGGAGCTGGAGTTCTTCTGCGAGCCGGACACTGACCTTGAGTGGTTCGACTACTGGCGCAGCTTCTGCCACGAGTGGCTCAAGGGCCTGAACATGCACGATGAGAACCTCCGCCTGCGCGACCATGAGAAGGAGGAGCTGAGCTTCTACTCCAAGGCCACGACCGACTTTGAGTATCTGTTCCCGTTCGGCTGGGGCGAGCTCTGGGGCGTCGCCGACCGCACGAACTACGACCTGACCCAGCACCAGAAGTTCTCCGGCCAGGACATGGACTATTTCGACCAGGAGAAAAACGAGCACTACATCCCCTACGTCATCGAGCCGTCGCTCGGCGCCGACCGCGTGACGCTGGCCTTCCTGTGCGAGGCATATGACGAGGAGGTCGTGGACGAGGCCAAGAACGACACCCGCGTCGTCATGCACTTCCACCCGGCGCTCGCACCGTTCAAGTGCGCGGTGCTGCCGCTGTCGAAAAAGCTCTCCGAGCCCGCGACCGAGCTCTACCACAAGCTGCAGAAGCGCTTCATGTGCGACTATGACGAGGCCGGCTCCATCGGCAAGCGCTACCGCCGCCAGGACGAGATCGGCACGCCGTACTGCGTGACGTTCGACTTTGACTCTGCCGCCGACGGCTGCGTGACCGTGCGCGACCGCGACTCCATGCAGCAGGAGCGCATCCCCATGGAGCAGCTGGAGGATTACATCGCCGCGCGCATCCGGTTTTAAGCCATGCCGAAGATCGTCCCGCCGCCGGATCCCACCGCGAAGGAGGAGCCCGGCGCGCAGATCGCCCGCTGGCTCGGGCCCGTGGGCGGCGGCTTCGTGCTGCTGCTGTCGGTGCTGATGGTGGTGTTCTGCCTCACGCGGGGCGCAAACCCCGTGCCGGGCTACACGCCGCCGCACGACAGCGACTATTACGCCCAGCATCTCGACGAGCTTGCGCAGGAGCTCAATGAAAATGTCCTGCCCGTGCTCGACGAGACCGCGCACGCCGAGGCGGGGGACGGTACCGTTACCGTGACAGCATCGGAAAAGGAATACGTGCCCGTGCGCGGTGCGGTGCTGAAGTTTTACGACGCGGCGCTCTTTACATTCGAGAAAGCAAATTAGAATAGAGAAAAGGAAGAATCAACATGAAACACGGATTTATCAAGGTTGCAGCGGCTGCTCCCGAGATCCGGGTAGCAGACCCGATGTTCAATGCGGATGCCGTCATCCGCGCCATGGACGAGCACGCACGCCTCGGCGTGAAGGTGCTCGTGTTCCCGGAGCTGACGCTCACGGGCGCCACCTGCGGCGATCTGTTCTACCAGAACACCCTGCTCGCGGGCGCGGCGGCCGCGCTCGAAAAGGTCGTCAAGGCGTCCGAAGGCAAGGACATGCTCGTGTTCGTCGGCCTGCCGGTCGCGCAGGGCGCGAAGGTGTATGACGCGGCGGCCGCCGTGTGCAACGGCGAACTGCTCGGCGTCGTGCCGGCGAGCTGCCCGGGCGACAAGCACTTCGCCCTGCCCGGCGCGCTGCTCGACGATATTCAGATCGGCTCCCTCGGCCCGGTCGACTTCCACCCGCAGCAGCTGTTCCAGCACAGCGAAGTCAGCGAGCTGAACGTCGCCGTGCTCGTCGGCGCGGACGTGTCCGCCCCGGTGTCCCCGGCCGTGCGCCACGCGCTCGCCGGTGCGACCGTGCTCGTCGAGATGGCGGGCTTCCCGATGGCGACGGACTCCGCCTGCCGCGTGACCACCGCCGTGCGCGCCGAGAGCGCGAAGCTGCACGCCGGCGTCGTGCTGGCGGCCCCCGGCTTCGGCGAGTCGAGCACCGACGCGACGTATTCCGGCCTGTGCCTCGTCGCCGAGGACGGCAAGGTGCTCGAGAGCGCCGAGGACGGCTGCTCCGATATCGTGACCGAGCTCGACGTGCAGCTGCTCATCGCCGCGCGCCGCAAGGACGCGACCTTCACCGGCGACGCTGCGTCCTACGTCGTCACCGAGTGGGGCGAGGGCGTGGAGGAGACCGTGCTCACCCGCCCGTTCGGCAAGTACCCCTACCGCCCGGACGACCCGGCCGATTATCACGCCGCGGCCAAGCGCCTGCTGCACATGCAGGCCGCCAGCCTCGTGCGCCGCATGCAGTACGCCAATCTCAAGCACCCGGTCGTCGGCATCTCCGGCGGCGTGGACTCCACGCTCGCCGTCATCATCTGCGCCGAGGCCGTGAAGATGATGGGCCTGCCGGCCGATTACGTCACCGCCGTGACCATGCCGTGCTTCGGCACGACCGACCGCACGAAGTCCAACGCCATCATCGTGTCCGAGCAGCTCGGCGCGACCGTGCGCGTCATCGACATCGGCGAGAGCGTCATGCAGCACTTCAAGGACATCGGCCACGACCCCGAAAACCGCAACGTCGTGTACGAAAACTCGCAGGCGCGCGAGCGCACCCAGATCCTCATGGACGTGGCCAACGGCTTTGCCGACGGCGGCATCCATGTCGGTACCGAGGACATGAGCGAGTTTGCCGACGGCTGGTGCACCTACAACGGCGACCACATCTCCATGTACGACGTCAACGCCGGCTCCACCAAGACCATGGTGCAGATGGTCGTGCGCTACGTCGCCGAGACGACGGACGACAAAGTGCTCGCCAAGGCCCTGCTCGACGTGCTCGACACGCCGGTCAGCCCCGAGCTGCTGCCCCCGACGCGCAACGGCGAGATCGCCCAGAAGAGCGAGGACTCCGTCGGCCCGTACAACCTCCAGGACTTCTTCCTGTACTATCTGGTCGATCACGGCTTCGCGCCCGAGAAGGTGCTGCGCCTGGCCGACATCGCCTATGGCGACGAGTTTGACCACGCAACGCTCAAAAAGTGGCTGCGCAGCTACTGCCGCCGCCTCTTCAGCCAGCAGTTCAAGCGCTCCTGCCTGCAGGACGGCCCGACGCTCAACGGCTTCAGCTTCTCGCCGCGCACCGGCTTCAGCATGCCGTCCGACGGGTCGGACGCGCTGTATCTGGCGACCGTGGACGCGCTGAAATGATCTTATAAAAAATTGTCATGGGCGGACGTGCAAAGTTTGCGCGTCCGCTCTTGATTTTTTGCGCCGGATTGGGTATCATACTCGTGCGCTATATCCCGCCCGAAGCGGGAACAGCAGCTTAGGAGGTATTCAAAATGAACAACAGCAATGGTAAGACCCGGCGTCTGGCTGGGCTTGCACTCTTCACCGCCATCGTCGTCGTGCTGCAGCTGCTCGGCAGCTTCATCAAGGTCGGCCCGTTCGCCGTGTCGCTCGTGCTGATCCCAATCGTGGTCGGCGCAGCCGTTTACGGCGTGAGCGCCGGCGCGTGGCTCGGCTTCGTGTTTGGCGTCGTCGTCACGATCGCCGTCGTCACCGGCGCCGATCAGGGCGGCTACATCATGTTTTCCGCGCGCCCGGTCATGACCGTGCTCGTCTGCCTCATCAAGGGCACGGCGGCCGGCCTCGTCGCCGGTGCGCTCTATCGCGCCATCGGCAAAAAGCACGCGCTCGCGGGCGTTATCGTCGCGGCCGCGGCCGCCCCGGTCGTCAACACCGGGCTGTTCGTGCTCGCCATGGTGCTGTTTTATCAGCCGCAGCTGCAGGCATGGGCCGGCGGCACGGCTGTCGCGACCTATATTGTCACGACCCTCGTGGGCGTGAATTTCCTGCTCGAGCTGGGCGTGAACCTCGTCCTGAGCCCGACCATCACCCGGCTGATCGCGGCCGGCAAGAAAGGCCCGGTGGACTGATATGCTGCTGGCTCTGGACGTTGGCAATACGAATATTGTGATCGGTTTTCTCGACGAGTCCGGCATCCGCAACATTGCCCGTCTGGAGACCGACCGCGACAAGACCGCGCACGAGTACGCCATCTCGCTGCGGCAGGTGATCGAGTTTTCCGGCATCACGCCGGAGAACATCGACGGCGCCATTTTGTCGTCCGTCGTGCCGCCAATCAACGGCGCGCTCATCGCCGCCGTGCGCATGATCACGGGCAACCGCCCGCTCGTCGTCGGCCCCGGCATGAAAACGGGGCTGAACATTGCGCTCGACAATCCCGCCGCCATGGGCAGCGACCTCGTCGTCGGCGCGGCCGCCGCGCTGGCCATTCATAAGCCGCCGCTCATCATCATCGACATGGGCACGGCCACCACCATGACCGTGATCGACCGCGAGGCGCGCGTGCTCGGCGGGGCCATCATCCCCGGCGTGGGCATCTCGCTCGAGGCGCTCGCAAGTGGCACGTCGCAGCTGCCGCACATCTCGCTCGACGCGCCGAAAAAGTGCATCAGCTCCGACACGGTCGAGGCCATGCGCTCCGGCAGCGTCTACGGCACGGCCGCCATGCTCGACGGCATGATCGAGCGCATGGAGGCCGAGCTCGGCGAGCCCGCCGCCGTCATTGCGACCGGTGGCCTCGGCGGCTGCATCATCCCGTATTGCCGGCGCGAGATCACGTACGACAAGAACCTGCTGCTCAACGGCCTGTGGGCCCTGTATCAGAAAAATAAGCGCAAACGCTAAGTGCGCGCACCGACGCAGCGGCGTCACGGAGACAGCTCCGTGACGCCGCTGTTTTTTTGACGCATTATGCCGGTCACGCGAGCGCGCAAAAAAGCCAGCCACGGCGGGTGCCGTGACTGGCTTTGTATGTTTTTTGCTCAGCGCTTTTTCTTGTTGCCGAAAATGCCGCTGCGGCCCTCGCTGACCGATTCGTTCATCGCGTCGGCATAGGCGCGCAGGCGCTCCTTCTGCTCGGATGTCATGTTCTTCGGCACCGTGACCGTGATCGTGACGAACTGGTCGCCGCGGCCGCCGCCCTTGCTCTGCAGGTACGGGATGCCCTTGCCGCGCAGACGGAACACGCTGCCCGGCTGCGTCCCCTCGGGGATGGTGAGCTTGACGCGGCCGTCAATGGTCGGCACCTCGATCTCGGCGCCGAGCGCCGCCTGGGCAAACGACACCGGCATCTCCATGAGCACGGAGTTGCCGTCGCGCTCGAAGAGCGGGTGCGGCTTGACAAAGACCGTGATGAGCAGATCGCCCGCCGGTCCGCCGTCAAGCCCGGCGTTGCCCTTACCGCGCAGATTCAGCGTCTGGCCGTCGTCGATGCCGGCCGGGATCTTGACCTTGATGGTCTGATTCTTGCGCACGGCACCGCGGCCGCCGCAGCGCGGACACGGCTGGTGGATGATCTTGCCGCGGCCGCCGCACTTCTTGCATGCGCCGCTGGTCTGCACCATGCCGAACGGGGTGCGCTGCGTGGTGCGCACGCTGCCGGTGCCCTTGCAGTCCGGGCAGACCTCCGGCGTGGTGCCGGGGGCGCAGCCGGTGCCCTTGCAGTCCGGGCACTGCTCGACACGGCCGACGTTGATCTCCTTCTCGCAGCCGAACGCCGCCTCTTCAAAGGTGATGTTCAGGCGCACGCGCAGATTGTCGCCCCGGCGCGGGCCGCTGCGCTGGGTCTGTCCGCCGCCGAAGCCGCCGCCGAAGATATCGCCGAAGATATCCCCGAAGCCGCCGCCGAAAATGTCCCCAAAGCCGCCGAAGCCGCCGAAACCGGCCCCGCCGGGGCCGCCGGCGGACGGGTCGAACGCCGCATGGCCGAACTGGTCATACTTCGCGCGCTTGTCGGGATCGGACAGCACCTCGTAGGCCTCGTTGATCTCCTTGAAGCGCTCCTCGCATTCCTTATCGCCCGGATGCAGATCCGGGTGGTTGGCCTTGGCCAGCTTGCGGTAGGCTTTTTTGATCTCGTCCTCGGATGCGCTTTTTTCAACACCGAGCACTTCATAATAATCTCGTTTTTCAGCCATACATGAACCTCAACTGTCTATGGATTCCCCCGCGCGGGGGTCAGAAAGCCCCAAATGCGGGCGCGCTTGTTCGGCGCGCCCGCGTTGCTTTGCCCGTGTCGGGGGCGGGGTGTTTACTTCTTGTCGTCGTCAACGACGGTGTAGTCCGCGTCGTAGTACTGCTGGCCGTTGTCGCCGCCCTTGGAGCAGTCGTTGCTCTGGCAGTTCGGGTCACAGCCCGGGTTCGCGCCCGGCTGGCCGCCCTGCGGGTTGGCCTGCTGGTACATCTTCTCGCTGAGCTTGTAGAACACCTGCGTCAGCGCCTCGGTCGCGGCCTTGATGGCTGCGGTGTCGCTGCCCTTGAGGGTCTCCTTGAGCTCGTTGAGCTTGCTCTCGACCTCGGCCTTCTCGGCTGCGTCGACCTTGTCGCCCAGCTCCTCGAGCGTGCGCTCGGTCTGGTAGACCATCTGGTCGCCCTGGTTGCGGGTGTCGATCTCTTCCTTGCGCTTGGCGTCCTCGGCGGCGTACTGCTCCGCCTCGCGGACGGCCTTGTCCACGTCCTCCTTGGACATGTTGGTCGAGGAGGTGATGGTGATGTGCTGCTCCTTGCCGGTGCCGAGGTCCTTGGCGGAGACGTTCACGATGCCGTTGGCGTCGATGTCGAACGTGACCTCGATCTGCGGCACGCCGCGGCGGGCCGGGGCGATGCCGTCGAGCTGGAAGCGGCCGAGGCTCTTGTTGTAAGCGGCCATCTCACGCTCGCCCTGCAGGACGTTGACCTCGACAGAGGTCTGGTTGTCGGCCGCGGTGGAGAACACCTGGCTCTTCTTGGTCGGGATGGTGGTGTTGCGCTCGATGAGCTTCGTGCACACGCCGCCGAGGGTCTCGATGCCGAGGGACAGCGGGGTCACGTCGAGCAGGACCACGCCCGCGACGTCGCCGCCGAGCACGCCGCCCTGGATGGCAGCACCGTCGGCCACGCACTCATCGGGGTTGATGCCCTTGAAGCCTTCCTTGCCGGTGAGCTTCTTGACCATTTCCTGCACGGCCGGGACACGGCTGGAGCCGCCGACGAGCAGGACCTTCGTCAGGTCGGACGCGGTGATGCCGGCGTCACTCATGGCCTGGCGCACCGGGCCGGCGGTCTTTTCGACGAGGTGGGCGGTCAGCTCATTGAACTTGGCGCGCGAGAGCGTCACGTCCAGGTGCTTCGGGCCGGTCGCGTCCGCCGTGATGTACGGCAGATTGATGTTCGTGCTCGTCACGCCGGACAGCTCGATCTTCGCCTTCTCGGCAGCTTCCTTCAGGCGCTGCATGGCCACACGGTCGCCGGACAGGTCGATGCCGTCGCTCTTCTTGAACTCCTCGACGAGGTAGTTGGTGATGCACTGGTCGAAGTCATCGCCGCCAAGGCGGTTGTTGCCGGCCGTGGCCAGCACTTCGATGACGCCGTCGCCGATCTCCAGCACGGAGACATCGAACGTGCCGCCGCCGAGGTCGTAGACCATGATCTTCTGGTCGGTCTCCTTATCGAGGCCGTAAGCCAGCGCGGCCGCCGTCGGCTCGTTGATGATACGCTTGACGTCGAGGCCGGCGATCTTGCCGGCGTCCTTCGTCGCCTGGCGCTGCGCGTCGGTGAAGTAGGCCGGCACGGTGATGACGGCTTCGGTCACAGGCTCGCCGAGATAGGCTTCTGCATCGGCTTTCAGCTTCTGCAGGATCATGGCGCTGATCTCCTGCGGGGTGAACTTCTTGCCGTCGATGGTGACTTTATAATCCGAGCCCATCTCGCGCTTGATCGAGCTGATCGTGCGGTCCGGGTTCGTGACGGCCTGACGCTTTGCCACCTGGCCGACCATACGCTCGCCGGTCTTGGAGAACGCGACGACGGACGGGGTGGTGCGATGACCTTCCGCGTTGGGGATGACGGTCGCTTCGCCGCCCTCCATGACGGAGACGCAGCTGTTCGTGGTGCCAAGGTCGATACCGATAATTTTACTCATAATGATTTCCTCCTGTATTGAAAGCAGATTGTGTATACAAATTTATATTGGAATCAGTTTGCGACTTTCACAACGGAATACCGCAGCACGCGGTCGCCGATGCAAAAGCCCTTTTCAAACTCTTCCACGACAACGCCCTCGCCGTAGGCATCATCCTCGATGTGCATGACGGCGTTGTGGCGGTTGGCGTCAAACGGTTGGCCGACGGCTTCGATCGCCGTCACACCGAGCTGATTGAGCGCGGTGTTGTACTGGTTCATGATGCCCTCAAGCCCCTTGCGGGCGGGGTCATCGTCCGGTGTCTGCGCCAGCGCGCGGGACAGACTGTCGTACACCGGCAGGAACTTTTTGAGCGTGTCGCAGCGGACGTCCGCGTAGATCGCTTCGCGCTCGCGGGTGCTGCGGCGGCGGTAGTTGTCATATTCGGCGAGCAGGCGGAGGTACTTGTCTTTCTCCGCCGCGAGATCGGCTTCGATCTCTTTTTTCGTCTCTTTCTTTTCCTTGGGTTCCTTTTCTTTTTTGGCTTCCTTCTTGTCGGCCTTCTTGCCGTCCTGCTTTGCCGGAGTTTCTTCGGTCTCGGCGGCCGGGGCGGCCGTGTCGGTCTTTACGTCTTCAGCGGCCGGAGCCGTTTCCGGCGCCGTCTGCTTCGGGTCGTTCGTTTTCGTGCTCATCTGTATCGTCTCCCTTAATGATCAGCTTGTTGTCCAGCCCGGGGGGCGGAAGCGTGCCGCCGCCGAGCAGCTTGGAAAGGCCGGCCGCAATGAAGCTGAGCTTCGCGGCGACCTTGGAATAGTCCATGCGCGTCGGGCCGACCACGCCGATCAGGCCCCGCATATTTTCGCCCGCGTCATACGTCGCAAGCACGACGCTGCTGTCGCGCAGCTCCTCGGCCACATTCTCCGGGCCGATGAGCACACGCACCTCGTTGTCGCCGCCGAGCTGCTCCATCGGGATGTCGAGCAGGTTGCTGCCGTCGGACAGGTAGCTCATGAGGCGGTGCGCCTTGTCGGGGTCGCGGAACTCCGGCTGGTGCAGCAGCTGCGACTCGCCGACGAGGTAGGTCTGCGCGGCGCCCGCGCCCGTGAGCACCTCAATGGCAAAGGCCGCGATGACGGCCGTGATGCCGAGGTTGTCCTGCGCGGCGCGCTCCGCCGAGCGGATCAGCACCGGGGTGATGTCGCTCTCGTGGATGCCAGTGAAGTGGGCGTTGAAGACGGTGGCGAGCTTCTGGATCATGCGCTCGTCGGCCGAGACCGGCAGGTGCACGAGCTTGTTTTTCACCGTGTCGTCGCTCAGCAGCAGCACGATGATGAAGCTGTTCGCGTCGAGATAGATGAGGTCGAAGCGGCGGATGGTCACGCCGGCGCTCGTCGTGAGCGTCACGGCGGGGTAGTTCGTCAGCTGCGAGGCGAGACGGCTCGCGTCCGTCATGAGTTCGCCGCGCTGGTGCCGGCCCGTCAGGCTCTGCGTGATGGCCTGCGTCTCTTCGGCGGTGAGGTCCTTGTGCTCCATGAGCTCGTTGACGTACATCCGGTAGCCGAGCGGCGTGGGCACGCGGCCCGCCGACGTGTGCGGCTGCTCGAGATAGCCCATGGCGACCAGCTCCGCAAGCTCGTTGCGGATCGTGGCCGAGGAACAGCCGAGGTCCGCGCTCGCGGCGATGGCCTTCGAGCCGACCGGCTCCGCCGTGCGGATGTATTCCTCGATGACCGCGGCAAGTATTTTCTTTTTGCGGCTGCTGATGTCCATGATCTCCTCCGCTGGCACTCGGAGCTGCCGACTGTTGGCACTCCTGACCTTCGAGTGCTAATTTACACCCCGCCGCCCGGAAAGTCAAGTGCTTTTCCTATATTATTGATAGATTGTTCATAATTATTTTCCCGGCCGTTTCGGGGCGGGGGAGCGGGCGGTTTTTCGGGGGAAAACCGCGCGCGGACGGCGGCAAAAATCTCTGATTTTTGCCGGAGGGCAGATACCGACCGCGGTGCAGGACGCAGCATAGCAGTCCCTCAGTCAGCCTGACGGCCGACAGCTCCCTTTACACAAGGGAGCCGTGTTGTCTTTCTTTTTCGGGTGTTGCACTTCAGATGATAATCTGTCCACCTTCTCCGCAAGGGGAAGGCTTGGCGGTGCAGCAAATATCCGGGCGCGGCAGGCTGACCCGCCGCGCCCGGATGCGCTGTCATATCCGGATTCAGTTCAGAAAATCGCGCAGCTTCTTGCTGCGGCTGGGGTGGCGGAGCTTGCGCAGGGCCTTCGCCTCGATCTGGCGGATGCGCTCACGCGTGACGTTGAACTCCTTGCCGACCTCCTCGAGCGTGCGGGTGCGGCCGTCGACGATGCCGAAGCGCAGCTCGAGCACCTTCTTCTCGCGCGGGGTAAGCGTGTCGAGCACCTCCATGAGCTGCTCCTTGAGCAGCGAGAAGCTCGCCGCCTCGCTCGGCTCGGACGCGTCCTCATCGGGGATGAAGTCGCCGAGGTGGGAGTCCTCCTCCTCGCCGATCGGCGTCTCGAGCGACACCGGCTCCTGCGCGATCTTGAGAATGTCGCGCACCTTGTCGACCGGCATGTTCATCTCCGCCGCGATCTCCTCGGCGCTCGGGTCGTGGCCGAGCTCCTGCAGGAGCTGACGGGAGACGCGGATGACCTTGTTGATCGTCTCGACCATGTGCACGGGGATGCGGATCGTGCGCGCCTGGTCGGCGATGGCGCGGGTGATGGCCTGCCGGATCCACCACGTGGCGTAGGTGGAGAACTTGTAGCCCTTCGTGTAGTCGAACTTCTCGACGGCCTTGATCAGACCGAGGTTGCCCTCCTGAATGAGGTCGAGAAACAGCATGCCGCGGCCGACGTAGCGCTTGGCGATCGACACGACCAGACGGAGGTTTGCCTCCTCCATGCGGTGCTTGGCCTCCGCGTCGCCCTCGGCCATGCGCTTGGCCAGCTCCTGCTCCTCCTCCGGCGTGAGCAGCGGCACCTTGCCGATCTCCTTGAGGTACATGCGCACCGGGTCGTCGGTCGAGAACGTGTCGGCCATGGCCTCGGTCTCGTTCATCTCCTCCTCGGTGACTTCCTCGATCTCCTCGAGCTCCTCCAGCTCGGGCAGCGCGTCCTCGTCCACCGGGGGCAGCGCATCGTCGCTCAGCACGTCGATGTTCAGGCTCTCGAGCCGGTCATAGAACTTTTCCGTCTCCTCGCTCGAGAGGTTCATGTCCTCGAGCACCATGAGGTCCTTGCTCGAGAGCTTGCCCGCCTTCTTGCCCTTTTCCACCAGATCATTGAGCTTTTCCTCCGTGGTTTTTTCCGATTCCGGCTTGTCGGCTGCGGACACGTCCTCCGCAGAGGCTGCCGCGGGCTTGTCCGCGGGTGCTGCCTGCGCGGTGCCGTCGGCCTTGGCTTCCGCCTGCTTGGCGTCGTCCGCTGCGAGCAGCGCGTCCGCCATGGCGTCCAGTTCTTCGGCCGAGAGGTTGTTAAGTTCTTTCTGTTCCATCTTTACCACCATACCCTTTATGTTCTTTGAGTTGCTTTGCAAAGGCCAGCAGGTCCGCCTCCGACGACGCTGCGCCGGCGGTGGCCTGGGTCTGAAGGATGCTTATGTAATCGTCGAGCGCGCGCGCGCCGTTTGCCAGCTCCGCCGGCTGCTGGATGATGCCGGTCAGCAGGGCCAGCTCGTCCGGGCTCAGCTCGCCCGAGAGCGCCGCGATCTGCACCGTGCCCGTGCCGCCGTGGGCGAGCAGGACGGTGTAAATGTGCCGCAGCTCCGGCGAGGAAAACTGCGCCGCGTCCGGCACGTTCGCCCGGCCCCGGAACAGGCCGGGGTCGAGATACAATAATTTAATGATGCCCTGTTCGGCGGCTGCCGAGCGGGGGTTATCGAAGCGGATGCTCCGCCCGGGCGGCTGCATCGCCGTCGCGGGGCGCAGCAGGTCGCGCTCGCGCTCCTTGCGCGCGCGGCTGAGCCGCCGCTTGCGCTGGCGCTGCACCTCGTCGGTCACGACTGCGGCGGGCATGCCCGCCGTCTCCGCGACGCGCATAGCGTACACCTCGCGCTCGACGCTGCCGGGCAGCTCGGCCACTACGCCCGCCGCCTCCTTGACGAAGGCCACGCGCTGCTCATCGACCTTGAGGTCATACTTGCGCTGCACGGCGCCGAGCCGGTAGTCGATGTGGTTTTCCGACTGCTCGAGCAGGTTGCGGAACGCGTCCGCGCCGAAGGTCTTGATATATTCGTCGGGGTCCTTTGCGCCCTGCATCTGCAGGACGCGCACGCGCACCTCGAGCTTTTCGAGGATGCCGATCGCGCGCTGCGACGCCTTCTGCCCCGCGCCGTCGTTGTCGTAGGCGATGACGATCTCGCTCGTGTAGCGCGACAGGAGCCGCGCCTGCTCCGGCGTGAGCGACGTGCCGAGCGAGGCGACCGCGCTGTCAAACCCCGCCTGGTGCAGGCTTGCCACGTCGATGTTGCCCTCTGCCAGTATGATATACCCGCATTTCGACTTTTTAGCCAAATTGAGCGCGAACAAATTGTGGCTCTTGCTGAAAACGATGGTTTCCGGGCTGTTCAGGTACTTCGGCTCCCCGTCGCCGAGGATGCGCCCGGAGAAGCCGATGACGTTGCCGCGCACGTCGATGACCGGGAACATGAGCCGGTTGCGGAACGTGTCGTATACACCGCCGGAGCGGCCGTGGCGCACGAGCCCGCCGTCAAACAGCTCCTGCTCGGAGTAGCCGAGCGCCTTCATCGCGCGCACGAGACTGTCCCACGTGTCGGGCGCAAAGCCCAGGCCGAAGCGCGTCACGGTCTGCGCCGTGAGCTGCCGGCGGGCGAGATAGTCCCGCGCCGGCTGGCCGGCCGGGGTCTTGAGCTGCGCGTGGAAAAAGCGCGCCGCGTCCCGGTTGAGCGCGAGCAGGCGCTGGCGCTTTTTCGCGCCGGGGTCGTCCGACTGCTCGGGCAGCTGCATGCCTGCGCGGTTGGCCAGAAAGGCCACCGCCTCGGGGAACGAGAGATTCTCGATCTCCATGATGAAGCTGATGACGCTGCCGCCCTTGCCGCAGCCGAAGCAGTGGTAGATCTGCTTATCCGGCGAGACGGAAAACGACGGCGTCTTTTCACTGTGAAACGGGCAGAGCCCGAAGAGGTTCGACCCGCTTTTTTTCGTCAGGCGCACGTAGCTGCTCACGACGTCGACGATGTCGTTGCGCTCGGCGAGCTCCTGCAGAAAGGATTCCGGAAAGGCCACGCGCGTCACCTTCTTTCTGTGGTTTCCGTTGGATGTACTTCCTTACTTGATCGTCCAGGCTGCCGGGATGAAGAGTTCCGAGTACACCTCCAGCGCGTAGCTGTCGGTCATGCCGGACACATAGTCGCACACCGCGCGCTGCGGCCCCTCGTCGTCCGCAATGGACTGATAGACCGCCGGGAGCTCGGCAATGTGGTTGACATAATATTCCCAGATGCTCCCGAGGATATTCTGCACCTTGCGCTCCTCGCCCTTGGCGATGGGGTTATAGTACACGCCCTCGTACATGAAGGTCGTGAACACGTCCACGGCCTCGCGCATATCGGGCGACATGCGCAGCTCCCCGTCGCCGCTGTGGGCGATGATGTCCGTGAGGATGGAGTTGATGCGCACGCTGTTGCGCTCGCCCACGCGCTCGCGCACGATGGCGGGCACGTCCTCCGGCTGCACGATGCCGCCGCGCATGGCGTCGTCGAGGTCGTGGTTGATGTAGGCCACGCGGTCGGCCAGGCGCACGACGTCGGCCTCGAGCGTGCCGCGCGGCTGCCCGGTCGTGTGGTTGAGGATGCCGATGCGTGTCTCATTGCAGAGGTTCAGGCCGCGGCCGTCGCGCTCGATGCGGTCGACGACGCGCAGGCTCTGCTCATAGTGCCGGAAGCCGACGCCGGTATAGATCGCGTTGAGTGCGCGCTCTCCCGCGTGGCCGAACGGCGTGTGGCCGAGGTCGTGCCCGAGGCTGATGGCCTCGGTGAGGTCCTCATTGAGATCGAGCGCGCGGGCGATCGTGCGCGCGAGGCGCGCGACCTCGAGCGTGTGCGTCAGGCGCGTGCGGTAATGGTCGCCCTCCGGGCGCAGGAACACCTGCGTCTTGTGTTTCAGGCGGCGGAACGATTTCGAGTGCGTGATGCGGTCCACGTCGCGCTGGAAGCATGTGCGCATCTCACACGGCGGCTCGGGCGTCGGGCGGCCGGTGGACTGCGTGCTCAGCAGGCCGTGCGGGCCGATGAACAGCGCCTCGGCGGTCTCGCGTTTTTCTCTCGGGCAGGGCACAGGGATCCCTCCGTTTCCACAAAAAATCAATGTTTGCGGCCGGAGTGCCTTGCGCCATTTCCGGCTGCAATATTCTTATACGACATTGCTGTGCATTTCCCTCTTTTTTTTGAAAAATGCAGAGAAAAAAATTTTAAAATCGAGTGCTAATTTTTTAACCGGAGTTTGGCCGCGGTTTTCTGCCCATTTTCTGCGGATCTCTGGGGCGGATATATATGCGTCAAGCAGAATGTTTATGCGCTTTTTAAGAAAAGGAATGGGGGGCACGCACCGTAAGGCAAGGTCTGACGCGGATGCAGGGATACATCGCCAGAGGGCGATGCATGATGTGAACCGAGGCGGGCCTTGCCCCCTCGGGCTCCCCCGTGGCGCAAATCTCTTGAAACCATCTATCATTTGCGCTGCAAGGGGAAGGCATTGCAAAAGGCAATGCAAAAATTTTATCCGAGGCGGGCCTTGCCCCCTCGGGCTCCCCCCGCGGCGCAAATATCTTGAAACCATCTATCATTTGCGCTGCAAGGGGACGGCATTGCCAAAGGCAATGCAAAAATTTTATCCGAGGCGGGCCTTGCCCCCTCGGGCTCCCCCGCGTCTCAAATCTCTTGAAACCATCTATCATTCGCGCCGCAAGGGGACGGCCTGAAAGGCGCGCGGCGGCACAAAAGCCCTCCCGGTTGGGAGGGCTTTGCGATACCTTATGTCATTCACTGTGCGGCGCGCATATGTACTGCGCACACCCGCTGCTCACAGGCCGGAGCCGGCGAGGGGGACGGCGCGCTCCGTCTCGCCGACGGGGCGCACGGCGCAGCGGCCGGCGGTCAGGTCGCGCACCTGCGCGGCAAAGGCCTCACCGGCCTCCTCCGGCAGCAGGGCGCAGACCGTCACGGCGGCGGCATACTGCGTCTCCTGCACGACGCCGCCGAGTGCGGCGACGGCCGCGCGCACCGGCTCATAGAGCGCGTAGGGCGTACTGACCTCGCAGGCGAGCCAGCGGCGCACCTCCGAGATGCCGGCGTTGGAAAGCGCATCGGCCGCGGCGGCGGTATACGCCCGCAGCAGGCCGCCCGTGCCGAGCAGCACGCCGCCGAAATAGCGCGTGACGACGCAGACGGCATTCGTCACGCCCGCGCGGCGGAACACCTCCAGCATCGGGATGCCGGCCGTGCCCTGCGGCTCGCCGTCGTCGGAGTAGCGCTCGGTGCCGTCGCGCAGCAGGTAGCACCAGCAGTTGTGCCGCGCGTCGTGATACTGCTTCTTGCACGCGGCGATGACCGCGCGCGCCTCGTCCTCGGAGCCGACCGGCTGCACGAGGCCCAGAAAGCGTGAGCGCTTGTCCACGTATTCCGACGCGCCGGATTCGGTCGGGATGCGGTAGCTGTCCATATTACCCCTCCTCGTCCGGAATGACGAACGGCTCGAGCCGCGGCCACTGCTCCGGATGGATGATGACTTCGAGCGCGATGCCGTCGTCGCGGTAGTCGGTGCGCAGCACGGCGCAGTCGCGGTGCAGCGTCTCGAGCAGCGCGCCCTGCGCATACGGCAGCAGCAGCGTCACATGGTGGTCGGCCCGGCCGAGGATGGCGCGCACGCGCGCGGTCAGCTCCGCCGCGCCCTCGCCGCTGCGGGCCGAGATGCAGACGATGTTCTCCCCGTGCGGCAGGATGCCGAGGTAGGCATCGCACTTATTGAATACGCGGATGCACGGCGTGTGCGCCGCGCCGAGCTGGTCGATGAGCCGGTCGACGACGGCGGCCTGCGCCTCCCACTCGGGGTTCGAGAGGTCGATCACGTGCAGGAGCACATCGGCATACGTCAGCTCCTCGAGCGTGGCCTTGAACGCCTCGACCAGGTGCGTCGGCAGCTTGCGGATGAAGCCGACCGTGTCCGAGAGCAGTACCTCCTGGGCGGCGTCGATGCGCCAGCGGCGGGTCGTGGTGTCGAGCGTGTCGAACAGGCGGTCGTTGGCCGGGATGTCCGACCCCGTCAGGCAGTTGAGCAGCGTGGATTTGCCGGCGTTCGTGTAGCCGACGAGGGCCACGACCGGCAGGGCGTTTTTCTCGCGGCGGCGGCGCTGCGTGCGGCGGATCTTGCGCACGTCCTCGAGTTCCTGCTGCAGCTTCTGGATCTTGCGGCGGATGTGGCGGCGGTCGGTCTCGAGCTGCGTTTCGCCCGGGCCGCGCGTGCCGATCGGCGACGAGCCGCCCGAGGCCGTCTGCCGCACGAGGTGCGTCCACATGCCCGTCAGGCGCGGCAGCAGGTACTGATACTGCGCCAGCTCCACCTGCAGCTGGCCCTCGCGCGTCTGGGCGCGCTGGGCAAAGATGTCGAGGATCAGGCCCGAGCGGTCGAGCACGCGCACGCCGAGCTCCTCCTCCAGCACGCGCATCTGCGACGGGGAGAGCTCGTTGTCAAACACCGCGAGGTCACAGTCGTTGGCGAGAATGAGCTCTTTGAGCTCCGCCACCTTGCCCTCGCCGAGGAAGGTGCGCGGGTCGGGTGTGGGCTTGTTCTGCAGCAGCGTCACGACGGGCTGGCCGCCGGCCGTCTCCACGAGCGCGGCGAGCTCGGCAAGGGAAATGTCCGTCGAGCGCTCGCGTTCGTCCATGCTCGCTGCGGCGAGACCGGCCAGTGCGGCGCGTTCGATCTTCTGTTCGGTAGATTGCATAGGGGTCATCCTTTGAAATGAATATTTATCGGTTTTGGGCTGAAATAGCGGGCGTGTCCTGTCACGCGTGACGTAGCAGCGGCGTCACGTGGCACCGTACCATACCGTACCGTACAGTACCGTACCGTATCCTACGCCGCAGAAAGAACCCACGCTACCAGCATATCTTACCCTGTCTCTCTCAAAGAAAGCCAAGGGGAAAGAAAGCCGCTGTGGAAAACCAGCGAAATTGTGGAAAACTCTGTGGAAAGATTGTGGAAAACCGGATCCGCGGCAGATGGGGCCGTTGCGGTCTGGTGCAGGCTTGCGGCCGGGCGCGTGGAGTGAGCGCCGGTGATCGGCGGACACGGTGTGGCCTGGTGCGCGTTTGCGGCTGGGTGCGTGATGGCGGTCGTGCGGTGCAAAACGCGGGTGCAGCACAGGGCGCGCTGGCTGGCTTTCTTGCTGAGAGAAAAATTTCTTGACAAGTTATGCAAAAGCATACTAGACTGGAAGTGGGGCAAAGGCCGGGCCGTTCACGACGGGGACAGCGGTTCGGCGCTCTCGGCGGTATCCGGCACCGTGGGCGCGGCGAAGCGCTGCACGCCCCAGATGCCGACGAGGATGGCGGCCGAGGCCACGGCGCTGACCCAGCCGAACGGCTCACGCAGGAGGAGCACCCCGGCGAGCACGGACACGACGGTCGAGAAGTTGATGAGCGCTGCGGTACGCGCGACGGGCAGCACCTCCAGCGCCCGGTTGAGCGCGAGGTAGGACAGCACCGAGGCCACGACGCTCAAAAACACGATGGCGAGCGCGAACGGCGCGTGCGTCATCGGCAGCACGACGGCGCTCAGGTCGTGCCGGTGCTCGAGCACGGACAGCACGCCGAACGCGGCGGCGCCCATGCCGCAGGTGATGTACGTGCGCTCAAAGGCGGTGAAGCTGCCCGAGCACGCGCGGCAGGCCACTATGTAGCCCGTGCCGGCAAAGACCGTGCCGAGCAGGATGAGAAAGCCGAGGAAGCTCCCCGCGCCGATGCCGGTGGCGTAGACGGCCAGCACGATCACCCCCGCGACGGAGAGGACCGAGAACACGACCTGCCGCCACGTGGCCTTTTCGTGCAGGAAGACCGCCCCATAGACGAGCGAGCACAGCGGGATGAGCGCGACCATGACGCCGGAAAACGACGTGCTCGTGAGCCTCAGCCCATACTGCTCGCAGGGGAAGTAGAGCACGGGCTCGAACAGACCCGCCAGCAGCACGGGCCAGAGTCTCCGGCCGCGCAGACGCACGGGGAAGCGCCCCGTCAGGCGCAGCAGATTCAGCAGCGCAAACGCCAGCGCGAAGCGCCAGAACAGCAGCACGAACGGCGTGCCGTAGTCCTGCGCGATGCGCGAGGCGAGGAACGTGAAGCCCCAGATGAAATACGTGAACGCGGCGAGCCAGAACGCGCCTGCCGCCGAGAGGGTGCGGTGCAAGGGGATCAGCCTTCTTTCTCGGTGGTAAAGGTGAGGTTGACCCCGTCGGAGCGGCAGACGATCGTGCCGTTGAGGTCCGTGCGGTAGACGGTCACGTCCGCGTCGCGCAGGCGGCTGAGCGTGTCGTCGTGCGGGTGGCCGTACTCGTTGTCCGCGCCGCAGCTGATGACGGCGTACTTCGGCTGCGCCTCGTACAGCAGGCGGTAGCCCGTGGAGGTATGGCTGCCGTGGTGGCCGGCCTTGATGACGTCGCAGCGGACGTTTTCGCCCGCGTCGAGCACGTCCGTCTCGCTCTCGTACTCGGCGTCGCCGGTGAAGAGGAAGGCGTTGCTGCCGTAGTCCACGCGCAGGATGAGGCTCTGGTTGTTGACGTCGCTGTAGTGCTGCTGCGGGCCGAGGACGGTCACGGTCGCGCTGCCGAGGGCGAACGTGTCGCCCACGTCCGGCACGGTGATGGCGAGGTTCGCCGTTTCGGCCGCGCGCATGACGCGCTGGAACGCGCCGTTGCTGCTCGAGGTGACGGAGCTGTAGAGCGTGTGCACCGGGAAGGCCGCGATGACGGCCCGCATGCCGCCGCAGTGGTCGGCGTGCGCGTGTGTGCAGACGAGGTAGTCGATGGCCGTCACGCCGTGCTGCTTGAGGTAGGCCGTGATCTTGTTGGCCTGGTTGCCCTCGGCCGCGTCGATGAGCATGACCTGCCCGTCGCACTGTAGCAGCGTACAGTCGCCCTGGCCGACGTCGAGATACGTCACGGTCAGCCCGTCGCCGGGCATGGGCGTGGCGGCGGGGTCGGCGGCGGCATGGTCGCGGCCGTAGCCGAACCAGGTGGCGAGGCCCGCGATGATGAGCGCGAGCACGATGGTGATCAGATGATTTTTGGCCTGCGAATTGCGGCCGCGAGTGGGTTGGGCCATGGGTCACATCTCCTGTTTGATGATAAAAACGTGGGGGTGTCTGCAACCCCTCCGGCAAAAATCGAAGATTTTTGCCACCTCCCCAGCGGGAAACGCAAAAATGTCTGCGTAAGCGAATACGCAGACATTTTCTCATATCCCAGGCGAAAATGCAACCCCACCGCTGTCCGGACAATGGGACAGTGCGGGGGATTTCCGGCCTTTTTATCCGTTTTTGCGCCAGAGCCGGACTGCGCGGATGCGCGCGCGGGCGCGGGCCTGGGCCGCCTCAGCCGTGGAGACGTTCATCTCCATGCCGCGGGCCTCGAGATCCGACTCGGCCCGGCGCAGCGCCGCCTCGGCGCGCGGCAGGTCGATGTCCGGCGCGGGCTCGGCCGTGCGGGCGAGCACGGTCACGGTGTTGGCCGCGACGTTCACGGTGCCGGGGCTCACGGCGCAGTAGTGCTCCGCGCCGCCGGAGGTATAGCGCACGACGCCGCTCACGAGCGCGCCGAGCAGCGGCGCGTGGCCCGGCAGGACACCGGCTTCCCCGTCAGCGAGGGGGAGCGTGACCTGCTGAGCCTGCGTGTCCACGGCCGCGCCGCCGGCCGTGACGATCTCCAGATGCAGTGTGTCCGCCATGGCGCACCTCACTGCAGCGCGTCGCGCTTGCGCAGCACGTCGTCAATCGAGCCGCAGAACAAAAACGCCTGCTCGGGAATGTCGTCGCACTCGCCGCCGAGGATGGCCTCGAAGCCGCGGATGGTCTCGTCGAGCGGGACGTACTTGCCGGCCATGCCCGTGAAGTTTTCCGCCACGTGGAACGGCTGCGACAAAAAGCGCTGGATGCGCCGCGCGCGGTTGACGGCGGCCTTGTCCTCCACGCTCAGCTCGTCCATGCCGAGCACGGCGATGATGTCCTGCAGGTCCTTATACTTCTGCAGCACGCGCTGCACGGCGCGCGCGGTGTCATAGTGCCGACGGCCGAGAATGTCCGGCTCGAGGATGCGCGACGTGGAGCCGAGCGGGTCGACGGCCGGGTAGATGCCGAGCTCCGAGATGCTGCGGTCGAGCACGGTCGTGGCGTCGAGGTGGGCAAAGGTCGTGGCCGGGGCGGGGTCGGTCAGGTCGTCGGCAGGGACATAGATCGCCTGCACGCTCGTGACCGAGCCGTTGCGCGTGGAGGTGATGCGCTCCTGCAGCTTGCCCATCTCGGTGGCGAGCGTGGGCTGATAGCCGACGGCGGAGGGCATGCGCCCGAGCAGGGCCGACACCTCGCTGCCTGCCTGCGTGAAGCGGAAGATGTTGTCGATAAACAGCAGCACGTCCTGCCCGGACTCGTCGCGGAAGTTTTCCGCGATCGTCAGGCCCGACAGCGGCACGCGCAGACGCGCGCCGGGCGGCTCGTTCATCTGGCCGAAGACGAGCGCCGTCTTGCTGATGACGCCGGATTCGTTCATCTCGTTCCAGAGGTCGTTGCCCTCGCGCGAGCGCTCGCCCACGCCGGCAAAGACGGAGTAGCCGCCGTGCTCGTAGGCGATGTTGCGGATCAGCTCCATGATGAGCACGGTCTTGCCGACGCCCGCGCCGCCGAACAGGCCGATCTTGCCGCCCTTGGCGTAGGGCGCGAGCAGGTCGACGACCTTGATGCCGGTCTCGAGCAGCTCGGTCGCGGGGGCGATGTCCGTGAAGGCCGGGGCCTCGCGGTGGATGGGCAGATATTCCGTGGCGTGGACGGGGCCTTTGCCGTCGATCGGCTCGCCGATGACGTTGAACATGCGGCCGAGCGTCGCCTCGCCGACGGGCATTTTCACGCTCGCGCCGGTGTCCACGGCGACGCAGCCGCGCTGCAGCCCGTCGGTGGAAAAGAGCGAGATGCAGCGTACCGCGTTGTCGCCGAGCTGCTGCACCGCCTCCATGACGATGCGGCGCGCACCGGCGTGCACCTCGATGGCGTTGTTGATCTCCGGCAGTTTTCCGGCCGGGAACTGCACGTCCACCACCGGGCCGATGACCCTTTTGACGATACCGTTTTCCATACGTTCTCCCTTCGTGGGACGCGGCGCTGCCGCCGCGGTGTTAGTCCGATTTGTCCGATTTTTTCAGCGCGGCGCTGCCGCCGACGATCTCGGAGATCTCCGTCGTGATCGCGGCCTGGCGCGCGCGGTTGAACTCCAGATTCAGGTCCTCGATGAGCTCCGCCGTCGAGTCCGTGGCGGCGGTCATCGCGGTCATGCGCGCGGCGTGCTCGCCCACGCGGGCCTCGAGCATCACGGCGTAGACCGTGTTGTTCAGGTACAGCTCGAGCACGTTGTCGAGCACGGTCTGCGCGTCCGGCACGAACAGATAGTTGTTGTTCGCAGCGGGCGCGTCGGCCTCCGGCGCGGCGGGCAGCAGCTGCCGGTGCACCGGCGTCTGGTGCAGCACGGAGTCAAAGCGCTGGTAGACGAGGTGGATCTCGTCCGCCTCGCCGGTGCGGTAGAGGTTTTTGAGCTCCTCGGCGATCTCGAGCGCCTCGGCCATGGTGGGCGTGTCGCTCAGGTCGGAGAAGATCTGCCGCACGGGTAGGTCGGTGCCCGCGAGCACGTCGCGCCCCCAGCGGCCGCACACGATCACGGAGCAGGGGCGCGCCTCGGCGCGCACGAGCCCCTCGAGGTGGCGCAGCAGCAGCTGGTTATACGCCCCGCACAGTCCGCGGTTGCCCCAGAAGACCACATAGCACACGTGGCCGACGTGCCGCCGGGGCGTGAGATACGGGTGCTCAAAGCTCGCGTCGCCGGCGAGCAGGGCGTTGAGCACGGCCTGACTCTTGTCCGCGAACAGGCGCACGCCCGCAAGGCTCGTCTGCGTCTTGCGCAGCTTCGACACGGCGATCATCTTCATCGTGCGGGTGATCTGCTGCGTGCTGTTCACGCTGCGGATGCGCGCGCGGATCTTATGCAGGTTCGTCAAGGGGCGTCAACTCCTTTCTGCCGGCGGCGGGGATAATGGTTCATAGATTCTTCAGGGTCTCGGCTGCGAGCTCACGCAGGCGCTCGAGCGCCTCGGGCGGCAGCTTTTTGCCGCTGTGCACGAGGTCGTGCAGCTCCGGATACGTCCGGTGGATGCGCGCGAGCAGGGCGTCCGCGTAGCGCGGCACGTCCTCGACGGCGATCGTGTCCGTGTACCCCTCGCCGGCGGCGAAGAGCACCGCGACCTGATCGGCCGCGTCCATGGGCGCGTACTGCGGCTGCTTCAGGAGCTCGGTCATGCGGCTGCCGCGCGCGAGCGTGTCGCGCGTGGCCTTGTCAAGGTCGGAGCCGAACTGCGCGAACGACGCCAGCTCCCGGTACTGCGCCAGGTCCATGCGCAGCCGGCCGGCGACCTGCTTCATGGCGCCGAGCTGCGCCGCGCCGCCGACACGCGACACGGACAGACCCACGTTGATGGCCGGGCGCACGCCGGCGTGGAACAGATCCGTCTCGAGGAAGATCTGCCCGTCGGTGATGGAGATGACATTCGTCGGGATATAGGCCGAGATATCGCCCGCCTGCGTCTCGATGATGGGCAGGGCGGTCATGCTGCCGCCGCCGGCTTCCTCGCTCAGGCGCGCGGCGCGCTCGAGCAGGCGCGAGTGCAGATAAAACACGTCGCCGGGGTAGGCCTCGCGTCCGGGCGGACGCTGCAGCAGCAGGGAAATCTCACGGTAGGCCACGGCCTGCTTCGACAGGTCGTCGTAGACGATGAGCACGTCGCGCCCGCGGTACATGAAGTACTCGCCGATGGCGGCGCCCGCGTAGGGCGCGATGTAGAGCATGGGCGCGGTCTCGGACGCGTGCGCGCACACGACGGTGGTGTAGGCCATGGCGCCGCGGTCGCGCAGCTTGCGCACGACGCCCGCGACGGTCGATTCCTTCTGGCCGATGGCGACGTAGATGCACAGCACGCCGGTGTCCTTCTGGTTGAGGATGGCGTCGATGGCGATGGCGGTCTTGCCGGTCTGGCGGTCGCCGATGATGAGCTCGCGCTGGCCGCGGCCGATGGGCACGAGCGCGTCGATGGCCTTGATGCCGGTCTGCAGCGGGACGCTCACGCCCTTGCGCGCGATGACGCCGGGCGCGGGGCTCTCGATGGCGCGGCGCTCCGTCGTGCGGATGGGGCCGAGCCCGTCGATCGGGCGGCCGAGCGCGTCGACGACGCGGCCGGTCATCTCCTCGCCCACGGGCACGGACATGATCTGCCCCGTGCGGCGCACGCGGTCGCCCTCCTGCAGGTGGCCGTAGGGCCCGAGCAGCACGACGCCGATGTCCTCGCGGCCGAGGTCCATGACCATGCCGCGCAGCGTGCCGTCAAAGGCCAGCAGCTCGCCGGCCATGGCGTCGGCGAGGCCCCGGATGCGGCAGATGCCGTCCGACAGGCTCGTGACGACGCCGGACTGGAACACGTCGATGCCGACGTGCGTGTCCGCGAGCCTGGCGCGGATGCAGTCAGCAAGGTCGGGCGTTTCGTCCGAGGTGTGCAGGACGCTGTTGGCCGCGTCCTGCTCGAGCAGGTCGAGCGCGTGGCGCAGCGTGCCGTCATAGTGCGTGTCGCCGATGCGCAGGCAGATGCCGCCGATCAGCTCCGGGCGCACGGTCGTCATGACGGTGACGTGGCCGTAGGCGCGCGTGAGGGTATCGGTCAGCGCGTCGAGCGCGGCGGCGGGCAGGGGCTCGGCCGATTCGACCGTCACGGTCAGCGTGCCGGCCTCGGCGAGGGCGAGCGCGTCGCTCGGCTGGGTGGTCAGGTGCTCGCCGATGTGGGCGAGGAAGTCGTCGATCAAGTTTGCGCGCGCGGGTGCGAACGCGTCCTGCGCCAGCACGCCGGCGGCGGCCGCCGTGATGCGGCCGATGGCCGCGTCGCTCACGCGGTCCTCCATGTCGCTGCGCAGCTGCGCCTCGGTCTGCTGCGCGCTGCGGCGCACGGCTTCGGCCTCGCGCGCGGTCTCTTCGGCGGCGGCTGCGGTGTTGGCCGCCGCCTGACGCTGCGCGTCCGCGAGCTGGCACTGTGCCTGCGCGTCGGCCGTCTGCTGCGCCTCGGCAATGTCCTCGGCGGTGTGGCGGGCCTGATCCTGCGCGTCGGCCGCGCGGCCGAGCGCGTCGGCGATGCGCTCTTTCCGGTCGCGGAAGAGCTTGCGGATGCGCTTGCGCGTCAGGAAAAACAGCGCGCCTGCCAGCAGCAGGAAGTTGAAGACGGGGCCGATGGCTCTCAGAAATTCCATGGCGTCGGCGCCCCCTTTCGATTCATTTCATGCATGGTTCAGCCCTCATGCGCGGGGGCGACCCATTGCCGGATCTGCGCGGCGTTGCGCTCGGCGGCGTCGCTGCCGAGCAGCCCGCCGGTCAGCGCCGTGACGAGCTCGGGCAGTTTCGCGTCCACGGCGGCGGCCGCGGCGGTCTCTTCGTCGCGCACACGCGCCCGCATGGCGCGCGTGGCCTGTGCAGCCTCCTGGTGCGCGCTCTGCAGCGCCTGGGCGCGCGTGCGCTCGGCTGCGCTCTTGGCCTCGGCC